>Ga0116171_10004120_pt1 | contig 13166 bp, 7 predicted proteins | sample AD_JPNHW2_MetaG_FD_89798 | JGI IMG/M metagenome (GOLD analysis project Ga0116171, IMG submission 89798) | Active sludge microbial communities of municipal wastewater-treating anaerobic digesters from Japan - AD_JPNHW2_MetaG | ecosystem: Engineered > Bioreactor > Anaerobic > Digestate | place...
CTTGCCACAATGGTCTGTGCCGACACCGAGGCTGAAATCCGCGCCGTCGCAAAGCTTGAGCCGAACATCATCGTCGCCGAGCCGAGCGAGCTGATCGGAACCGGAATCGCGGTGGGGCACGAGTATGTTGAGGCCTGTATTAACCTTGTCGCGGAAATTAATCCCGAAATCCTCGTGTTTCCGTCGGCAGGAATTGCATGCGGCCGGGACTGCTATAACATCATCCGGGACGGCGCCGTTGCCTCGGGTTCGAGCAGCGGAATCTGCCGCGCCGCCGATCCTGCTGCGATGGCCGAGGAAATGATTTCGGCGGTGCGAAGAGCGTGGGATGAGTTTCATTAATTATCAATATGGATCAGCTTCCGTTTGAGTAAAGATGCCGCCTGCGGCGGACGATTAAGGGTAAGCCCGGAAAAGATAAGGAGATATGGACAGAATGAAACTCGGCTGGGCGGAGGAGGATATCACTCCGAAGAAGAAAATCCGTCTGATGGGGGAATTTTATGAGAGAATCTCGCAGTATGTCGAGACTCCCATTTCGGTGACGGCACTTGCGCTCGAGTGTTCGGGAGAACAGGCCGTCTTTTGCTCCTGTGACCTCGTAGCCATTTACGAGCCGCTTTTACTCGCCGTGAGAGAAAAGCTCACTAAGTCAGGCGCGGCCGGTCTCGGTCTTGATATCGGGAAAGTAATGCTGAACGCCATCCACACCCATACCTCCTACACTTACGTCCAAGAGGACTCGGGGTCCGGCTCGGCTCTGTCGGTTCTCCATAGCCTCGTCCCGCGGATGAAAGACGATTATAAGCCGCTTGTCGATGCGGATGAGCGTGAAATTATGCAGCCGGATGAAGCTCTCGGCTTTATCTCGGACCGCATAACCGAAGCGGTGCTCCGCGCCTGGCGCGAGAGGAAGCCCGGATATTTTGCATGCGGTTTCGGCCGCGTTCCCATTGCCCACTGCCGCCGTGCGGTGTACGATGACGGTTCGGCCCTTATGTGGGGCGATACAAACACGCCGAATTTCACGGAACTTGAGTCGGGCAGCGACACCGGTCTGGAGTTGATGTTTACTTTCGACGAAGAAAAAAAGCTGACCGGCATCGTTGCCAACACCGCCTGCCCGGCGCAGGTGCTCGAGCACCGTAGTTTCGTCAGCTCCGATTTTTGGGGCAAAACAAAAGCCCTGCTGCGCAATCAGTACGGCAAGGACATAAACCTGCTGGCTTTCGTCGGAGCCGCCGGCGACCAGTGCCCGCGTGACCTCATCCGCTGGGTGGAACCGAATACACCGGTAAGCGATCCGAATATCATCCGAAACAACCCGCCGTCCCGGCGTGCCGACCCTTCCATGTTCGATATTCCGGGCTGTCAGAAGGTTGCGAAACGTTTGTACAATGAAATCGTCTCGGTATACGGGGAGCTTGATTTTTCAACGCTTACCGGGGAGACGGTTTTCCGGCATCATGCCGAGAAAGTGTCCCTGCCGCTGCGCCGTGTGACTGTTGATGAATATAAAAAAGCTCTCCGCGTCATTGACGATTTTACCAAGGCTGCATCGGACTTCGATTACCGCTCAAATGCGGCGCTGCATGTATATGCCGGAACAATAGTCAGGTACAGGTATCAGCAGAACCATGATTTTTATGACACCGAAATGCACTTTCTGCGCCTCGGCAGCGCGGCATTCGTGTCATTCCCGTTTGAACTGTTTCTTGATTACGGGAATAAAATCCGCGCCATGAGCCCGGGCGAACAAACTTTCCTCATTGAGCTTTCCTGCGGTTGCGGAGGATACCTGCCGACAGCCCGCGCCGAGCGCGGCAGCCATTACAGCGCCTATGTCTCAAGCGGCAACGTCGGACACGAGGGCGGCGATATTCTCGTCAGAAAAGCCGTCGAAACCTTAAGGGAACTCTGGTGTGAATAAACAATAAACCTATTCTAATGAAGTCCTTTGGCGAATTAAAAAAAAATAGACGGTTTGTTTTTCCTGACAACCGATTTGCTGCTTATAAATCTTACTTTTCATTATCCAACAATCGAACATTTCCAATATACATTTTTGAGAACAGTTCCCGTTGGAATTCAAGTCCCGGGTGATAATGCTATTACTGTATCATTCTCGGATTAAAGAGCTCACAGCCTGAAATATCCGTTCTGAAACGGGCATTTTGAATACAGGATGAATTTTTTCATGTTCCCCTAGGTCAATACTGATGACCGGAATGGTAACCGGTATGTCTTTGGTCGCCCGGATTTGAGCGTTTTGCAGTTCTTTCCAACCCGGGGCGCCTAAGTCAAATGTATGGATTTGTACAATCACAAACGGCAGGCATTTATCTTTCAGCTGTTCGCGCCAGACGGAAACCATTAAAGATAAAAGCCGGTTGTATATGGATGCTTCCGCAACAGAAGTATTGCTTTCCCCCTGATACCATATCACGCAGCGCAGTGAATAAGGGACTAAAGTTTGAAACATTGTACGAAAAAGAAACCCGTCTCCGTTCCACGGATAAATGCGGTGATCCTGATGCTTTACTTCTGCGGGTAAATTATATTCCGATGCATAAAGCAAATTTTCATCCGTCCAAGACTGTATCACCGATGCGCCCTGGTAACAAGCAATAACGCCTACCGCACAATTCTTTTCCTTTCGGATCATTCGTCCGACGTGATAAGCGATTGCGGACCAGTGCTGTACTTTACTTTTTTCACAAAATACCCACTCGTCAGTAAAATACTCCCCTTCTTCCGGCCGTCTCACAGTAAACAAACGCAGTAAAGGGTTGCTTTCGTAAACAAAGTCATCTTTGGCTTCCGATATTTTAAGCTCTATGTTGGATTGGCCGGAGCATAAAATCACTTCACCGATCATGATGTCATGCAGTGTCGTTTTGCTGCCGTTTAAATCGATTTCCATTGTATAGGGCCCGCTTGCCGGATGACTTCCGAGTTCCACACACCAGTTCTCTTCAAAAGATTCTACGGTTTTGGATTCGTTCATAAAAGAAACAGAAACAGTTCCTTTTCCTGTTCCGAACACCCGAACCGGCTTTTCGCATTGCATTACCGCGCCGTCGCAAAACAACGGATTGAGCTTCATTTCAAAATTGCCTCTCTTTAAATTAATAGGCTTACAGTATACACCTGAATTTCATAAAGCGGAAGGGGTCCGTACACACTTAACTGCAGTTATATTCAAATATGTGCTCATCCGGCGTATCGATGAATCTTGTTTCGTTCGGCAAGACCACATCGGCGGTTGTATTTGGGGGCAATGACACAGATAAAGAAATACTTTGGCCTTTTCTTTTCCACAGCACGGAAACGGTTCCGTATATGCTTCGATACGCAGCCTCTGCCCATGCAAGCGTCCCGCCCGGCTTCGGCGAAATCACAAAATGATTCTCACTGTTCATATGAATCCCGCAAACACTTCTGAACAGCCATTCGCAAACGGCGCCTTTGGAATAATGATTGAGCGAAGCGATACCGTGTGACGGCGTGGAGCTGCCTTCCCACGCCTCCCATACCGTCGTCGCTCCTTGCTTCGGCATAAAGAGCCACCCCGGGCATTCTTCGTTTTCGAGAAGCCGATAGGCGTATTCGATATCGATATCGGCGAGTACGTCGAGGATGAACGGTGTTGATAAAAAGCCGGTTCCGAGGCGCCAGCCGCAGGCTTCAAGAGCGTTCAGCAAACGTACTTTTGCGTAAGCACCTGTTTCATCATCAAGTAAATGCATATACAGCGGTCGGACAAGTTTTGCCTGCCGGTTTGTATCAAGTGAAAAACCGGCTTTTGTGATCAATTCCCGATATGCTTTTTCGCATCCCTCTGCATAACTTTCGTATAGCTTTTTATCATCGTATTTTCCGAGATATTTTGCAATCTCCGCCATATGCTTCATCACAAAAGCGGTGTATGCCGTTGATTCTTCCGGATGAGGGAATATAAAATCTTTGATTGAAAACGCCTGTACATTACTCGGCTCAGCCCATTCACCGTAGGACTGACCGCAATTCACTAAATATTTTCTGTTCTTTTTAGAAAGACGAATCGGTTTGGACAGCAGTGAGTATCGGCCTGCGCGCTTGATCATAAAAAGAGCGTAACGTTTCATCGCACTGTAGTTTTCTTTGATGATGCGGTCGTCTCCGTACTTCTTCCACATACGGTACGGTATCAGGACGCCTGCATCCGCCCAACCGACAGAACCATTCATGGTGGTCATCCAAAAGTCTTCGCCGCCTTTCGGCACGATCTGATGGAGCTTTCCGTATTTTGATTGGCGGTCAAACAGATCACGCATATACTTTCGGGCAAAAGGCTGGTATGAGGTGAAAAAGCTTGCTGTTTCAAAGAAGATCTGACTGTCGCCCGTCCACCCCGAGCGTTCTCTGGTCGGGCAATCGGTCGGGACGTCGGCGCTGTTGCTTTTTTCAGACCAGAGGGTGCAATCCGCAAATTGGTTAATAAGCGTATTTGAACATTTAAAAAAGCCCGTTTGTTCAAAATCCGAATATACTGCCGCCGAGTAGAAATCACTCGAAGAAAAACTCACATCCGTTTCTACCAGAGCATAACGGAAGCCATACAGCGCGAACTTACTCTCGTATCTGTTTTCACCCTCACGGCAGACAAATTCAAGCATTTGAAGCGGCGTTACTTTCCCCTTTGAAAATTGTCCGATGTTTTTAACAAGCCCGTTTCTGCAAAATGAGACATGCCTGTTCAGCGGTTTGTCTTTGTGCGTTGCAAGTTGAATATTGTCCTGCGTAAATTCACTATTACCATCCAGCAGTTCGCCCATACGGAGAAAGATACGCTGACCTTGTTTTGCAAAAACTCGAAAGCCGATGAACCCCGACAGATTCTGCCCGAAATCGAGCACTTTTGCTCCGCTTTGCGTAATCATCAGCTTCGGCGTAAATGTCTCATGCTTCATAACGGGAAAGTTGTTTGATGCGGAAAGATTTGCTTTTAATGCCGCCTCTTTCGCAAAACCCCGATAGCTTGGTCCTTTTCCCGCATCGACGTATTCGCCTTCTTTGAGATCAGCGAAAAGACGCGGTCCGTCCCCGCTCCATTTCCAGGTATGATCGGAATAGATCAGCTGTATATTTGATTCCGCGTCTGTTATCTCGAGTTGGGCAAGCAGCTTTGTTTCTTTGCCGTAAAGGTATGTATGTCCCCAGGCCCCCTGCGCTCCTCTGTACCAACCGTCCGCAAGTTCGGCTTCGATTACATTTTCGCCGCAGCGAATACTGCCGGTCACATCATAAGTCTGGTACTGGATGCGTTTACGGTAATCGGTATGCCCCGGCGCCAATACAAAATCACCGATGCGGCTGCCGTTGATGCGAAGCTCATAAGCTCCGCAGGCAGTGATATACAAACGTGCCCGGCTTATTTGGTTTACTTGAAACGTTTTTTTGAAATGATCGTTCGGATAGCGGTATTTTTTACTGACGCGATAATCCCCGCGAATCCATTTTGCTTTCCAATCCTCCGGAGAAAGAAGCCCGGTTTCAAAGAACGCGGCTGCGCTTTCTCCTTCATGATCGTTTTCATCCCAAAGCGTGACTGTCCATTCAATGCGATCGCGCGAGCATAGCTCCGGTTGATAAACGGTACGCATGGAGTTTGACATGACTTTTCCGCTATCCCATACAACCGTGCCGTCTGTTACTGCAATAATGCGGTAAGCCGTCTGACGCAATGCCCCTGAAACATTCCAGAAAAGACGCGGATGCGGAATGTCAATGCCTATGGGGTTGATCAGATATTCAGTTTTAAGATCGATTGCTTTAATCATTGTCATTTACCGGAAAGCCGGGCCGCAATCTTCGCACGATAAACGTCACCGGATTTTTTCTCCTTCTGCCAGAATGCCTCGTCTTTCGCCAGACGGATTTCGCGTGCATTTTTCTGTTCAGGCGTCATTTTTGCTTCTCTTTTGGCGGACTTTTCGGCGGCAATTTTATTTTTCTCGGTTTGCTTATCTTCTGCGGATTTTTTCTTTTTTTCTGCTTTTGCTTTAGCTGCTGAGTCCTTTTCGATATGCGCCGCAAGTGCCGATTTATAATCAAGCCCTTTTCTCGCACACTTCTCTTCCAGTTCAACCCGGTATGCTTCTTCCGCTTCCTGATCGAACCGTGCCTGTTCGAGGGCAGATCTTTCTTCGGGCTCCACCCATTCCTCACCGCGTGAAAGGCATGCCGCTTTCTGATGCTCACGGATTTCCGCTTGTTTGCGAACAATCGTTTTTTCTACGGATAAGAATGCCAGAAGAACTGCAAGAATAATACCGGTGAACACTTCGAGCCCGACGAACGAGAAAGTGATTGCACTTTTTACGCCGGCACTCTGTGCGGCGGCAACAGTTGCGCCGCTTGCATCGATTGAAGGCGCAATATATCCCGTGCCGGCAAGCAGGGCGTTGAATATCCCTGTGCAAATACCGACCATCGCTACGGCGATTGTACTATAGACGGAGACTGAAAGGCCGTCACAGCGGATACCGCTCTTCCACTCGATATGGTCAAGTGAATCCGCAAAAAGAGCAAAGAAAACGTATGCGCACGGTAATCCCCCGATATTTTTAATAAACTGACCGATCAGAACAACCGTCAAATTTGTGGGAAAAATCCAGCAGATCAGACTGCCGATCGCATACAAAACGAAACCCCACATAGTTACATTGCGCTTGCCGAACTTTTTTGCGAGCGGCCATACGGCAAAGATGCCGATTCCCATCGGCACACCTCCGATGACCGAAACAAGCATCTGTGTAATACCGTCATTGTATGTTCCGAGGACATAATTGCAGTAATAGACAAGTCCGAGGTTTTTCAGGCACGTCCCGACAGTCCAGATCAGGAAATACACGAAGATAATCAGCATGTATTTATCGGTAAAAATGATTTTCAGCTGAAGAGCAAACTTAATTTTCTTTTCCGCCGAGTCCGTATTTTCCGCCGTTACGCGTTCTTTGGTGTAATAATATTCAAGCAGCGTGAGAGGCAGGGCGAGAATTGAAAGAACAGACATGACCGTGATCCAAAGCGGCTTATCGATGCCGACCAAAGGCATGAGCACCATCGGAAAAATCAATGCCACAATGATGCCGCTCATCATAATTGTCGAGATTTGATTGAATGCCGAGAGACCGCCGCGCTGAGTGACATTTCGGGTTGACAACGGAACCATCAAATTATGGCTCATGTTGAAAATCGTGTAAGCTAACGAATAAAACAGGTTATATAAAACCATGACCCAAATCACCTGAACGGTGATGTTTCCGCCCGGTACGGTAAATAGCAAAATTCCCGTCAGTGCCATCAGCGGTGCGGAAAGAAGGATCCACGGACGGGCTTTCCCTTGTTTTGTATGGGTGCGGTCGATAATGTATCCCATGATGATATTTGTGATTGCATCAATAATTTTTGAAACAATCGGGAAAATGATTAAAAACGCACCGCCCCAGACGACGGTCAGGTTCAAAACATCTGTGTAATACACGTTTAAATACGTTCCGAGAACCGCGTTGAGCAGTAATGCTCCGCTTGGCCCGAGCAGATACCCGAGCCATTTTTCTTTGCCGGACACATTTTTGGAAGTGATTCGGCTTGTAAGCAGCCTGTTTTCAATCAGTTTGCCTGTCATTTTATTTTTTCCTCATCTTTCGGCAGATTCGGTGCTTTTACACCGGTGCAGAAACTTTTGATGCTTTTGATCAGATGTCCGTTCGCTGCTGCCGCAAATCCTTGTGCGAAATGATACGGAAACGCTTTGCCCGACGACATCGACATGGATATGAGCGAATTTGAATCAAGAGCTCTCTCTAAGAAAAGCGCACTTTTGATCTTGTTGTCGCGTTCTGTTCCCTCGGGGAACTTTTTTGCTTTTTTCAGCTGATTTTTTGCCACTGATAAGACAGCAGAATACAATATCCTGCCAATAACGGTTTGATTTAAATCGGAAAAGCGGCTTTCAACGGAAATCAGTTTAGAAGGTGGGAACGATGAGATTTTCAATCCGCTCATTTCTTCGAATATTTCATCGGATATCCCGGAAACATCGCCGGAATATGCATTCGTTACCCGTTCGGAATATGGCGCGGGAATGGATTCACCTTCAATGGCAGCCGTCTGAATAAGGCGAACCGTTTCCGAATCGGAGCAAATCCGGAATTCATATTCACCGCTTTCGAGTACCCATCGTTTTTCCTTAATGAGGTAAAAGCGAAGGTCGTATACCGGCAGTTCCATTGAAATGACACGGCTTTCTCCCGCTTCAAGGAACACTTTTTGAAATGCGCGGAGTTCGTGTTCGGGTTTAAACACATCGGTCCCCGGAGCTTTCACGAATAACATCACTACATCGGCTGCCGCCTGTTCGCCTGTGTTCATGATGCGGCAGCTCACCGTAAACTTTGAGCCTGCACGGACAACACGCAGTTCGCTGTATTCGAACGTCGTATATGAAAGTCCGAATCCGAACGCGTAACGGACTTTCTTTTTTACGGTTGTGTAATAACGATATCCGACAAAGATGCTTTCCTTATAGACCTCGAGCGCGCTCTTTCCGAATGCATCGCTGTAAGGTACATCGTCGGATGTAAGCGGCCAGGTCTCGGCGAGTTTCCCGCTCGGCACCGCCTCGCCGAACAAAAGTTTTGCGGTTGCCTCACCGCCGTTCTGCCCCGGAAGATACATCATCAAAACAGACGACACGTCATCGGCAAAGGGCAGTTCAATGGGAGCGCCTCCGAATAAAACGAGATTAATCTTTTTACCGGTTTTGACAAGCGCTTCAATCAAAGAAATCTGATTATCCGGCAGACGCATGTTCGGCCTGTCGAAGCCTTCGCTCTCAACAGTATCGGTGAGTCCCGCGAAAACGAAGACCCGTTCAAATTTTTCTCCTTTGCGTATTGCCTCGGCAATCAAATCGTTCTCGGGTTCGGTTTTATTTTCCGAATATCCTTTTGCAAAGGAATATCTAATATTCCGCTTGTCAAAGGCATCTTTCGGTGAGGTTACGGATGTCGGGTTAACCAATGAGCTGCCCGAGCCCTGATAACGCATTTTGCAAAAAAGATCGCCGGCTATGAATATTTGCTTGTCTTTACAAAGAGGCAGCGAACCGTCATTTTTCAAAAGAACGGCGCTGTCCGCTGCGATTTCAGCTGCAAGTATATGATGCGCATCAAAGTCGGCAGGCGTCCCGGTTTCCTTTTTCGCCCTGCATTTTTCTATCAGCGCAAGAACATGCCCAACCGCCGAATCAAGGGCTTCTTTGCCGAGATCTCCACTCTTTACCGCGTCTGTGATCCATTTCCGGCAGATATCGGTATCGCCGGGCATCTCGAGATCAAGTCCCGAAGCAACGCCCTTCACACGGTCATGCGTCGCACCCCAATCACTCATCACCGCTCCGTCAAATCCCCATTCGCGCCGAAGCACTCGAGTGAGAAGCCACTCGTTTTCCGAACAGTATTCGCCATTGATTTTGTTATAAGCGCACATCAGCGTGAACGGCTTTGCTTCTTTTACCACCATCTCAAACGCTTTCAGATAAATTTCTCTCAAAGCGCGGTCATCGGCAACACTATCACCGAGGTTGCGGAAGTTTTCACTGTTATTCAGAGCAAAATGTTTCACCGATACGCCGACACCTTCACTTTGCACACCGCGGACTTCCGCAATTCCCATTTTCCCCGCAAGAAGCGGATCTTCCGAGAAATACTCGAAGTTTCTGCCGCAGAGCGGACTGCGTTTGATATTGATTCCGGGGCCGAGCAGGATATCTACACCGTAATGACGGCATTCTTTTGCAATCGCACATCCGATTTCATATGAATAATCCGGATTCCAGCTTGATGCAACCGTTGCGGCTGTCGGAAATGATGTCGCCGGTACGCTTGCGCCGTTGTCTGTGGCTTGTGTGCTCGTTTGCTTACGCAGACCGTGCGGTCCGTCCGCCATATTAAGCGAAGGGATACCGAGACGCGGGATCGAATTTGTATGCATAAAATCGGTTCCCGCAAGAAGCGCCGCTTTTTCCTCTGTTGTCAGTTCAGACAGTTTTTCCTTCACTGCTTTTTCTTCTTTCTTTTTAATTTTCTTTAAATACCGGGAGATATTTCAAAGCGTTGAACACTTTTTATCGAGGAACTGCTCTTTTTATATCTGTACCCCGTGTCTATATATCTTTTATCATATTATTCAACCCGGGTATTGCATATTTGTATGTAATTTGATATAATTGTAACTGTTTGGAGGAACCGGCATGGATAACATAGATTTAAATTATATTTGCACGGCAATGGGAAATCTGACCGGGATACCGATCCGCGTTTATGACGGCGGCGAACTCATATTTTATCATTCCATTATCGAGCTGCCAAAGGACCCGATTTGTCTTGCGCTCGGAAAGCTGAATGAAATCACAGCACATGTCGGGTATTACATCACTTCTTTCTTTTACTTATACGGAGTGATTAACTCGGGAAGAGCGAAAATCATCATTGGCCCGTCAAGGCAAGTGAAAGCCCCCGCGAGCATCCTGCGTGAGATGGCGTTCAAATGCGATCTTACCGGCGAGGATGCGGATACTTTTATTGCAGGAATGAAAAGTATCACGAATATGCCATATGAGAGCATTATTCAAACGCTGTGCACTGTCAACTATATTTTAAACGGCGAAAAACTCGGTCTTGATGATATTACGATTTTCGATGATGAGCAGAAAATGTTGAAAAAACAAATCGAATCGGAACTGCTTTCACGTGAAGAAGACAAAATCGCCGAAAGCGGAGCCACGATATCTCACAACTCACTTTCTGTTGAGCAAAAGCTGACCGATATTATTCGCCGCGGTGACAGTGCTTCGCTTAAAGAGTGGGTGAACTCGGCCCCGGCGATTCGCCCCGGTATTCTGGCTCCCGATCAAATTCGCCACTACAAAAATACTTTTATCGTATCCGCAACGCTTGCGTCCCGTGCCGCTATCCGCGGCGGAATGGATATTGATGACGCCTTTACGCTCAGCGATCTATACATTCAAAAGTGCGAATTACTGAATGATCCGGACAAAATTATGAATCTCCAATACCATATGATTCTCGATTATACCGGACATGTCGAACGTCTTCAACTCGGTAAGCGCCGGGGCAGATTTACCGTCGATGTAGCGAATTACATTCAGCACCATATGTCTGAAGCGATTACAACCGAGCAAATCGCCGATGAATTGTTTGTCAGCCGGCCGTATCTCTCAAAACGTTTCAAGCAAGAAACCGGCGTGACATTGACCGATTTTATATTAAAAGAAAAAACGGAAGAGGCAAAACGCCTCCTCCGCTATACCGATAAAACCCTTTCAGCCATCGGCAATTATCTCGGTTTTTCCTCACAAAGCCATTTTACAAGAGTATTCAAAAAGTATGCCGGCTGTGCGCCGGGCGAATATAAAGAAAAGCACAACAGAGCGTGATCAGTGAGCTGAGTTTTTTTGGGGCTAACGTCTCAATATGCCCCTAGACCCCACTTTGAATGTCCACTTAACAGGGAACATTCCATTTGATTTATCTGTAAAAAGGAACATATCATCCAAACATCGATCAGCAAGCTGAAATAATCCGGTAATTAAGGTCGGCTTAATTTTTCTCGTAGAATTCGATATCCATTCCATCCTTTATATACTCAACCTTTCCAGTCTGATGGTATCCCAATTTTTCAAATAAATAAAGATTCTCTTTTTCCTGCAGAATCGTATCGAGGCACCAATAATCGGATCCATATAGTTTCTCGATTTCCATCATAGCCGTCTGTGCGTATCCGTTATCCCTGTATTCAGACATAATCCAAATAGGAGAAATACGCTTTCTACTACCGTCTTTTTTATCAATTATGCGAACAGCACCTACTTTTTTACCATTAACTTCAATGAAATAGTATGTAGTCCATGGCTGCTCGGATTTTCTTATAACTTTTTCAAAACTTTCAGTAGCCGGGCTAATATCGTAATTTTGATATTTCTTAAGTAATCCACTAAACGCTTTAACCTGCATTTCCCCTATTGTATTTATGTCAGATTTTTCAGCCCGATTTAATATCACATCCATAAGTCAAATCTCCTATTTCTTAGACATCAATGCCACCGTCTCAACGTGGAACGATAGCATAAGATTGATGTCGGGTATGTATTTTATCATTTTCCCGTTCGTGGGAATAGGTCAATAGTGGATTTTATGGGTTTTTCCCGTTCGTGGAAACATGTCCATCGTTTTTTATAGCGTTATTGCGTTCTCGGAAACAAGTCAGGACTTTAAAAGCCCCAAAGCCCGTAACAACGGCGTTCTTGTCGTCGTTTACGGGCTTTTTCTCTTTTATAATTCTATTTCAAAGCTATCTTTACATATTTTCTTGATCTGTGTACTGATGTCATTGCCCTCAACAGATTCTATCAATCGACCGGCAAAGTGCTTCTCATACCACTTTTTCTTTTCAGCGGTATGGGCAGCGTATCGCTCTTTATCAAGAAGACCCCAATGCTCCCAGTAGTAATCATTACCTTGGAATGTCACAGTGAAATCCGGCAGATACATTGTTCCATCGGGAGCGAACAACGGCTTCTCATAACTGAAGTCTAACCCCGAAGCGTGAAGCGCGTTTGCGATAAGAGCCTCTGACTTAGAACGTACAAAGTAGTCTGCTAATGTTGCGATAACCTTGTACTCCTCATAATATCCAGGTAAATATGAGAGCTGTTCCGGCAACGGCTCAAACTTAAAAACTGAAGAGTTAATGCGTCGAACCGCTGACCGCTCAATTTTCGTCAAGCAGGACAGAGCCGAAATGTCCTCTTGAATAAACAGTACAAGCCGACCCTTTGCTCGCGTTACTGCCGTATAGAGCAGTTCCATGGACAGGGTTGAGCTTTTGCGTTTCGGTAGCACAAGGTAAACCGTACCGAACTCACTGCCTTGCGACTTGTGAACTGAGATCGCGTAGGCAAGTTCGAGGTTGTTGATGGGGTCTTCGTTTTTCATCCACCAACCTCTATCTGTTTTACCTAAGCCACTGCCATAACCGACAGAGTAGTTTTCTTTACCTTTGAACTTTACGGAGAAATGATCAATCTTGTGCATATA
>Ga0116171_10004121_pt1 | contig 13164 bp, 11 predicted proteins | sample AD_JPNHW2_MetaG_FD_89798 | JGI IMG/M metagenome (GOLD analysis project Ga0116171, IMG submission 89798) | Active sludge microbial communities of municipal wastewater-treating anaerobic digesters from Japan - AD_JPNHW2_MetaG | ecosystem: Engineered > Bioreactor > Anaerobic > Digestate | place...
CCCCCGCCGGGGTGTGGTAGAATGAACCCCTTTCAGGAGGAGCGCATGTTCAAGACCAACGAGTACTTCGACGGCCAGGTCAAGTCGATCGCCTTTCAGACGGCGGAGGGACCGGCCACGGTGGGGGTGATGGCCCCGGGCGAATACGAATTCGGCACCTCGACCGTGGAGATCATGAAAGTGGTCAGTGGCCAGCTGGTGGTCAAGCTGCCCGGACAGAATGACTGGCAGACTTTCACCCCCTGCCAGACATTCACCGTCCAGGCCGGGCAGAAGTTCCAGCTGAAGGTAGCGGTCGACACCGCCTACCTGTGCCTGTACAAGTAGCGGGGAGCACTTCCGCAGGTGGGGGGTTCAATCCCCCCGGAAAACGAGGAGGCATCATGAACCCCGTTCTTGAAGTCATCGCCCGGCGGCGGAGCGTCCGCCAGTTCGAGTCCCGGCAGATCGGCGAGGCGGACCTCGCCTCCATCCTGGAGGCGGGCCTGCAGGCGCCCAGCGGTCACGACGAGCAGTCCTGGTACTTCGTCGCCATCCAGAACCGCCAGCGCATCGACGAGTTGAGCGAAGGCACCAAGGCGAAGATGCAGCTGGTCCCGGTCGACTGGATCGCCAACCTGGGCAAGGCGCCGAAGTTCCACATCTTCTACCAGGCACCGACGGTGATCCTGGTGGCGGCGCGGGCGAATGCCGTCTCGCCGGCAGCCGACGCCTGTGCGGCCATCGAGAACATGATGTTGGCCGCCGAGAGCCTGGGGATCGGGTCCTGCTGGATGGGGTTCGTCCCCTTCTACTTCACCGACGAGGAGAGCCATCGCCGTTTCGGGTTTCCCGAGGGCTACCAGGTGCAGTACGGGATTGCCCTGGGTTACCGGGCCGCAGGGCTCGAGCTCGCCCCCCCGCCGCGCAAGCGGGACGGCTACTTCCATCTGATCCGCTAGGCATCGGGAGCTCCTCCCCGGCCGTCGCCGCGGTGTGGTAGAATGCCATCGTGCGGGAGGGATCCGTCGTCGGCTACCGCGGCGGAGAGGCGATCTCCTTCCCGCAGGCAAGAATCGGGAGGCCGCATGGAACGGATGGGTCGCTGGCTGATTTCCGCGCTGCTCGGCTGCCTGGTGCTGTCGGTTTCGGGCTGCCGCACGGAGGAGACCCCCGAGGAGGAACCGCTGGCTCCGGCCAGCGCCGCCGCCGACAACGCCCTGCTCGACGAGACCTTCCACATCGATATCCGGGACGTGCAGGTGACCTTCGACTACTTCCCCGCCGAGAACCGCGTCGACGCCAGGGCCCGCCTCGAGTTCGTCGTGAGGGCCGGGCAGACCCTGGCCCGCTTCCACTTCACCCCGCTGCTGGACCAGCCCGCCTCGGTGAGCGAGATCCTTCTCGACGGCGAGCGGCTGGCCTACCCGGGCGGCGCCGATGGGCGGATCGTTACCGTGAGCGGTTCCAGCCAGCGCATCCTCGAACTGCAGCGTCCGCTGCTTGGCCAGGGGCTCCATACCCTGGAAGTGGCCTACCGGCTGGACCTGTCAGGGGAGTACCCGCTGTTTTCCACCGCGGTCAACGACCTGGAGGGCCGGGGCAACGAGGAGCTCTTCCCCACGCTCAACTCCCCGGCCGAACTGGCCTGTCACCGGCTGACCTTGCGGGTGCATGGCGATCGCCCGTTCCGCTGCATCGGTTCGGGGAGGGTGACCCGCCAGGACGACGGCGCGGTCCAGCAGTGGCTGCTCGACAGCGAGCGGGAGCTGGCCTCCTACACGGTGATGTTCGCCTTGCTGCCGGAGGACGGGTCGGTGCTCGAGGAACGGACGATCGACGGGGTCCCGGTGCGCATCCTGGCCTTCCAGGGCGGCGCCTCGGTCGAGACCGCCTTCGCGCGGTTGCAGACCTGGCTGCCGCAGCTGCAAAGCGAGCTCGGTCCCTACCCCGCCCCGCCGGGGCTCTCGGTGTTCCTGGTCTCGGAAGGGGGCGGCATGGAGTACTACGGCGGTACCATCACCTCGCTGTATGCCCTGCGTCACGAGGTGCTGCACGGCTACTTCGGCTGCTCGGTGGTCATGAAGACCTACCGGGACTCCTGGCTCGACGAGGCCCTGACCGAGTGGTACGACGACACCGCCGGGGGGACGGTCTACCAGGCGATCCCCGACGCCTATGTCGGCAACTGGGTGGGCGCGTATTCCCCGGTGGCGGTCGGATACAGTCTCCTGGCCTACACCGACGGGGCCCGCATCATGCAGCACCTCTGCGACAGTCTGGGGGGACGGGAGGGGATGCGGCGGTTCCTGGCCGGAGTCTACGAGGGCCACCGTTTCCAGCCCTTCACCACCATGGAGTTCGTCTCGCTGCTGCGGGATTTTTCGGGCATCGACTACCAGGGGAGATTCGAGGACTGGCTGTACGGGGGACAAACCCAGGGGGCGGCGGCCCCTCCGGCGGATCCCCGGCGCAAGCGGCCCGACCTGACTCCCCCGCGCGCCCTGCGGGAGCGGGAAGCAGCTCGGAGAGGCCCGCAGCCCTCCGACGGTCCCGAGGGCTGACGCATGAGGGTAGTCCGCCCCGTGGAATTCCGCCTGGTGGTCGAGCGCTCGCGCTTCTTCGCCGTCCTCTTCCCGGCCGCCGGGGAGGAGGAGGTGCTGGCGATGGTGCGGGTCAAGAAGGGCGAGCACCGCAAGGCGTGCCACCACTGCTGGGCCTTCCGCGGCCAGGAGGGGGGCAAGCCGGTCGAGCGCTCGCGCGACGACGGGGAAGTGGGTCATCCCGGCAAGGTGCTGCTCGAATTGCTGCGCCGCGAGGACCTCGAGGGGGGGCTGCTGGTGTCGCGGGTGTTCGGCGGCGTCAAGCTGGGCGTCGGCGGGGTGTCACGGGCCTTCCGCGAGGCGGGCGAGGGGGCGCTGGCGGCCGGCCGGAACGGGTGATCCCCCCGGGAAGGGGCGCGTCTCCGCCGGGATCCTGTTCTTCATGGTTTGGCCGCGGGGCTTCGCAGAATCCGCCCCAGCATGAGAAACGAGGGCGGGGCCAGCAATGCGTCTTCGCTCACGGGAAAATCAGTGGTGCCCTGGAATCCGTGGCACCCGGTCTCGGCGATGAAGCCCAGATTGCCCGCCGGGTCCGGAGACAGACTGAATCGCAGGCAGGCGCCCAGGTAGGTCGAATATACCAACTGGCCCTTCCTGATGTCCACGATCGAGACGAAGGCCTTCCGGCGGCCCAGGAATGACGAGTTGAATAGGTTGTCCCCCGCGGGGTAGGCCGAATCCAGGGCGTTTCCGGTGAGGGGGAAATCGGCCGAGTTGGTGATGCCGCCGGCAACCACCAGGTCCTGGTCGAGAAAGTACGCGCTGGAGACGGTATCGAGCTGACTGCCACCCAACAGCGTGGAGTACTGCGGCGTCATGTCCCGGGAATCGAATACCAGCAGGAAGGCGTCCCGTTCGCCGGCGTTCTTGCTGCTCACGGCGTGGCCCGTGACCGGGAAACTGGCGGAATTGGTGCTGCCGGATACCAGCAGCCGGTTCGGCGCGGCCCACACGACATTCGAGCTCACGTACCCGCCCTCGGCCAGGTAGCTCAGATAGAGGACCTTGCTGCCGGCCCCTTCGATCTTGGCCAGGAAGTGATCGAGGCCGTTTTCGAATCCCCCTTTCCCCGGCCTGATGACATTCTTGCGCATGGCGTTTCCGCTGACCGGAAGGTCCGCCGTGGCCGCAAAACCGGTGGCGTAAATGTTGTCCTGGTCGTCGATGGCCAGATCGGAAATCGTCTCGTATACTCCGTTTCCCAGCGAGGTGGCAAACAGCAGCCGGTCGCCGGCGGAGCCGATTTTGGCCAGGAAACAGGACTGCTTGGTGTACTGGCCGTGGATCGCCCCCGCCGTGGCAGGGAAGTCCGCGGAGCACGTGGCGCCACCGACGACGATGTTGCCCCGGGAGTCGATGGCGATGGCACTCGCCGTGTCCTCCACCTTCCCGCCGAGGAAGGTGGCAAAGACCAGGCGGCTCCCCGAAGGATCCAGCTTGGCCACATAGACGTCGCCCGCCCACTCCCCCTCGCCGTTGAAGCTGGTGTCGTAGGCCCCGGGAGTCACCGGAAAATCGGCGGAATGGGTACCGCCCACCAGGTAGACACCGCCGTCGTCGTCCACCGCGATGCCCGTGTGGTGCTCCCTCTTGCTGCCGCCGATCAGGGTGGCGAACACGAGTTTGCCGTCGGGGGCGAACTTGGCGACAAAAGCGTCGGCTTCGCCCTTGAGCTCTCTCTGGAACGCGCCTTCCGTGGCGGGGAAGTTCCGGTCCCGGGTGTTGCCGGAGAAATAGACGTTTCCCCGGCGGTCGGAACAAACGCTGAACGAAGGGAAGAAGCGGTCCGGGTGCGCGAGGTAGGTGGAAAAACCGAGCGCGTACGGCTGGCCGTCCTTCGGCGGTGCGGGTAGCGCCAGGAGGGTTCCGAGGCCGATATGGATGGCCACGAGCGCCCACAGGGTTCTGCTGATCATGGTTGTCTCCTTCGGGGGCCGCGTGCGCGCGGCCAAAGCCCGTTATTGCTTCAGTTATTTCTTCAGTTCCGTCTCGATCCGTGCCAGCCACTGCTCACCGTGGTGGCGTTACCGCAAGGGAAGTGCTTTCGCGCGCCTCGTTCCCGTCTATTCCTCCTGGCGCAGCCTCTTCAGCATGGCCGTGGCGTTGCCGTTAGCTGGGTTCAGCCGCAGCGACCGCTCGTAGTTCTCGATGGCCAGCCGCTTGTCCCCGCCGGCCATGAAAGCCTCGCCCAGGCTGTCGTAGGCGTTGGCGGAATCGGGATAGAGTTCGACGACGAACTTGAAGAGCTCGATGGCCGGTTTCTTGTCCTCCCGGTCGAGTAGCCGATAGCCGAACTGGTTCAGCGCGGTCTCGGAGAAACTGTAGTCGCCTTGCCGGCTCTGCCAGAGCGTCCGGCCTTGCTGGATGGCGGCTTCGACGCCCTGCCGCTCCAGGGTCTCCGCCATCATCGGCACGACGGGGATCAGCAGCTGCCGCCAGAAGGCGGTGACGTTCCTCTGCTGGAAGCGCAGCAACTCGTCCTGGGAGTGGTTCAACTCCTTCAGGTAGTCGAAGCGTGCGGGCAGCGGCAGGCGGCTCGTCGCCTGGGCCAGGGTCAGCTTCTCGCTCCGGGCGGCCTGGACTCCCTTCCAGAGGTCTTCGATGTAGCCCTTCCACAGGGCCAGCTTCTCCCGGCTCCAGGGGCCGCGATGGCCGGGAATCACGGTCGTGAACCCGGCCGGGTCGGCGAACAGCTTGTTCAGCACGGCGATCCAGCGCGGGATGTCCAGGGTGTCCATGCCGGCGAACAGGGGCAGCCACCCCTTGTCCAGGAAGATGTCGCCGGTGATCAGGATCTTCTCCTCGGGGATGTGGATGAAGATGTCGCAGCCGGAGTGCGCCCGGCCGAAGAAGCAGAGGCGGAAGGTGACGTCGCCCATGTCCAGGGTCATCTCGTCGGAGAAGGAGACGGTGGCCCGGGGCGGAGCGAATCCGGCCGATAGCCCCTGGACGACCCTCTCCCGGAAGGCGAGGTCGCCGGCCAGTTTGCCCTTCCGCCGGGGGTCGAGGTTTGGCTCTGCCAGCTCGGTCTTCAACGCGGCGATCCGCTCGCGGAACCCGGTGCGGGCCCGCTCGGCGGTCCCTTCGCTGTCAGCCAGCTGCCGGGCGCCGTTCTCCTGGATGATCACCTCCGCCTCCGGGAAGGCCTGGTTGCCCCAGGCATGGTCCCAGTGCGGGTGGGTGTTGATGACGTACTTGAAGTCGCTCCGGGCGAACTGCGTCTCGATGGCCTGGCGGACGAAAGCGGCGGTTTGGCGGGAGCCGGTCGTGTCGACGACCACGAGCCCCTTGCGGGTGGCGATGGCCACGACCAGGTTCTCCATCGGGGACTCTTCGGTGAGCAGCAGGACCCGCGCGCTCAACCGTTCCACTCGGATCGCAGGGTCCACCGGGGTTTGGGCGAAGGCTCCGCCGGCCAGCAGGGTGACGGCGAGCCAGCAAATGGGCTTTTTCATGGGCTCACTCCTTGGGTTTTCGCGCCTGGATGACCTTGGTCGACACCCAGCAGGCGCTCCACTGGCTGAGGTAGAACAGGTACTTGCCGTCGGCGGTGACCATGGGGCAGAGGTCGTATTCCGGCGAGTTGACCTCCGGACCCAGGTTGAGCGGCTTGCCCCAGGAGCCATCCCGGTTGCGGAAGCTGACGTGGAGGTCGGCGTCCCGCTGGAACAGCAGGTAGTGGCCGTCGGGGGCGATGCCGGGCGTCTCCTCTCGGCCTGGGCCGTTCACCGGCGCACCGAGGTTGACCGGCTCTTGGTAGTGGCCGCCCTCGTACCTGGCGAAGTAGAGGTCGCTGTCGCCCAGGCCGCCGGCGACGTTGGCGTGGAGGTATAGGTTGTAGTCCCGGTCGACGGCGAACTGCCAGTGCAGCGGAAAGCGGTTCACCGTGTCGTCGACGGGCCGGGGGGTCGACCAGCCGTTCCGGGCCCTTTCCATGAACCAGATGTGCTCGCCGGTCGGCTTCGTCTCCCCGGGCAGTGTCCGGCGGGACATGAAATAGAGCCGCTTGCCGTCGGGGGAAAAGCAGGGGACATCGGCGTCCTGGCCATCCCCGGTGAAAGGGGCGATTTCCGGATAGGTCCAGTGGCCGTCGCGTAATCGGCTGACCAGCAGTCGCGAGGTGCTGTAGCCGGAGGCCCGGGGTTCGATCATCAGGTTCCAGTACACCTCGCGGCCGTCGGGGGAGAAGGCCGGGGCGCAGTGCGGATCGAAGCGACCGTTGACGATGCCGACGGCGAAAGGCTGGCGGGAAGCGCCGGGTTTCGCCTGCCCCAGGTATTTTCCCTTGCGCACTGGGAAGGCCGGCGGGCCCTGGTCGGCCCCCTTGGCCCTCAGCAGGGAGACGACCTCCTCGTTCTTTTCCATAGACGCCAGATTGTAGGGGGTCTCGCCCGCCAGGGTGCGCTCGTTCAACCGAGCGCCGCGTTCGATCAGCAGGGCGGCCGTGCGGACCCGGCCCCGTTCGCAGGCGCGGTGCAGGGGGGTCCAGCCGTTGCGGTCGCGGAAGTTCACGTCGAACCTCCGCTCGAGGAGCTTGCCCAGGATGTGCTCCGACCCACCGTCGGCCGCGGCGTGGAGGGCGCTGCCGCCCAGTTCATCCGTCCTGGCCAGGTCGATTCCGGCGGCCAGCAGGCGGTCGAAGAGCCGGTCCAATCCCTTGGCGAGCGAAAAAGAGAATAGTTGAAGCCTCTGTTCCCCGCCCTCGGGCACTGCGGCGCCGCGGTCGAGCAGGAAGTCGACCAGGCCGCCGAACCCGCGCCAGGCGGCCAGGCTGAGTGTCGTCTCGTTCCAGCGGCTGCGGGCGTCGAGGTCGGCCCCCGCGTCCAGCAACAGCCTGGCCATCGCCACGTCGCCCCGTTCGCGGCCGACCAGGAGGAGGGCCGTCCGATCGTGGCCGTTCCGGGCCTCGAGGTTCGCCCCCCGGGCGATGAGCAGGCGGGCCAGCTTGAGCTGACCTGCCAGGGCGGCCTGCATCAGCGGTGTGGTCCCCTCCACCGTGACGGCGTTCACCGGGATTCCCCGGTCGATGAGCCAGCGGGCCAGCTCGACGTGGTCGTAGGCGGCAGCGCCATGCAGCAGGGAACGGCCCTGGCGATCCCGGAAGGCGAGGATGGCCGGGTCCTTTTCCGCGAGCGCCATCAGCCGGGGCAGATCGCCGCTGCGGACCACCTCCAGCAGCGCCTCCTCCGTGACCTTGCCCCCGCCGGCGGCCGGGACTTGGGCGAAGGCGGTCCCGAGGGCCAGGGCGAGAAGGGGGAGTATCCAGAATCTGTGCCACCGATTCTTCTTCATGTTCACCTCCGGCTGGGATCGGGCCCCCGGACTCACCCGGGCAGCCCTCCCAGCGGTAGACCGCACCCTCACCGGTTCATGTCACTCGCTCTTGCCGGCGGAGCAATCGCCGGCGGGGCCCTTCTTTTCCTTGTCGCAGGGTTTATTCTTGCGGCAAGCCTTTTCCTGCGAGCATTCCTGGACCTGGTAGGCCGCCTTCGCCCCCGCGGGACCGGTCACGAACCAGTCGCCGGAATGGTCGGCGCACAGGATCGGGACGGTGATCCCTTTCTCCGCCGCTCCCTTGGCGAACTTGTGGTAATTGGCCCCGCCGTCGCCGGCGTGCATGGGGAACACGACCCGCGGCTTCAGCTTGTCGATGGTATAGGCGGCGCCCATGGCCACCGCCAGCGGATCGCCGAAACCGCAGCCGCTGACCGGGGCGAACAGCAGGTCGGGCTGGACTCCGGCCTGGGCCAGCCAGTCGATCTCGGCGGTGAAGGGGGCGGAGAAGTCCTGCTTGCGGTTCGCGTGGTCCCCCATGTGGAAGAGGGTGACCCCGTCCACTTTGACCACGAAGCCGACTCCGCTGTCGTTGGCCTCGATGGTGGTGACGTCGAGCCCGCCGATCTCCCGGTGTTCACGGGGGCCCATCAGGGTAATGCCGGCGGGCGCTTCCTGGGGCTTGAAGCCGAGCACGTACGTGATCTGCGGCAGCTCCTTCTTCCAGGTAAAGATCTCGGGCAGGAAGTGGTCGGCGTGGGCGTGGGAGGAAAAAACGGTGACCGTCAGGCCCCGCAGCTCGGCCGGATCGATGAGGCCGCACGCCAGCGAGGGCTCGTCGGCTACCTTGAGGTCGTGGCTGGCGTCGAAGATCAGGAAGTGGTTCTTTGTCCGTATGGCCCAGCCCGAGTGGTAGAGGTACCAGACGATGGCCTGTCCCGGGGGAAGCTTCTTAGCGAGCCGCTTGCCCGTCGGGCGCGGAGGAGGAATGCCGGCGGACGGTTTGGCCCCCTGGGCGCGCAGGGCGGCGGCGATCGCGGGTTGGCCATAGCGCAGGGCGTAATCGAGGGCGGTCAGGCCCCGTTCGTCACGCAGGTCGATCCGGGCGCCGGCCTTCAGCAGCAGGGCGGCCACCGCCCCGCGTCCCTTGATGGCGGCGATCTGCAAGGGGGTGAGACGGTCGGCCGAGGCGACGGTATCGGGCCGGGCCCCCGCTTTCAGCAGCAGGGCGGCCAGCTCCGGGTGCCCTCGCTTGACGGCCTGATAGAGTGGGGTCCACCCTTCCTGACCCTGGAAGTTGACGTCGGCGCCGGCCTGGATGAGCAGGGCGGCCCCCTCCAGGTTGCCTTGCATGCAGGCGTTGTGGAGAGGGGTGCGGCCGAAGTCGCTGCGGACGTCGGCCGGGATGCCCTTGGCGATCAGGAGCCTCAGCAGTTCGGGCTTGCCGCGCCAACCGGCCGTATGCAGCAAGGTCCAGTGGTTTGGTTCCGTGAAGTTCACGTCGGCGCCCTGCCCGATGAAGTAGAGGCTGAGGGGCAGGTGCTCGCGGCCGATGGCGATCGAGAGCGGGGTTTCGTCCGCGCGGCTCAGGCGGTCGTCGACCTTGAGCCCCTTCTCCTCGAGCAGCTTGGCGATCTCGACGCTGCCGCTGATGGCGGCGTAGTACATGGCGGTGTCGTTGTCCTTCTCGCGGGCCTGGGGATCGGCTCCCCGTTCGAGCAGGAAGCGCACGGTCTCCAGGTCGCCACTGCGCGCCGCCAGGTGGAGCGGCGAGAGATGGTAGTAGTTTTCGGCCTGGTTGATCGGCGCCCCCAGCTTCACCAGCAGCCGGACCACCTCGAGCTGGCCCTTGGCGGCGGCCAGGTGCAGGGGGAGCAACCCCTGCTCGTTGCCGGTGGTCAGCAGGCTGGCGTCCTGGGCCAGGAGCTGGCGCACCGTTTCCAGATCGCCCCGGTCGGCGGCCTGGTGGATGTCCCCTCCCCAGACCGGCAGACCGACGATCCACAGCAGTGCCGGAAGCGTGATTCGCAGGATACGTCTCATCGGTTCCTCCTTGATGTGGTGCCGGGTCAGCCCGGCATCGTCACGACCCACTCGAACAGCCACACGATCAGCGTGTACATCGCCCTTTTGATCAGACCCATCGGCCACCTCCCCCTTTCCCGTCGTCCGCGCGCGGGGCGGACTCTTTTTGTCTACTCCAATCCCGTCCACGGCATTCATGTGTGCCACCCCCCCGGTCCGTCAGTCGGTAAAACTGGTGATGCGGTACTCCTTCTGGTTGAACACCAGCATCCCGAAGGGCGACACCCGGGTGACCAGGAAACGGATCCCCGGCCGCCAGGTGCGCGCCTCCTCCTTGCCCTCTCTGAAAAACACGATGCGGAATGGCTCCGGCTGGGAATAGACCAGGATCAGGCGCCCGTCGCCCCCCTCCAGGTAGGTGAAGGGGGCCGTCGGCAGCTCGATGGCCGAGAGCGCCGCCGTCTCCATGTGGAGCAGCCGGTAACTGCCGTCGATCCGCAGGATGACCTGCCGGGCCTCCGGGCTGACCGTCTGCTGGGCGCTGCTGCGGCGCATCACCTGGCGGACGTCGCCGGACGACTGCCAGAGCGTAGCCGGCGTCGCTCCCGCCTCGAACAGGGTGGCCCCGCGCTCCGTCACCAGCAGGATCCGGTCTCCCCATACCGCGTACGACTTGCCCCGCCCCGACTCGACGATTCGTCCGTCGGCCCCGAGCTGGGACCACGAAACCTCGCCGTTGGCCGATTCAAAAAGGTGGAGCGGTCCTCCGCTCTGGCGGGGGAAGAGGACCATCTCGGCCTCCAGCAGGTGCCCCGGCCCCGGCCGATACTCCTGCCGCGCCCCCTCCAGCCCCGCGTCCAGCAGCATCAGCTGCTTTCGGGCCGGGTTTTGCAGCAGCAGCCGGATTCCCCGGGGCCGGGGCTGGCCGATCTGCCCCAGGTAGCCGTTGCCGCACAGGGTCCAGCCCTCCGGAATCGGGTAGAGCGGTCGCCTGGTGCCGGTCGCCAGGTCCAGAGCGACAACACTCAGGTCGGAGCAGCGTTGTCCCGGATTCTCCCGCCGGGCGAGGGCGAACAGCGTCTTGCCTTCCGGATCCTCGCGCAGGGCGATCAGGCAGCCCTCCTGCCGCTTCCCCTTCCCGTCGATGAGCAGTTGGCTTTGGTCGCAACGGTAGCGCAGGACCGCCCCCTGGCGGGTCAGGTAGTAACTGGCCCACGAGTTGCGTCCCAGCAGGCTCCAGGCGACATTGCCCCCGGCGATCAGGCAGACCAGCACCGCCAGCCATGGCAGGAAGCGGCGATTGAAGTGGGAGACCGGGCGGATGTCGAAGGTGCGGAAGCGGAGCCAGAACAGCAGGGGGACGAGCAGCAGCGGGGGGAAGAGCCGGATGACGATCTCCCCGTAGGGCCGGGTCCCGTCGAGGCGGTGGAGCAGCAGCACCAGGCCGAGGGTGGCCATGCAGGTCAGGAAGAACGCGGTGATGAAGTTCCTCAGGCTGAGTGACAGGGCGAGGGAGAGGAGGAAGAAGGCGGCGTAGGCAAGCGACAGGTCGCCCGCGGCGACGAACGAGGGCAGGTGGAAGCGCTCCCGCAAGGCGAGGTAGGTCACCAGCAGCAGGCCGGAAACGAGCATCCGCGGTGCCGCCTTGAGCAGGAGCAGGCGGGAGCGGGACAGCGGCAGGGACAGCACGTACTCGAACGCCCCCTCCTGGCGCTCGTGCTCGAACAGCGCCCAGCCGCTGAACGAGGCGTAGAGGAGGAGGAACACCTCCAGGACCGGAGTCAGCAAGTCGGTCTGGCCGCCGACCTGGCCGGCGACGAACAGGGCGGCCAGGATGAGGAACAGCGGCAACCCTTCCCGCAGTACGCGTTTGCATTCAACGGCGATCATATTCGCCTCCGATGAAGGCCCGCAGGATCTGCGGCAGGTTCAGGTGCTCCGGGGCCGGCAAATCGTGCCGGGCCGGGTCGTACGGGTAGACGTACACTTCCCGGGTCCCCTCCCAGGCGCGGGAGAAGACCACCGGCACCCCCTGGGGCGGGGGATCGACGTAGCAGCGGACGAACCGCCCCCTGAGCTCCTCGACCGGCTCGCTGAGGATCAACCGGCCGCGATGGAGCAGGACCAGCCGCTCGGGGATCCCCTCGATGTCGAAGGCCGATTGCGACGCCATGACCACGGTCAGCCTGCGCTCGGCCAGCAGGCTCAGGATGGCGTCGAGAAAGGCCTCGCGCAGGTGCGGGTCGAGGAAGTGGATGACGTCGTCGATCAGCAGGACGGCTGGCTGGTGGGCCAGGGCCAGCGAGAGGGAGAACAGGGTCTTCTCCCCCTTGGACATGGTGGCGATCCGCTTGCCCGGGGCGAAGTCGATCCCCCCCAGCGGCCGGTAGACCAGGCCTGGATAGAGACGGGCCTGCAGGCGGATGGCCGCCGTCACGGTCAGGTCGTCGTACAGGCTGATCGAGGCCGGAATGTAGGCCAGCTCCCGCCGGGTGGAGTGATCTGCCGGATGCCCCCCGAGGCGCACCTGCCCGGCATCGGGACGAAGCACGCCGGCGATGGCCCGCAGCAGGGTGGTCTTGCCGGCTCCATTGGCTCCGGCCAGCAGCACGCTCTCGCCGGGTGGCAGGACCAGGGAGAGGTCGTCCAGGGCCCGAGTCCGGCCATAAGCGACGGTCAGGCGGTCGACTTCAATCATGGGCACCCTCCGTTCCGCGGCACGCAGTCCGCTCATCCCTTCCCCGCAAAGAAATCCCGCACCAGCTCTTCGATGGCGGCGCGGGAAAACCCCATCTCGGTGGCCCGCTCGACGAAGCGGAGAAACTCCTGACGCAGCAACTCGCCCTTCTCCCGGTCGGGGGAGAGCGTACGCTCGACCCGGAATCCGATGCCGGCCCGCCCGCTGATGATCCCCTCCTGCTCGAGGTCCCGGTAGGCCCGGGCGACGGTGTTGGGGTTGACCTTCAGGAAGGAGGCCAGTTCGCGGATGGACGGCAGGGGATGGTGCTCGGCCAGCAGGTTGCGGGCGATGGCCTGCTTGATGCTGCGCTTGATCTGGTCGTAGACCGGGGTTGCCGAGGCGAAGTCGACATTCAGGTCAGCGAAGATCGTGGGGGACACTGTATCACTATATTAATACAGTAATTCGGTTTTGTCAACTCGCCGTTCTGCATGGCGAGCTGCAGAAGTTCAGATACATATTAGACTGAAGAGGGGGTTGGATTAGGCACACCCGAAGGGTGTGGAACGACGAGCCGCGGGAGGAAGGAGATGAAGGTCTTCC
>Ga0116171_10004124_pt1 | contig 13161 bp, 13 predicted proteins | sample AD_JPNHW2_MetaG_FD_89798 | JGI IMG/M metagenome (GOLD analysis project Ga0116171, IMG submission 89798) | Active sludge microbial communities of municipal wastewater-treating anaerobic digesters from Japan - AD_JPNHW2_MetaG | ecosystem: Engineered > Bioreactor > Anaerobic > Digestate | place...
AGGATTATTTGTTGCCACGCAGGGTCCAGGCATGCCTGGACCCTGCGTGGCAACAAATAATCCTACAAATCTTCACCGTAAGGCTTCGCGAACGAAAGATGTTCCACGCCGTTCTTCTTCATCCACTGGTCCCAGAGGAATCCGTTTACCATCTGCGCGACCTGCTTTATGTTTTCAGCCTTGACGTGTTCCGGGTGTGCCAGCTTTACAAGCATAGCATTGTCAAGATTTCCGGTCTGACCAAACGCTCTCCCTATTTCATTGAACAGTCTGAATACCTTATCAACAAGAACCGGGGGCTGTACTGACAGTCCCTCGCATCCTCCTTTGCATATTGCTCCGCCGTAAGTGAACCCGAGACGATGTGTCAATTTTTCACAGTAACGCTCAACATACCTGTTGTGGCATGTTTCAGGGAAACCGTTCTGCACCAGAAACATCATTTTAAGTCCCGGCAGCTTGCCTTTAAGCGCTGCAAGGGCTTCGATGAATTCCTTGACGCTGCCTGGCATTGCATCAACATACAGCGGGAATCCGAGCAGAACAGTCTCAGCCGGGGAAACAGCATTTATAATACTTTCAAATCCCGGCCTCTCCTTTATCATGTAGAAGGTCTCTACACTATTCCCCTGTGTTTCAAGGAAACCATTAATAAAATGCTCCATAAGCTTCCCCGTGTTTGATGATACCCCGCGTGGAGAACCATTAACAAATGTTAATTTCATCGAGCACCCCCTTGATTCCTTCATCAGTATATTTTATAAATGCAAGGCGGCTTCGCAGGTTGATCGCGGCGCGTGTGAATATATCTTTTACAATTTCAATGTCCTCCGCATCCGTGTCACTTTCCTTTTCAAGCATGAAAGCCATGGCAGGATATTTATTATAACGCTTCCTGTGGTGTGCCTCGCCATCCACCTCTTCAATGTAGGGATGGATAAGAGGTATAATGCGGTCCAGTGCATTCTTCACTGTTGCGGCAGGGTAGCCCAGGATAAGCGGTGCAGCAGCAATCACCATATCGGATTTAATTAATTCCCTGCAGAGGATATCACCATCATCCCTGAACACGCATGTTCCAGGTGTTTTGACCCAGCAGTTAAAGCATCCCCTGCAGGGCGAGTATTTCATTTCATTCAGTTTCAGTTCAGTTGTTTCAATGTTCCTCTCTTTCATCCCGGACTTCAGTCCGTCAATAACCGCATCAAGCCCAGGTGAACCGTTTGAACCGTTAAGTATAAGTACCTTCATGCTCCCTCCTTATCTATATATGCAACTGAGTGCATAATATGACACAGGGGTTTTAAGTCAAGAAATATTGTGTAAATACGGCAATTACCTGGAATCAGTTCATGCCGGATTCCGGAAATTACTGCAACAGAAAACTTTTTATTTCAAATATAAATTTCAAGAGCGATGCAACTTCCAGAGAGAGTTTGGTTTACCCGCACTCCCTTTTTAGTGCATTTGCGGATTGACAAAAATAATAGACTGAGGCTAATAATTTCCTGTTGATTAACCACCAGATAACAAAATATAGAACAACAGGGGAAAGCATTATGAATCAATCAAAAAAACGCGCCGGTGCTTTACTAATTGTACTTATACTCCTGATGACCGGCGGATTTGTTTTGTATAAGCATGTCAACAAAACAGACATTGTTAACGGTAACCCCACGTCAGAAATTAAAAAAGTCGAAGAAAAAGTTCAGCCCGGATCACCTGTTGAGAAAGAAAAAACAGCGGCAAACTCAAACGCAATTAAGTTTAAAACAACTGACGACATCAAGGTCAGGTACGGAAAGATCGAAGAGGTCTATCTTTACAACGGTAAAAAATACAAGGGGGCTGTTCTCACAACTGATGAATTCTATACCATTGTTACAGTCAATGGTACATTTAAAATACCCATGAATGAAGTGAAGCTCAGGAACATTATCCGCTAATCATGAACCAGGGATAAGATCAATTATTAACTGATCTTATCCTGCAATTATACGCATAAAACATTCTTTTTTCAGCAAATTAATATTGGCAGAGATATATCTAATCAAACATATACCTTACTATTAAGGTATATTGGAACTATATATGTCAACAAAACACATAATACTCGGGGCGCTGATGAACGGTCCTGCCCACGGTTACAGCCTTAAATCAGGCAGCGCAATAAAGGTGCTCGGGGAGTTTGGAATCAATGACGGTCAGCTATACCCGCTGCTTAAAAAGATGACTGACGACGGCCTCATAGCCAAGGAGATCGAATACCGGGAATCAGGCCCGAACAGGCATAATTACCATATCACAGACGCAGGAAGAAAGGAATTCATTTCATGGCTGACCGGGGCTGAAGGCGAGGAAAGAGCGTTCAGGTATGAAATGATCAGGAAGGACGAATTCCTGAACAAGTGCATGTACTTAAGGTTTCTGGAAAACGCCGGATCCGTGGAGAAGATCAGAAAACAAATCGCCGAAACTGAAGCAACAATCGATGACTTCAGGAAGGCATATGACAACATGAACAGCCGGGGATTTGACAGGCTGCACATTATGATTGTCAGGTACTGCATGATGAACCAGGAGACAAGACTCCTGTGGCTCAAAGAGATGGAGACTGAATTTTTAAATAATGGGCCAGTTGAAAAGAAGAAGAAAAAAAAGCTTAACAGGATGATATAATGAGCGAATGGAAAAAAACTGGATGCGTACTCTGCGCGCAGAACTGCGGGATTGAAGTTGAGGTTGAAAATAACCGGATAATAAAAGTACGCGGCGACAGGGATAATCCCCGGAGCAAGGGATACGTCTGCCGCAAAGGTATGAACATTGCTTACCATCAGCACCATGATGACCGGCTGAAGTATCCGCTGAAACGAACTGACAAAGGATTTGAACGCATTTCATGGGAACAGGCAACTGATGAGATCGCCGCCAGGCTGAAAGAAATAATCGCAAAAAACGGACCCGGGTCATACGCGTACATGGGCGGCGGCGGGCAGGGTTGCCACTTCGAGGCAGCGTCAGGAATGACGCTGCTGAAAGCGACGGGATCCAGATACTATTACAACGCCATCGCACAGGAACTTACCGGAATATTCTGGGCTGCCGGAAGAATTACCGGCAAGCAGTATAAATTTGCAATACCTGATGAACATAACTGCGACATGCTTGTAGCTATCGGGTGGAATGGAATGATGAGCCACCAGATGCCCCGTGCCCCGCTGTTTCTTCGTGAATTTGCGAAGAATCCGGATAAACTTCTTGTAGTTATTGATCCGCGAAAATCCGAAACAGCAGCGATTGCCGACATACACCTTGCAATTAAACCGGGGACAGATGCCCTCCTTACAAAAGCTATGATTGCAATTGTCATCAATGAAGGGTGGATCGACGAAGAGTATATAAAAAATCATGTAAACGGATATAATGAACTTAAAGGCTGGTTTGCAGGATTTGACGCAAAAGCAGCCGTAGAATTCTGCGAGCTTGACTATGAGCAGGTACATGAAATATGCAGGCAGCTGAAAATACGAAGAGCCTGCTACCACCCGGACCTGGGTGTCTACATGAACAGGCACAGCACACTGACAACATACCTTGAAATGATTTTATTTACAATAACAGGAAATTTCTGCGTCCCCGGAGGGAATGTAATACCTGGAATTCTCATGCCCATAGTCGGTCACTCTGATGAGCGCGATGAAAAAACATGGCGTACAGTTGAAACCGGTTTCCCTGCCCTGTGCGGAATATTTCCCCCTAACGTTTTGCCGGAAGAAATTATGAGCAGCAAACCGGACAGGCCGCGCGCTGTTATGTGTACACAGTGCAACCCTCTCCGTTCATTTGCCGACACCACTGCCTACGAGGATGCGTTCTCAAAGCTGGAACTTCTTGTAGTGTGCGATATTGCTATGACAGAAACAGCAAAGTATGCACACTATGTTTTACCCGCAAAAACCGGTTATGAATCATGGGATGCAACGTTCTTTGCCTGGACATGGCCTGAAATATACTTCCAGATGAGGAGGCCCGTTGTTGAACCGGAAGGGGAACAGATAGAACTTGGCGAAATACATATGCGCATAGCGGAAAAAATGGGATTTATTCCTGAAATTCCTGAATCACTCTATGCCGCCGCAAAGGAGAACAGGCTGAAGTTCGGTATGGAACTGATGAATTATGGGAAGGAAAATCCTTCCGCGCTTAAAGTTATGCCGTTTATCGTGGCAAAGACACTGGGTAAAGAGATGGGTTCAGGCAACCTGGCAAATCTCTGGGCCATGCTGATGACTGCTCCGGGGAGTTTTAAAAAGGCCGCCGTGCGTATAGGTTTCAATAAGGGGCCGCTGCTTGGTGAAGAGGTTTTCAAGGCGATCATGGATCACCCTGAAGGTCTATGGATAGGAAAATCTGATCCGGATGATAATTTCTCTGATATAGCCCATGAGGATAAAAAACTGGATATATATATTCCGGAGATGGAGGGATGGCTTTCGGAAATTACAACGGAGCAGGAGAGTAAGGATCTTGCGCTCAAAGCGGAATTTCCACTTATCATGTCCGCAGGAAGGCACATGCCGTATAATGCTAATACCAACATGCGGAATCCTGCGTGGAATGAAGGTAAGCGCGCATGTACATGCATTATGAATCCGGCTGACGCGGACAGCCTGGGCTTAAAAGACGGACAGATGGTAAAAATCACTACCGAAGCAGGTTCAGTTGAGGTGGAACTTGAGGTCACTGAACAGACATGCAGACGGTATGTAATGATACCTCACGGTTTCGGACTGGAGTACCAGGGCAGTGTTTACGGCGCAAACGCGAACAGGCTGGCAAAGAACACGCACAGGGACAGGTTCGCGGGCACACCCTTCCACAGGTATATTCCATGCAGGGTTGAGGCTGTGTAGAAAGAATCTGCCACGGAGGCACGGAGGGCACAGAGGTTCAGGGATATTAAAAAATATTATTTTATATTTCTGTTTACATCATGATATACAAATTGATAGCATGCGGATTAATTATCAAAATTATAAGGTGCCTTCTTTTTAACACTCTCCGTGTACTCTGCCCTCTGTGGCAAAACAATATAAAGTAATTCTAATCGGGAATGAACATGAAAGCACAAAATAAATCAAACATAGACACATCACTCTACAAAAAAGATCTTACGGTAATGGTTTACGACCTGGATATCCGCAGATCATCGGGGATGCCCATGATCTGTAACTGGCTGCAGGAGGTCGGGATCGGTCATGGCCTGGCGATGGCCAGGCATTCAGGATTTGACGTGAGCGACATCGTTTTTGTTCTCACCAGGCTCAATGTAAAAATGGACAGGTACCCTTCCTGGATGGAGACCGTGACAGTCGAGTCCTGGCTGTCGCCTGTCACAGACAGGTATGCAAGGAGAAATTTCCTGCTGCACGGTGCTGACGGTAAAATAATCGGACGCGCTATAAACTCGGCAGTTCCGTTCAGCCTCAGCGCGCGGTCTGGCGGAACGTTCACAGGCGACCTGAACGCCCATGCCATTGACAGGGAAAGCGCCCTGCCCCATGATTTTACAAAAATTCCTGTGATCGAGGAATGTAATACGGAAAGGAAACTGCAGGTGCGCTATTTTGACTGCGACCTGTTCTATCATGTAAACAACGTTAAGTACATACAATGGTGCATCGAGTCACTGCCTGACGACTACCTCAGGAAACACGCGCTTCATGAAATAGATGTCAATTTCAGGGCCGAGGGAAACCTGGGTGATTCACTGAGTGTGAAAAAAATTACGGCAGAAGATGCTGACTCCTTTGTTCATGCGGTAACTGACAGTTCCGGGATGAAGGACCTTGTGCGCATGAAAAGCCTGTGGAAATAGCGCAGTACGCGTACGCCTGGTATATAACAATGTCCCTTGTGCCGGTTATTTACACAGTACCGCCGGTAATGGTCATGAGATACAAATGGGTTCCGGCCGGCAGTTTTCATCTGGAAAAAAACATACTCTGTACATGATTCCATGTTTCCTGTCGCTTTGCGTGCTGCTCTACCTTCCGTTTTCAGGTTACGAAAACACTTCAGTATACTATCCCGGGCTCCCCGTAATGAGCGGCCACTTCGCGCGCTTGCCGTTTTACTTCATGCTCACATATATCACAGCAATCATTCCCCATCTATATGTGTCAATACTGATGACACCAGTGCTTGTGCAGATGCTCCCGGTATGGAGAAGAGACAGCAACAACAAAATATCAAGACCTGCCCGCATGGGATAGATATACTCACTTAACCTTGTAATAGCCGCAGTACTGATGGCGAATATATTTACAGTTTACGTCTATCTGGTAACACAGCTCCATCCCGATTACCACAGGCTCCTCCATAGCGAAACGCGGAAGGCGCATTATGAAAAATCCAGGATAACAGGCCTTGATGTCGAAGTTATATGCAACAGGCTTTATGAGCTGATGCGCGATGAAAAGGTTTTTGCCGACGAGGACCTTTCCCTGCGTGACCTTGCTTCCGAACCTGGAATAAGTCCACACCAGCTCTCACAAATACTTAACGAGCGGGTAAAGAAGAACTTCAACACTTTTGTGAACGAATACAGGGTAGACGAAGCCGGGAGGATGCTTGTAGATGAATCCCGAAGGTCAATTTTATCTGTTGGTATTGCTGTCGGATTTAACTCAAACACAACATTCTGTACCGTTTTCTCCAGGGTAACGGGCCGGTCTCCCAGCAGTTTCAGAAAAAACAGTCAACAGGGTGAAAAGAGGAGACAGTCACTCAAAGCGTAATGCCTCGATAGGTTTCAGGTCTGATGCCTTCTGTGCAGGATAATACCCGAAGAAAATTCCCACCAGTGTGGCAAAAAGCACTGATACAATCACTGAAAGAAATGAAAAGATAAACGGCCATTCAACAAAATAGGTGATTATCCCATAGATCGAAAGGCCAAGTGCAATACCGATTATACCACCCACCAGGCTGAGAATGACAGACTCCACAAGAAACTGCATCATAATATCACGCTTCTTGGCACCGATTGCCATCCTGATACCGATCTCCCTTGTACGTTCAGTAACGGAAACAAGCATGATATTCATTATGCCCACTCCGCCAACGAAGAGCGAAATAGATGCAATTCCTGCAAGAAGTATCGCGAGAGCGTTTGATATATCATTTGCAGTTTTCAGTTTATCTTCACTTGTGCTTAGCTTGAACAGATACTGATCTTTTATCGGGAGATGAAATTTCTGAATCATGTATTGCCTGACAGATTCTCCAAGATCCCTGACATTACCTTCATCAGAACATTTTATCCATATTTCGTCAAATGATCGACGGCCCGCGAAACGAATATTAAAAGTTGTATATGGAATTTCTATAACATTGTTCACGTCTCTTCCACCGAATGACTCCGGAAGATATTCAAGCACACCGATAATTATGAGCGGAACCCCCTCCACAAGTATCTGCTCTCCAACAGGATTTTTACCCGGAAAGAGTCTATCCTTAAGAGTTGCGCCAATCACGGCAACTTTTGCAGTAGATGCTACATCAAAAGCGACCAGGGGTCTCCCCAACTGGGGTTTTATCTTTTTTATATCAAAATACTCGTCACTTATACCCTCAAGCCGTATACGGGTATTATTATTATTATATTTCACAAGAGAATTATTGCGAATTAGAATCGGACTGATATACTCAATATCAGTGAGATATTTTTTAAGCGTCACAAGATCAGTGTCGATCAACCATTTTCCTGTTCTGGGTCCATTCAGGTATATCATTAAGGCGTTAGCTCCATATGAAACCACCTTCTCCCTGACCTCAACCCGTGCGCTGTTACCCATGCCGACCATAACGATAACACTCGATATACCTATAATTATACCGATACTCGTAAGTGCAGAGCGAAGCTTATTCTTGGAAAGGGCTCTCAAGGCTGTAATAAAAATATTTTTTAGATTCATACTATCTTTCTTTCAACTCATTGTTCTATAATAATATATAAAATGCTGACTCCAGGCCTGTCAAGTTTATTTAAAATGTAAAAAGATATATCCTTAATGGTAGACTGCTTTACATATCAGCATTTTATCCCGGGATCCGGAATTAATCCCGGATAGCTGCAGTAATTATCAACTCTGCAATAAAATATATTATGTTATTATTTCCATTTTTTAGATTATTGGATTGACACCACCTATCCAGGATTAAAAAACTCTTTTTAACTATAAAATCAGGGAGAAGCGGATATATGCTGACTTCATTAATTAAATCAGGCATCGATTTGTACATGACCAACATAAACTATCTCACAGTTGGAATTTTCATGTGCATTGAAAGCACATTTATACCATTCCCCTCCGAGCTCATTGTACCTCCTGCAGCATATAAAGCAGCAGCAGGTGAAATGAATATATTTCTTATACTCATTGCGGCAACAACAGGAGCGCTTTGCGGATCACTTATCAACTATACACTGGCCTATTTCCTGGGAAGAAAGGTTATTTTCACCCTTGCAGACACTAAAATCGCACATCTTCTGCTCATCAACAGTCAGAAGGTTGAACATGCTGCTGATTATTTCCTTAAATATGGTAAAAGCTCCACATTTATCGGGAGACTTATACCCGGTATCCGCCATCTCATTTCCATACCTGCAGGACTTGCAAAAATGCCGCTCAGGGATTTCATGTTCTACACATTCATCGGTGCAGGAATATGGAATATCATACTTGCGGTAATGGGTTATTTTTTGTATACCCAGAAGGAAGTTCTTGAAAAGTATTACACTGATATTTCATACGCTTTCCTGGCTCTTGGAGTGATCTTTATAATATATATTATTGTAAAAACATTTATTCTGAAAAAGTAACAGGCCACACGGCGTTGCAGTATCCCGGAATTCAACCCGTGATCACATCCCGTTTTCAGCAATATCCCTTAACATCTAAATCCCCATATAGCTCAAGCGGCCCATATGCCTGTATCCGGGGAATATATTGTCGTAAAAAATCCGGTCTCCTGGTAGCGGCAGGATATATCCTGAACGCCCATTCCACGAAGGATCAACAACCGGCACCTGTATTTATTGCTTGATTAAACAGCAACGTCTTGTACTAATAAGCGAAATGCAGGGGAATGTCAGGCAGACCGGGCATCATGACATCCGGATTCCAGCTGTTTCCCGGATGCAGCAAAAATAAATCAGACTATTCTGAAACCGGTGGATTTGAAGCTGGATTAAAATTTTTCTTCTGACGATAATAAAATAGACTTGTTTCCAAACTGATGTTTAAACCTTCAGAAAGCCTGAAGAGGGTTTTTTAAGGGGCTACGCCCCTTAAACCCGGTTAAAAATGAGAAAGGAAACAACTCGAATAACATCAATCCGGGAATTAAGCGAGGGGTATAATGGCCATATCAAAAGCTCAGAAAGCTGCATATAATGACGATATTAAAGTACTGCAGGCCGATTCCAATGAACTTGAAAAAAAGATCAGGGAACTGGTCTCAAAAAAGAAATCAAACCTCAATCTTGAACCTTATTATAACCTGGAAATAGTTACATATCTTACCCAGACCATTGATTTGTATATCCAGATGAGCGACCTTTCAGTCACAATGCTCGGAATAAAAAACAGTAAAAGTCTTGATGCAGCCAAATCAAATTTATCAAAAATTCTCCAGTATATGAAAGAGACGGTAGGAGATGAGGTTGACAGGGATTCCTTGAAAGAAAACGAGGATTACCTTGCCGCAATAAATAAACTCACTCCGAGACAGATTCTCGACCTTTCACATAAAATTAATGATATATTCAACAAACTGCGTGACAGGATGGGTGAAGACTCAAAATGGAAATGGCATTTTGTAGAATTCCAGGCAAAAGTTGCAATGATTATACGAAACCTTATAAACTTCACAAATATCATGAAATACAGGGATCCCCGCGAGGCTTTTTTCCGCGACAGGCGGGAGCATCTTGGGCTGGCAAAAGAGACCCTGGAAGAGGCTGCAAAACAGTATAGAACCAAGTACGAGCTTTCTTCAAAATCCAGGGAGGATTTAAAGAAATCCATTGAAATTCTTGAAGCACTAAGAAAAGTTCATATAGTGGTGGGAGAAAGCGGAGAAGCCGACAAACTGAAAACTACAATAGATGCCGCCAGGCAGACGCTGGAAGCAGGAGATAAGAAAAAAGAGACTGACGAACTCACCAAAATGAAAGGCCGCATATAAAAAAAGACAAAAACCCGGAAAAAAACATAATTTTTCCTTGACTCTAAGGCCTGAAATATTATATTAGTTATTAGCACTCATGCATAACGAGTGCTAATAACTAATAACGGGTAAAGCTGATGAAAACAGATACATTAACAGACCGCCCGCTGGATGACAGGGAATCTGCCATACTGAATGCTATTGTCTACGAATATATACTCACGGGAAAAGCTGTGGGCTCAAGATCATTTGTACAGAAATACTCATTCTCACTCTCCCCTGCCACAATGAGAAATATAATGTTCGACCTTGAAAGGATGGATTACCTGATGCAGCCCCATACCTCTTCGGGCAGAATCCCCACGGACAAGGGTTACAGGTATTATGTTGACTCACTCCTTGATAATTACCATATAAACTATGACCAGGAGAAAATTATCGAGGATAAGCTGATCCAACGCGAAATGCAGGTGGAAAAGATTTTCGAGTCAGTCACAAAGATGCTCTCGACAGTCTCGAACTATGCGGGAGTCATGCTTTCGCCCAATCCCGATTTTACCGTGGTTAAACTCATTGAACTTATCCAGATCGAAAGCAATGAAGTTCTGCTCATCGCCATTTCGCGTACAGGCCTGATTCTAACCCGCAGGGTGAATCTTTCCGTGCGTGTTACACCCGATGAACTTCTTGACTATTCAAGCTTTCTGACAGGTGAACTATGCGGTTATTCACTGCAGGAGATCAAGAGCAAAGTATTTGAAAACCTCAGGCTTGACAGGACTTCCAACAACAGGGAACTTGCCATTGACATTGCCCAGCTTGCCTTAAATGAAAGCGCAGACTCATCTGTCAACATTGACGGCATAGAGAACCTGCTCAAAATTCCGGAAATGGTTGAGGAGCAGAGGCTGCACAGCCTTCTTAATATAATAGAAGAAAAAAACCTTTTAAAGAATATCCTGGAAAAGCAGATAGAAAAAGAGGGCATCACAATCCTTATAGGCGAAGAAATAGACAATGAGAAGGTTGCGGGCTGCAGTCTCGTCACCTCCTCATATAAAATAGGGAACAAATCCGTCGGGGCTGTAGGAGTAATAGGCCCCACAAGAATGGACTACGAGAAGGTTGTCCCGCTGGTCGACTACACCGGCAAAGCGGTTTCAGGCCTTCTCACAAAAATGTCCAGGTAAAAACGTTTAACCTGAGGAGCAGAAGAAGCAATGAAACATGGAGAAAAACATTCAGTAAAGACAGAGAGTCCTCCCGAGCAGAAAGAAGCGGAGCAGACAATTGACGAACAGTGCGCGGAAGGAACAGAAAAACTGGATAAAGAGATTTCAGTCCAGGACGAAGAGATCATGAAGCTGAACAAGGAGGTTGACACGCTTAAAGACCTTCTACAGAGGCGACAGGCTGACTTCGAAAACTTCCGCAAAAGAACAATTAAAGCGCAGGAGGAAAACAGGAAGGTTGCAATAAAGGATTTTGCATATGATATACTGAATATAAATGATGACCTGTCACGTGCAATCGAGGCATCCGAAAGTATTTCATCTACCGATTCTTCATCAGCAAAGGAATCACTGGCCGACGGCGTAAAAATAATCGCGAAGAGGCTTGAGGATACACTCAAAAAGTTCGGAATTATCGAAATTGAATCCGAGAACAAACCTTTCGATCCAAACTATCACGAAGCAATTGAGATTGAAAGCAATAGTGACGTGCAATTCGACACAGTTGCCAAGGTTTACCAGAAAGGATTCAAGCTTGATGAATATGTTGTAAGGACAGCAAAAGTCAAAGTTGCAAAACCCGCGCCCAAACCCGCAGCAGATTCATGCGACGGCGGTAACGGCAAAGGGGAACAAGAGGCTTAAAGATACAATGCGGGTAGTTGACTGCCTTGTATATCAGAAGGAACAGTAACCAGAAAAATATATTGCAAAAGGAGTAACGGCAATGAGTAAAATAATAGGAATAGATCTAGGAACGACAAACTCATGCGTGTCAATCATGTCGGGCGGCGAGCCTGTTGTAATACAGAACTCTGAGGGTCAGAGGACAACACCCTCAATCGTGGCCTTTACAGACAAAGGTGAAAGACTTGTCGGGCAGGTTGCCAAGAACCAGATTATAACAAATCCGGAGAATACCATAAGGTCCGTCAAACGCTTCATGGGCAGAAAATACTCTGAAGTCACGGGTGAAATACACATGGTGCCTTACAACATACGCGATGACAGCAAGGGCGGCGTAACCATAAAAACCGTTTCAGGTGAATTCACACCTCCGGAGATATCAGCAAGGATTCTCCAGAAGATGAAGCAGACTGCAGAGGATTTCCTTGGAGAAACTGTAAGCAAAGCGGTAATCACTGTGCCCGCATACTTCAATGACTCGCAGAGACAGGCAACAAAGGATGCAGGCAGAATCGCCGGACTTGAAGTTGAAAGGATTATAAACGAACCTACTGCTGCGGCTCTTGCATACGGACTCGACAAGGGGAAAAACAACGAAAAGATCGCAGTATACGACCTTGGCGGCGGTACATTCGACGTATCAATTCTTGAACTTGGTGATGGCGTATTCGAGGTTAAATCCACAAACGGAAACACCCACCTTGGCGGAGACGACTTTGACCAGCGCATAATGGAGTGGCTGATCAGCGAATTCAAGAAGCAGACAGGCATTGATGTATCAAAAGACAAGATGGCGCTCCAGAGGCTGAAAGAACAGGCCGAGAAAGCGAAGATAGAACTCTCGGGCAAAATGCAGACCGAGATCAACATACCTTTCCTCACAGCAGACCAGAACGGTCCTAAGCACCTTGTGACAAATCTTACACGGGCAAAATTCGAGCAGCTTGTAGAGGATCTTATTGAATCAACAAAAGTTCCCTGCATGAAAGCTCTTGAAGACGCA
>Ga0116171_10004125_pt1 | contig 13160 bp, 4 predicted proteins | sample AD_JPNHW2_MetaG_FD_89798 | JGI IMG/M metagenome (GOLD analysis project Ga0116171, IMG submission 89798) | Active sludge microbial communities of municipal wastewater-treating anaerobic digesters from Japan - AD_JPNHW2_MetaG | ecosystem: Engineered > Bioreactor > Anaerobic > Digestate | place...
GTTTAATTTTCTGATCGCGTATGATATATTCTATAATCCGATTAATGACATACTGAAGATAAATAATTTCTCTTTCAGTTTTATGAACAGCAACTGGCTGAAGCTGTCGGGAATGGTGAGCAGCGTTACAAAAGCGCAGGTGCTGAATATTAAAATGGACGAGAGTGTTATTCCTCTTAAAGATATCTATCCGTATTTTGTACTTATGACTGGCGACAGGAGTACAAAGTTTGGAGGAGAGATTTCTCTCTTCCCGTTTACAGTAAAAGGTACAGCGAAAAATCCTGATATAAAAGGGAAAATATCATTTAAGAATATTTATTTTAAGAATCCCGGCACTGAAGCATCCATTCCGTTTCTTGGTTTTGATTACTCAGCCGTGATGTCAGGGAGTACAACGGAGATTGGCGCGGAGCTTAATATTCCCCATCTAGCGTATGTAATTGAAGGAAGCAAGTCGGGCGACAACGGGTTAAAGCTTACTGCATCAGCCACGGGGTTTAATAATTTTCAGAGAATTAAAATAAATGGCGTGAGTTTTGACTTTTTTAATCCCGGCGGCGGTAAAGCGGTATCATTGAATATTGCCGGTGATGTAAATATGGGAAAAGCAACACAGGGGACTGTGAACATCTCCAGGTTCAGAATTAATACCTCACCTCTTGCAGCCATGGTTCCGGGAAGATTCAGAAAACAGGTTGAGTCTATCCCTCTGAAAAAACCGGTTGATATGAATATCGGGCTCAATTTTTATCTGGGTGGCGATATAATCAATGCGGGTGTCGATGTGCTGGCAATGATTCCCGATTACGGAGTTAATGACCTCAGACTTAAAGCTGCGGTGGTACAGGACAGTAAAGCACAGAAAGTTGCACTTGATAATTTTTATCTCGGCAGTAAGAGCATGAATCTTTCGCTCAATGTCGGCGGAACAGTCGAACTGAAAAAGTCTCCGCTCTCCAATTCAAATTTAAAAATTTCTCTCGAGCTGGACAATCCGAAAATGAAGAGCATCTGGGGCCCATGGAATACTTCAGGCATGATGAAGCTTTCCGCCTACATGAAAGGTGACCTCGAAACAGGCGCGGCCCACGGTACCCTGGAGTTTAAGAATTTTAATCTCAAAAACAGTGAACAGATGCTGATGGTTTCCGGAATGAATATGGACTTTCCCTTTGAGTATGAGTTTAAAGCAAGGAAACTCACAAAGTCATATATAAGCATTGATCAGAAACAGGTTATTGACAGCGACCAGTTTACTGATAAACCGAATTTTACAATCGCTTCAGTGAAAGCAAAACATCCGGCTAGAAATATTTCCTACGAATATATGAAAAATTTATCAGCGGGCATACAGTTCAAGGATAATGTATTCAGTATACTAAATCTTAAAGCTTCGATTATGGACGGTTCGCTTTACGGCAGGTCTATTCTTTTTAATCTTGCGGATTTTAAAACCGAGAACATGGAGTTTAACCTGATTCTCGATGCGGCGAATATAAACATTGCGAGGCTTGATGAGAAAGATCCGAAAAAGGGGCAGAAAGATGCTGAACTTTCCCTTAATGCAAATTTTTCAGGTAGAGGTCTTAATATAAACAAGGAGCTTACCGCTTCCGGGTATGTTAATATTTACAAAATCGGCACTGAATTTGCGAACAGGCTTATGAAGGGATTGAGCGAAGAGAAGGGTAAATCAAAACTCGGAGCGCCTGTTCAGTTTGCCGTTGATAATTCAATGCTTATAAAGGGTTTTGATTTCAGGCTCGATAAAGGGCTTGTATATACTACGGTTACATTCACGAGGAAGGCTCTCAGCCTTTTTATCACAGTAGATAACAGTCAGGTCGTATTCGACAGAATTCCAATTCAGGAATATTTAAGAAAAGTATCGGAGGCAAAATAGATGTTTAAAAAATTTATTATCATTACAGCTGCAGCGGCAGCAATAATTACTGCAGGGTGCAGTTCAACTCCGAGCTGTATAAATATAGTTCCGCCGAATGTTAATCTTACAGGTGAAAAGACTGTAATTGAAAGGCAGATCGTTGGAGATTACATGGAGCTTGAAAAGGATGCGTGGACAATCTCATCGGTCAAAACGGCTGTGGCTAAAAAAAACCTGTCAGGAAAAATGTCGGGTGACCCGGAGCTTTTTAAATATATGAAAGTCAGAGAGTTCCATTATGACAAGATAAAAGAATATAAAAGTGAAGGCGCGCTTGGCGAAGCGAACACAGGTTATGTTCAGTACATGGAAACAAAAAAATATGAATCGTCTCCTGCGGAGAAAAAGATTCTGTTAACAGTAATAGATGAAGAGAACCGGGCAAGGAAAAAAATTTTTGACCGTTTAATATTTATTTCAAAAGGGAGTGAACCTGAAAAAGCAGAGATAGATTTTTTTGGTAAAGTATTCGCGGAGGAACAGAGAGGTCTGGCCTCAAAGGATGAATGGATTCAGGAAAACTCCGGAAAGTGGGGAAGGAAGAAATAGGGAAGTATGAAGATGATAAAAAGAATTATATATTTAATTATACCGGCCCTGGCATTTGTTTTATCATGTGAGGATAAGAGTATCTACGACGTAAAGTTCAGCTACCAGGGTATCATTGACAAAGAGTACAGGTTTAATGTCGGGAGAGTTCTCCCTGTTACAATAGGGCAGGCCATTGAGACCGACGGTGACATCTCGAGAGACGGGAAATACTTTTTTTATACTTCAAACAGTGACGGTGGAAATTATGATATTTATCTCCGCTCAATGACTGACATTACAACTGTAAGAATTACTTCTCACCCCTCCAGAGATATAACACCGGTTATATCACCGAACGGGAAAACCCTGGCCTTTGTTTCCTACAGAGATGATCCCGAAGGGGATATTTTTGTTATGAAAATTAACTCCGGAGACCTAATAAAAAAAGAGGAGGAATCTACCTCAGCCCTCTCATCAATTGACAGCATCTCTAACAATATAACTTTAGAAAAGGATGAAACGACCGGTGTAGTAATTAATATAAAAGATTCAAATCCCGCATGGAGCCCTGACGGTAAACTGATTGCATACTCATCTTTAAAAGATGGAACTGCAAATATCTGGATAATGAAATCTGACGGTTCAGGTAAAAAAAAGATAACTGAAAAAGGGGGACAGTACCCTGCATTTTCTGCGGACGGGAATAAAATAGTTTTTGTATCCTACAGGGAGAATCCAAATGGAGATCTTTACATCCTTGATATTGCAAGCGGTAATGAAAGTAAAATAACCTCGGACAGGAATATAAAACTTTATCCTTCATTTATGGACGATGCAGACAGAATTATTTATTCATCAATAGAAAATGACACCAACAAAAACGGAGCACTTGATCTCCAGGACAGATCAGTGATAAGATATCTGGACATAAAGAATAATCTATCTTACCATCTGACAAAAAATTCAGAATCCTCGTTTAAAGCAAAATGGCTTCCGGTACTTACAACAAGAGACTATAACGGTATTATTCTTTATACCGATATTACAGGTGAAAATATAAACCTTAATATTATTCCCGAGACAGGTATCATTCCCAAGAAGCTTAATGCCAAACTTCAATACGAGATGTGTGAAACATTTATTGCTGAATATGATGATGTTGAAAAATATCTTCTTTCTCTTGAAGCAGTTTATAATTATTACAACAGAAATGCGGACAACTCATCCAGGGCCTATGTGAACAGAGCCCTTGAGGAAGCGGCTCTATACTACAAAAAGAGCGGAGACAGCGCAGAGGCAAAAAGAATTATTTCTATTATTCAGAAAAGGGCTGAAAGGAAAGATTCCTATGCTTCATTTATTCTGGATATGATAGAAAAACCGGGTGAGTGGAAAAGTGAAGAAGACATCCTGTCAATTCCCGGGAAGTTCGGAACGGAAAAAAACAGTACATATTTTATTCCTTTTGCTATGGAGGATGTTGCTGACAGCCATTTCAGGAAAAAAGACTATACTTCAGCGCTGAAAATATTTAAACTTATTTCAGCAAAGTATCCCGGTTTTGAGAGGATTCTGGATGTCCACACAAAGATATCCCTCAGCCATGATGATCTTGGAAAATCCGGTATTTCTGATTCAGCGGTGGAAATTTTTAACAAAGGAAATACGAATCAGAAAATATCCGTAATAAATAATCTCGTTGATCAATTCAGTACATCGGAAATCTCTTCATCTGAAGCTGATGCATATCTGTCGAAAATTTCCGCTTTAAAAATAAAATTTAAAGATGATAAAAAGATCCAGGCTGTCCTCAATTATACTGCCGGACTTTTATATGACAGCAAAGGCCTGCCGGACAGGAGCAGGGAGGAACTTCTACAGTCAATAACTCTCTCTCACCCGAATGACCTTACCTTCTATCTCTCGAATATCAAACTTGGCGAAATAGAAAGAAAACAGAGCCGCTTCGCAGAGGCCGAGAAATATTTCAGTGCAGGTATAAGCCGGTATTCAAGGCGTTTTAAAACTGAAAATTTTAAAGACAGGCTTCTCTGGCTTATAGGTTATTATGAGCAGACTGGTGAGAAAAATGAAATCTCGGGAAATTTTAAAAACGCTTCAGAGGTTTATGATAAGCTGATAAACCTTGTTACACTGATGCACAATAAAAGATTGTACCCGGAAGTATACAGCGAATATGCACCGAAAGCTCACATCCTCTATATAGATTCATATACTGCATGGAAAGGTGAAGCTGCGATAACCGATCTTGAAAAAAGCTATAACGATAAACTCCCGGTATTCAGGATGGATTTTAACAGGGCGGCGATTTACGGGCTTGGTTATATTTATACAAAAAAAGCTCTGTACCTTAATTCATCGGAAAACCGGATTGATGGTAAGGCCTCACCTGCGGGAATATATGAAGCGTTCAAAATGGCCGATGACCAGACTGACTGGGCATTGTTTATCGATGATGCTTTTATTGAAGCTTACATATTAAAAAGCTGGATATATCAGTATATAGATTTTGATAGAAACAGTTCAGGTGATGAAGCTGAAAAATACGCGGGGAAATATTTTCCGAAGCACCTTTGGGAGGAGAATATTGTAATACTTGAGAAAGCTCTTAATGCAAATAATGAAAATGTTAAACCGGAAAATGAGGGTAATATTCATCTGAATATGGCTAACAATTATTTTCTGCTCCTTAATTATCCGAGAGCATTGAAATCCTACAGGATGGCTGAAAAGTATAAAAAAACATTCGGCTCTGATATAGAAAAAGCACTTTTCCATTTTCATCTTGGTTATTCGCTTTGGCAGAATGATGAGATCAAAGCTGCCAATGCGGAAATTAAAAAAGCATATGAAATATACAATGCGCTCTCTCTCACTGGCGGGAGTGAAAAATTCAAATACCAGTACCTGACCCTTTACAGGTATTTTGCGCTCTTCAGCAGATACGAAAATAAATATTCAGAAGCAATCGGGTGGTACAGAAAGATACTCAGGTTTGCCGAGAGTAATAAGCTGACTATTGACAAAGCGCGTTATAATCAGGAGATCGCGTACTGTTACATAAAGACAGGCGAACTGGAAAGCGCGAAGACCTATCTTGACCGTGCTGCTGCTATGCTGGAAAAATATCCCGATGATGAGAGAAAGTATTATCTGAGAATTAAACTGTTCGGTATAGGGCCGTTCCCTGTTTATAATCTTGGCCCCGATTCGGTTGTAATCGGTGATAACAGAATATTTTACCCGCTTGATACTCAGAACAAAAAATTACTGAATATATCAATGCTCGAGGAGATAGCTGTTTTAGAAAATGATTATCCCGAAGCGATAAAAATTCTTAAAGAGAAAATAGCTGTTCTCGAGGATTCTTCAACCTCTGTCGCTATTGACACGCAAATCCGTTCTCTAAACAACCTGGGATACTATTCATACGTCTCGGGAAAATCCGGTGATGCTGAGAATTATTTTAATAAAGCCGGAGATCTTGCTGCGGAGAAGAATAATCTGCAGGGAACATTTTCATCAATGATGAATCTTGTAAATCTGTATGCACTGATGATTGAAGATGAAAAAAATTCAGATAAAAACTGGAGAGAAAAGATATCATCACTTATCAGCAAAATAGAGAGCTACAGAAATAATTATTATGACATGAGGCTGGCCCGCGAGAAGGAAGCGCTGGAGCAGAAAGCTGAAGCGAAAAAGGAGAAAGTTACTGACCAGCAGATATATGAAGTTAAAGAACTGATAGGGCAGGAAACTGTTGCAATATATTATTCTCTGGATATATCTTCGGCGATTTTAAAATACTATCTCGCAGAAATTCTTTATGCGTCAGATCCTGCGCTTGCTGATAAAAAATCAAAAGAAGCAGTCCTGTTTTCTATTAATAGGGATGCTTTTAATTTATATAAAGAAGCTCTGAACAGATTTGAACCTGCGATAAATGAGGCGGAAAAATCAGGCAGGAGTGAGTTAAAGGCAAAACTTATACTGAATGCCGCATCGTGTTATGAAAGGCTCGGAGACTTCGAAAAATCATATGTCTCACTGCTTGACGCGAAAAATTTCAGTGAAAAGAATTCTCTCCCATGGGTAAAAATTAACGCTTATCATAAACTGGGAAATTTTCTATATGCTCACGGGAAAGAGGTGGAGAAGACAGATTCGTCAGCTCTTGCAGATAAATTTTTCACTTCGGCAATTTCATCAATTGAGGAATATCCGGCACTATACAGCCAGTATTCCAACAGGATTAAAATAATATACAGAGACTACATAAATTTTCTTATCGACAGGGGAAGCGAAAAAAAAACTTTTGAAACAGCAGAGAGATACGCGCAGGCGGCGAGAATCATGTCGGTTAATTCTCTCTCGCCGAAATTCAGCAATGAATATGATAGAAAGAAGTACTATGATTATTCAGCCGGACTTGGGAAACTCAATGTGATGCGGAATGAATTGTCATCTCTGCTGCTCTCGGGAACAGATCCGCTCTCTCCTGAGGCTGTAACTGCGAAGAAAAAAATATCACTTCAAGAGGAAGAACTGAAAGCGCTACGGCAGGTAATCAGAAATGATTACGGTTCAATTAAACCGTATGTGGAGATGTCTGTTTATAAAGAGCCTTCAGTTAATGCGGATATTTTCAGGTTCCATGAAACAGAGAAAGGGCTGTTCTACTGGAAAGTTTCATCCGGTAAAATGACATCAGGGTTTGTTAAAGACAGTGCCGGCTCTGTTCTCGCCGGAAGTTCGGGATCAACAGTCTTTATTCTCCTCAGCGATACTGTTGTGGATATGATAAATAGCGGAAAATTGAAATCTTCGGAGAATTATATTTTTATCAATACTCTGGACAGGATCTCTGATTATCTGAAAGATGCAAACAGTATTATCAACAGCATCTACAGTGAGGAGAAAGGGGTACGCAGTGCTGCTGAGGGAATTAATGCGGCAGAGGGAAAGGATAAGTCTTTTGAAGATTACTCTCTGATTGTTGACAGAAACGGTTCCGGCAATGATATTACCCCTGAAGTTTTATTCTCGTCTTCATTGTCGCCTGTATGCCTGATCCGGACAGGAATTAAAAGCGATTATAATTATTTAACGTCACTTATGGAGGCAGCATTCTACACCGGTACAAAACGTGTTATTGTAACATCCGGTACGGGTGCGGATGCCGTCCTTCCGCTGGTAAAAAAAATATTCGGTAAATCAGACATTCTTCCGGCAGTACCGTTTTTTACTCTCGGTTATATAAATACATTTAACGATAAAGGTATCTCTGACAGCAGGCAGATTGCGGATAAAGAGTTCTCTCTTTTCAGCAGATATATGAAAAACGATGATTTTTCCAAAGCAGGAACTCATCTCTCAAGATGGAATTCACTTCAGAAAGAAAAAAATTCGCAAGTATATATCAGTAACCTCTGGCTGATGGAACTTCTTAAAGGACGGGTTAAGGAATCGTTAGCAGTTATAGATTCATACACTCCTCTTAATGAAGATGAAAGATTGGGAATAAAACTCCGGAGAGCATATACGCATCTGTATTTTGGAGATATAAAAAGCGCGGAGAAGGAAATATCCGGTTTCAATTCAAACAGTTTTGTACAGGATGACCTGAAGATTTTAAATGCCGTAATAAAAATTATTAGAGACGGAAATTTCTCATCTGCGGATTCTATCCTCGAAATGAAAAAATCATACAGCACAATTCTCCCCATAGAAAGATATCTCATGCCTGCCGCAGAATTTTTATATTCCGCCAGAGATGAAAGAGCTGTAAAACTTGCGGCTCTTATTCCGGATAAGGCTTTTCTTTCAGATGGGGAGCATCTTATGCGTAATATAATAAGCGGAGTTAAACCTCCGGAGGGAAGGTCTATCCGCTTTGACAGAATTGCAGCGTTATGGAATAATAAGGATCTCGCTGCGCAAAGGGATGAAGCCATGAAACTGATCCGCGGAGAAAACGGAGTAGATTCACTGTCGGTATATCCGGTACTTGAAACTATTATACGGCATGAAGGGAAAGACCTGGATGAGGAATTGAACCAGTTCATCGGTGCTGCGAACATTGAACGGTCAATTTCAAGATCAGAATATATCCCTTCAGTTATGCTTCTGAAAAGAATTGATGATTTTTATTCGGAGAGTGAAAAATATCAGGAGAGAATATCTATCCTGAAAAATATTTTAAACATCTCGACAAAAAGTTCACTTAACTCGATCAGGAAAGAAACGGTTCTTGATACGGGAATGAATTATCTTCTTATGCAGAATTACCAGGAGAGTTATGATATTGCTCTTTCTGCGGAAGAAATTTTTAACCCGGACGACGGGAGTTACGTGGATATGCAGCTCCTCAGGATGCACCTGTACATAATGTCGGGAAAATATAAGGAAGCTGAAGTAAAAGGCAAACTTCTGAGTAAAATGGAAAACCTTTCTCCTGACCGCAAATACATGCTTAGCCTGCAATTATCTCTCATTGAGCTGAACAGGCTTGGTTCTCTTAAAAAAGCATCAATATCTGATGCCGAGCAGTTTGAGAAATTGTTCTCGGCAGCGCTTAACCTGGTCAAGCACAACACCGGACTTTTAAACCACAAAGGATACCGGGAGATCACCGGACAGGTTTTTGATGAGTTCATTAATTACAAAATGAAAACAGGACAGCACAGTGATGCCCAGTATTATAGCGAGGTTAAGAAACTTATTATTGCATCATCTAAATGCGGAAGTAACCTGTTTAAATACGCAGGTACAATTGACATGGAGGCGGTACAGCAGATTCTTCCTGATAACGGGCTGTACGTAAATATCGTAAAAAATAAAGAGAATCTTTTCGTCTGGACATCTGATAAAAAATCTAAAAGAGCATTTGTAATTGAAAAAGGCTACTCGTCGTTTATGAAATTCATGGATGGATATATGACTGCATCTGCTGCAGGAAAAGAACTGGCCGGTGCATCAAGTGAGATCGCGAAAATCTTATCACCTCTTTATCCGCAGATGAAAGGTAAAAAAGTTATTCTGATCTCGGTAGATTCTGAATCGGAAAAAATTCCATTTGAAATTGCCGGTGATGGTGAAATGATTTCAAATAAAACGCAGCTGATTTATATTCCTTCATTACTGGTTTCCACTACGGGCGGCAGTTCTGTTTCAAGAGAGATATATCTTCCGGAAACAGAGGATTCCATGGCGGCTTATCTGGAAAAAGTTGCGATTAAGGAATCGGGAATAAAGTACAGTACCAGTGCGGATTCGCGGCGGGGGATTATTCATTTATCATCTAAAGTCAGGTATAACCACGGGAAGCGGGAGTATTCTATCAGCGGCAGGAATATCAAAAGCCTGGTAAGCGGAAACGCTTTTCTGTTCGCTCCCTATGATGAACTTTCCGGTACCGGAGTATCCGATTTTCTTCTTTACGGAAGAGATCTTAATCTTCAGGCAGTACTGCTGAACGGTTCGCTGATACAGGATACAAATAATTCACTCTTCATCGAGGAGTTTTACCGTAATGCAGGTAAAGGAACTTCTCTTCAGGAGTCATTTGCTAAGGCTTTGACTAAAGTCAGGAGCAGCAGTAAATATAGCCATCCTTCAAACTGGAGCGGGTACAGGCTTAATATTTATGATCTTAATCTGCTGAAAGAAAAATAGAATTAAAGCATGCCCTCACCCGCTCACTGCTGCCGTACGGGCATTATCTCTCAGCCTTCTGGCATGAGATGGCGTCCGACCGTCAGGAATGGCCGGGCGGGGGCGCCAGTTTAAATACAGAATTATTTTAAAAATAAATTAAGACAATATAAAATGGAGCTCAGCTCGGAAAAATTCCGCGAACATATATGAAAGATAATTCAGAGCAGTATTTTTTACACATTGAGAAAAGTGTCGGGAGAGGTATAAACACCTATTCCCTTATTAAAGAAAACGACAGGGTTGCTGTAGCGCTTTCAGGAGGTAAAGATTCTCTTGTGATGCTTGAAACCGTTGCCAACAGGAGGAGGCGGCTACCTGTAACATATGATGTAATGGCTGTGCATGTACACGTAAAAAATATCGGATATGAAACCGATCTTGATTTTTTAAACAGATTTTGTGATGAACTTAACGTTCCGCTTTATATTATCGAAACTGAAGCGGATCTTGAAAGAGATAAAAATAAATCGGTCTGTTTTATATGTTCATGGCTGAGAAGAAAGGAACTGTTCGATTTTGTAAAAAAAGAGAAGTGCACCAAACTTGCATTCGGACACCACAGGGATGATGCTATTGAAACACTCCTGATGAATATGATCTCAAACAGTTCAATAAGCTCCATGCCTCCGTCGCTCTCCATGTTCGGCGGAGAGTTTGACTTGATACGTCCGCTTATCCTTCTTGGAGAGGATGAGATCCGTGAATACGCGAAGTTAAGAAAATATCCGCCGCAGGTAAAAATCTGCCCTCACGGCGATGATACAAGGAGAGCAGACGCCAGGAGGCTTCTCATGGAAATGGAGAAGATTGATAAAAACGTGAGACAGAATATCTATAGCGCGATGTCGAATATACATAATGAATATCTTCCACCGGCAAAAAAGTAATCAGTCCGGGTCATTGTACCCGCACCCTTCATACGGGCTCAGGTTCTCCTCTTCCTGGAGATGGGTAACATCCTCATAATATGGAAAATCTTTGCACATCCTGGGCCTTACCGGGTGGATTGAACATGCAGGAAGTCCCAGCTCATCAACTGTGTAATGCTTGCAGTGATAATGATACGGCAGGTCCTCTTCCGGTTTTTCATAGAGAAAAGTAAGCATCGGATATATGAGATATATTTCAGAAAAATTCGGATCTATCTGTTTTGTTTTTTTCCAGTAGCCGTATGCTTTTTCGAGGAGTTCCGGCGGTTCGGCAAGCCGTACATCCTGGCAGCATTTTCCGCATCTTTTACAGTCTCCCATTTTAACCTCATGATAAATACCGGATCGCTGAACGGTATTTATTTTTATTCCGCATTATCACAAGATACACATCTCTGCAATGCCCATGTTTAGCAACAAATATTTTTTTAAACTCCATCTATTTCTTGACAAATGTCGCTGTAAAAAATTATGTCGGACATTGACATATTTTTTGTATTGTTTTAATATTAGATAGTTAATATAATTCTTTAGAAGCCCCCTAAATCCCCCGGAGGGGGACTTTGGAATAGTTTGACGAAAAAAGTATGCATATAACAATTCCAATGGGTCATGTTTCAGGGGCTTTAATTTAAAATTTTATTCTGATAAATAAGGGGTTAATATATGCAGATTAAAGATGGTTTTTCAGCAGAGGAGATTTTTACAACTCCCACAGGTTACGCTTATAATGATTTTATAATTCTTCCGGGTTTTATAGATTTTGCCCCTGATGATGTCAGCCTTGACACAAACCTGACACGTAATATTAAATTAAAAAGCCCGCTTGTTTCGAGCCCTATGGATACTGTCACTGAAGCCGAAATGGCTATAGCTCTTGCCCTGTGGGGAGGGATCGGTTTTATTCACTATAATAACACAATTGAACAACAGGCCGACCTGGTGGGCAGAGTGAAAAGATATGAAAATGGTTTTATCAATAAACCGATGGTTTTATCTCCACATAATAAAATCAGTGATATTGACATGATCAAGGCAAGATATAATTTTTCAGGAATTCCAATTACCGAAAACGGAAAGCTGAATTCAAAACTTGTAGGAATTGTTACTAACAGAGATATAGATTTTGAGAAAGACAGAACCAGGCCTCTTTCTGAAGTAATGACTAAAGATATGCTTACAGCCAGAGAGGGAATAGCATTATCCGAGGCTAACAGCATCCTGAGATCATCCAAAAAAGGAAAGCTCCCGATTGTAGATTCTGAAGGTAAGCTTGTTGCTCTTTTAAGCAGAAGTGATCTTCTTAAAAACAGGGAATTCCCTCTTGCGACCAAAGATGCGAAGAAACAGTTGAGAGTCGGTGCTGCTATATCAACCAAGGATGAATCTAAAGACCGCCTTGCCGCACTCAATGAGGCTGGAGTCGATGTTGTTATAATAGATTCAGCTCAGGGAAATTCTATCTACCAGATTGATATGATAACATTTATTAAAAAGAACTATCCGAATATCGACATTATCGGCGGCAATGTAGTTACCGAAGAACAGTGTGCAATGCTTATTAAAGCCGGTGCCGATGCTCTCAGAATAGGAATGGGGCCGGGATCTATCTGTACAACTCAGACTACAATGGCAGTAGGGAGGCCGCAGGCGACCGCGGTTTACCGTACTGCGAGATACTCGAATAAACATGGCATACCTGTTATAGCAGACGGCGGGATCGCGAATATAGGCCATATCTCAAAAGCACTGGCTCTTGGTGCATCTACTGCGATGATGGGATCGATGTTTGCAGGAACAAACGAAGCTCCGGGTGAATACTTTTACGATAATGGTGTGCGATTAAAAAAATATCGAGGTATGGCATCTATGGAAGCAATGGAAGCCGGCGGCAACAAGAGATATTTTGCTGAAGACGCAAAGATTATTGTAGCACAGGGGGTTTCCGGTTCTGTAATGGATAAAGGTTCAATGAACGATTATGCTCCATATCTTATTCAGGGGCTTAAACA
>Ga0116171_10004130_pt1 | contig 13146 bp, 11 predicted proteins | sample AD_JPNHW2_MetaG_FD_89798 | JGI IMG/M metagenome (GOLD analysis project Ga0116171, IMG submission 89798) | Active sludge microbial communities of municipal wastewater-treating anaerobic digesters from Japan - AD_JPNHW2_MetaG | ecosystem: Engineered > Bioreactor > Anaerobic > Digestate | place...
AACACCGGCACGGAGTTTACCACTTACAAAGACAATGATCTCTATTTCAGAACTGCGCCCTCTGATACCCTACAGGGCTCTGCAATGGCCAATCTGGCCAAGCAGCGGGGCTACAAGACGGTATCGACCATTGTCATCAACAACCCCTACGGAGTGGGATTCGAGGAGGTCTTTGTGAAGGCCTTTGAAGCCAATGGAGGAAAGGTGCTGGAGAAGATCAGATACGATCCGTCCCAGAGCATCTTTGATTCCGAGGTTCAGAAGATCGCGGCCAGCAAGCCCAATTTCGTGATGATGGTCTCCTATCCAGAGACAGGCAGCCTCATTCTCAGGACGGCCTATGAGAAAGGAGCATTGACCGGCACACCCTGGCTGCTCTCCGAAGGCTTGAAGTCAGATAATCTGGCTGAACTTGCCGGAAAGAATGCTACCGGCGGATACATCGTGGCCGGACTGCAGGGACTGGCCCCGGATGAGAATGCAGGCGGAAAGGCATATGATGCATTCCGGGCTCTCTACAAGGCAGAGTACGGAAAGGAGCCGGGCATTTACTGCACCAACAGCTATGATGCCCTTGCGGTAGTGGCGCTGGCCATCGAGCAGGCGAAGAGCGCAACCGGCAGGTCCATAGCCGACAACCTGAGATCTGTTGCCAATCCACCTGGAGTGGAGGTATCAGATCTGAAGGAGGCCCTGAACCTGGTGAGGGAAGGCAAGGATATCAACTACCAGGGCACATCGGGCGATATCACCTTCGATGAGAATGGAGATGTCAGCGGATCTTACACCGTCTGGACCATTGGCGAAAACGGAAGCATTGTCCAGGGCGAAAAGGTCGCAGCTTGATCTCGGAATAGATTTATTTTTCTTTTTTTGCGCGCGCCTACCGCTTTGGCCGCTTTCTTTAAAATGCCGCTCTAATATTTGATGGAAATAGCTATTAAATGTATTTAGACATGGGCCGAATATATTCTGACATCAGAAACATCAAAAATAAGATGAAGTAGGGATTTTTCTTCTTGCACCTTCTCTCAAATCCACTAATTTCTTATTGAATCTCTATTTCAATACTGGAACCAATTTGAATTTCTGATTATCTCCGTTGTGCCAGGAGTATTGAATCAGAATCGTGTTATCATCTTTGGATGCACCATTTATATCCAAAACTTTTCCGCTATGCTTACTGGTAATCTTGTAGTATCCTGCTTCACCCGGGATTGGTTCAATTACAAATATCTGGTTATCTCCGCCATGACAGGTGTATTGAATCACTTTGGCATTGTCATCCATTGAGGCACCGGTAACATCCAAGCATTTTCCGCTATGTTTTGCAAATATTTGATAGCAGTTTTCCATTCCGATTACGGGCAATATCTTAAATAATTGATTATCGCCCCCATTATCTGCAAACTGAATGATCTGTGCATTATCTTCAGTAGAGGCTCCGCTTACGTCCAGACATTTTTCGCTATGTTTTGCGACTATTTTATAATATTCTTCAGTAGCCAAGACTGTTGACGTCAAGACCAAAAGGGCAATGCAAATCAATACAGATGCTTTTCTCAGATTCATTTCTTGTCACCATCCGCATACACAAATTTCTCAATACATTTTTACAAAAAATTTCTAACGAGCATAGTCGATAACTTAAATATTTATAGTTATTGCTCATCAATCCATTTGTATAGTCCCGAAACCATCAGAACTCAGCGCATCGTTGGGGCTAACGGACTCTGCTCCCTAAAAATCCTCGTGCATCGCCTTGCTTATTGATAGCGAAATGGGCAGGATAAGGCCGCATAGAAGAGAATTCTAGAAAGTTATTTCATCATAATAACTCAGCACAGATTATAATAATCTCGGCAATGCAATATGGAACTCTGGCCGAGGTCGAGGACAGGGCACAGAACTGCAAAAATGCCATCAAAGCTTACCAGGAGTCTTTTAAGTCCCTCAGGACCAGCACACTAAATTATTTCCCCAGGGATTATGCAGAGACGCAGTTCGTTTTCGGAAATGCTTATAAGACTCTGGCCGAAGAAGAAAAAGACCGGGCAAATAATTGCAGGAGAGCAAGGCAGGCATACGAGCAGGCGATGGAGATCTCAACAAAGCTGGACCTGCCTGAAGTCGAGAAGCAGGTAAAAGAGAAGCTATCTGAATTGGATTTGATCTGCACCCAAACCAATTAACCCCAAACCCGTTTTACCCTCGCATCAAATTCGTCGCCAGATCGAGCACCGTCCTCGGCCTTGATAGCAGTACGATTCCCGCCGCGTAGGCTGCCTTTTTTGCAAATGAGCCATCCGAGATGAGCCTCTTTCCGGACAGACTGCGAACCAGCCGATCGATCTCTTCATCCTTCATCATGGAAAGCGTCTGCAAAGAGGCTCTGCCCATGCGGTACTGCCAGTAGAATTCCCTCTTCCAGCGCTGCTCATACCCGGCGAGTCCCTTTCGGGAGACATCCCCGGCCAGGACAGCCTCCGCAGCCACGCTGCCGCAGATAGCGCCGGCCCGCATTCCGTAGGCCATCCCGCTCTGCCCGGCTGCCCCTCCCGTGACCATCAGGGAGTCGGCGGAGATATCGCCAGGAAGAACGCAGATCGGATCGCCCCCTCTGCGCACCGACAGGATCTTCATCTTCTCAATGTCCCGGTACTGAGAGGATTTGTAGGCCTTGAAGAGCTTCAGGAAATTGCGGAAAAATGGCTGGACATTCCCGCCGTGGCCGCGCACAAAGACCCCCAGTGTGGCGCGATCTCCTCCTGCCGGAGAGAACGTTGCCTTCCAGCCCGGTGCCATGCTGCCAATCCAGTACTGAAAGAACATCTCCTCGCCGAGACCCGGATGCTCGATATCCGCCTCCATTGCCCAGGCGATATCCTCGGGATGAAGCATCGTCACGAGGCCCGCCTGCCTGGCAAGGCAGGAGGAGATTCCGGATGCATCCACAACCACCTTTGCCTCGACCTCATCAACGCTGCCTTCCCCATTCCCATCCCCATTAAGGGATACAGCTCGATGGCTGCTTTCCAGCCGGGATTTTCCTGCGGCTGCAGCGAGCAGGGAGACACCGCTGCTCCGAGCGAGATTCAGGTAGTGCTCATCGAATTTCCTCCGGTCGATAAAATAGCCCTTTGCTGGAATGCTGGCCCCATGGCCGGATGGAGAGAGAATGCGCATTCCCTCCAGCTCCTTTCTAAGGTAGCAGTCTTCCACCTTTACGCCAGAGGCGGAGGCCATTCCCTTAAAGAGGGTGTTTGCGGTGTGATCGGGCCCAGTAAGATCCCTGTCCACCAACATCGTCTCCGCCCCGCCTTTGGCGGCAGAGACGGCAGCCATCAGACCGGCGGGCGAAGCACCCACCACCAGAACATCGCACTTCACGCCTGCCGGTAGGATGGGAGATGAGATTAACCTTTCCGGCGAAAATGGATGACGGGAACAATTAGTGATAATAATCAAACTAAGATCAAGCCCATTAGAAACAGATCAAAGAAAATTTTTCAACCTTCGACAACCTTGTCCTTCAGGGCCGCCTCATAGTAGCGGTCCGGAATGCCGGCGAGCTTTACATCCCCCTTGATTATCGGCAGATATATGAAGACACCGTGCTTATCGAGATCATAGTCCAAACCCATGAACCTCTGCAGATACTCCTGGTGCAGGACTTCCGGATCGATCTCTGCCTGTTCAGGGTGCAGGATACGAGCAAGATAGGCCGCGCCTATCAGGCCTTTGCTGGCATCATTTCTCAGATTGCCGCTCAGAATGTAGACCCCGCCATTCTTGACGGCGGTCAGGTTGGAGTACTCAGGACGGCTCATAAACGCCTCACGTGCCTGCGTGATCCCTGTAGCATTGTCGGCATCGTAGCCGCTGGGAGGATCGAGAATCAGTCCGCTGTAGGTGGTGGCCACCACGAGAAGGACTATGTAATCCGGGTCTTCTGAGATAACCCATTCCGGATCTACCTCAATTCGGTAGGTGGACTTCATGAAGTCAGGCAGATCTGCTGCAATGCTCCTGCCACCGGCAAGCTTTATCATGCTCGTCGGAGTGTCGATCTGCGCAAAGGTGAATAGAGTCTTCTCGTCAGCATTCGGGTATGCAGCCACCAGCACAGTCGGCTTCTCATCTTCAGGAATCTTCTCAGTGGCATTCTTGAGATCGGTAAGATGGTCAATGTGCCATTGGATGTACTCCTCTGCTTGCTGTCTGGCATTGAATACATAACCCAATTTCCTCACGGCATCGGTGAACGCTGAGGTCTGCGGGTTTTCTAAATCCGGATAGTAAAGGCCTGCGAAGAGAACCGGAACTCCAGGCAGGTTTGCCTGCTTGTCTTTGGTTACATTTGAGAAGACCAGCAGAAGATCCGGATTTAGGCTCAAGACCTTCTCGTAATCCGGCTCTTTATGCATCGCTCCGACGTTCGTGCGAGTTGAAAGAACCGGAAACTCGGCTGGGGACTTATCCACAGCAAGATCCACGCCTACGACCACGTCGGTCTTCTTGAGAATCTGCATCAAATCGGCATTGTCCCCTCTGGTCGACTTTGCCGTCGAAATTGGCATCTGCCAAATCTGTAGGCTTTTGGCTCCCCCCGATCATGGCTTTTATGGATGTTATGTCGGACTGGTTTACGGTTCTATCCATGTTCGCATTGCCGAAGATTCCCAGAATATAATCCTGAGAAATAGGATCATCCATTTGATCGATTTGATTAGATACTGCGTTGCTGCACATGCATGACAAAGCAGCGATCAATAGACCAAGCAAAAATCCAGATGCTTTATTCATGGCTACCTCACGATTAGTAATACTAATCTATATAAGTATATGATTAAATTTGTAATTGCATGTAATACATATAACAATTTCAGTGACATCAATCTCGGCAAAACCAACCTCTTTGCACAGAATATCGAAGGCAATGAACGATATGACTCCAATTGGCATAAAAACAATTTAGCTATGATCAGCATTTGCATGGGTTATAGATATTAGTCCGATACCTATTAATAAGTCTTAATATTCAATGATAACTCCAATGTTACTAGTATGAAAAATTGTTATCAATGGAGCTTCTGACCATGAGAATGGCACTTAGGATTGGATTGATTCTTCTGGTTGCCGCGGCAGTGTCCACCATTGCCTGGGGTGCAGTGCCGGGCGACCAGAACGGAGACAAAATCATCTCGCAGGATGAGCTGTCGAATGCGGAAAACTCGCTGAAGGAAGGAAAGATCACCTCGGATCAATTCGAGGAGATCAAGCAGATCAAGGAGGACTATCCTCGAAAGGTCATCGACTCGCTGGGCAATGAGATCGTCATCTACCAGCCAGTTAAATCAATGGTTATTTTGAATTCCAATGCGGTGGAGCTCTTGCGCTCTATTAGGGCCAAGGACTGGATTGTCGGCGTGAGCAAATCCACCGCAGACGATCTGGTCTTCTTCCCGGAGTTCAGCAAGCTGCCCTCAATTGGGTCAACCACGGCACCTGATGTGGAAAAGATTCTTGAGCTTCATCCCGACCTGGTGATCATAGAGGCGACATGGCAGAAGGCTGCAGGAGATTCGCTGCAAAAGAGCCTGAATGAATCCGACCCTGAGATTGCTATTGCCAGGTTCGACTGCTATCGACTGGAAAATTACGACAACGAAACCAGGAAGATTGCCTATCTCCTGGAGAAGGAAAAGGAAGCTGACGAGTTTCTGAAGTTTTATGACGACTGCGTCAATCTAGTAGTCAACAGAACATCCACTCTTCCCGAGAATGAACGGCCTAAAGTGTACCTGGGATATGGAGAGTTTCCGCCGTTCGGCGCTTACGGCAAGTCTTCTGGGGCAGCGGTGAGGCTTGAGATGGCGGGCGGGAGGAATATCTTTGCGGATGACATCGTGGATACTCAGTATGCAGAGGTGGACCCAGAGAAGATCATAACCAAGAACCCGGATATCATTCAGCGCCAGGTGGATGTCGGAGGCCATGCTGCCAAAGATTCCAGCGACATGAAGCTCCTATGGGAAAAGACAATGAACCAAACGGGATGGAGCGACATCAATGCCATTAAGAATAAGAAAGTTTATATGATGTCAAAGGAGCTTCAGAATAAGAGGTATTTCCTCGGCCTGCTCTATACCGCCAAGATCACATTGCCAGATCTATTCAAGGATATGGACCCCAGAGCGCTCCACCAGGAGTACTTGAAGCGGTTCCAGGATCTGGACATAAACCTTGATAAGCAGGGAGTTTTTATCTACCCAGACTGGAATGAAAATCAGGCTGAGGGAAGCAAGGCCTGAGATAGCTTTTTTTTTATTTTGCGTTCTATTCCAATGTCTGGATAAAGCGGAAAATGGATAGCCAGCTATGCCAGTCGGAGAAGCGGAGTCAGCCATCTTTCCCGATCCAGATGGACGGGATCTGGGTAGCTCAACGCAGAGTGGCACACTTGCCAGTTCAGTCTCCCTTGCCCGGGAAATCCGTCCCGCACGCGGGCGCGGATCCCGGCGCCACTGCGGGCAGATTGGCCCACTTATCTGCCATACAGTTGCCACTCCAGCAAAGCCATTTCTTTATGGGACCGACTTCAGAACAGGCCCAACCTGCCTAACCAACCTGCCTCATATTGCCGCCTCTTCATTTTTGGCCCGCCAAGGAGGAAGGCCGGACCAGCAGGAACTATGCACAATCTCCGCCCGGCCTGCTTCGCACTCTTGCCTCGCAAACACCCAATTTCTTTGCGCTATCCACCCATACTGAACTGCTGCCAGGTGATATACGATATATCGACAGTTCCCGACCATTTGTCCAGAGACTTATGGATGCTAACCTTGGACCAGCCGCCTTTATCAGTATTTACCCAAATGTATTTCTCCTCCGGCCAATTGCTTATGTTAATATTGGTATTGGGTTTAATCTTGGTGCCGAGCCCTTCAGGCCAGAATGGATAATCTCTCTCATTCGATACAATTGTTGCACCATATATCGGAGTAATCCTGATATCTGCGGTGAACGGGGCCTTGAAATAGCCTTCGTAGCCAAGGTCGATAGCCTGGCCGGGCTTTTCATTGTCAGAATCGACAACATCGACATCAGAAGCCTGATCAGAATTATCATTATTCGGATCGGCTGCATCGAGGTCAGAAATTGGGTCGGAATTGTCGCTGTCGAGATCATCATCATCGTTGATGTCCAGGTCGATTCCTCTTCCTTGAGCAAGCGAATTCACTTCCAGGGTTAAATTGCCTTTCGCGTAGCAATATGCATCCAGCACCTCCAGACGGGCGGAAGCTGCTACCTGCTCAGTTCCATTCATAGCGGTAAGACTGTATTCCGTTGTCTTTTCCGGCGAGACCAGCAAAAACCCTTTAGAGCTTACTTGATGCGGCCCGGGAAGTATGTTGACTTTTTTAGCGCCAGAAACCGCCCAGCTCAAGTTTGAGCTATCATCTTGAAGGATAGTGGCATAATCCAAAACAAAGCTATTGATCTTCAGGGGTTCATCTATGGAAGGAGCTACCTTAAGTGGCTCCGGTATGGATTTGCCTGGTTCGGCTCCATCATTATGGCCTTGCCAATCAATTGCAGTCAGCAATCCGCCAACAGCCGTCAATAGTGCAGCCACTCCAGTCAGGATGCCGGGCAACGTGGTCCAGAAGGATTTGCTATTATCGTCGTTGCTCATTATTTTCCACCTCATCTGTAGCCATTAAATATAATATTTGTTCAAATTTCCATTCTTACGCAGAAAAATCAAAATAGCTTGTACATGCCTAGATTAAAGATTTTTCGATCATAGAATGGTCCGGCCATAAGGGCATCTCATGGATTCGCTTTCCAGCGCGTTTTTTTGCTCGCTTCAAGAATGAGCCAGACCGGATAAATGCCAGGCATCCGCATAATAGTCGATGAATTCGAAATCTCCCGTACCTGGCTTTCGGCCATTCGCCCATTTGACTCATTTGACCGAAAGCTACAAATATCTATAACGAATATATAGATAGTTTGCCGCGCTGCAAGCTGCGCAGGCGAGGATCAAGGCATCTGGAAAATTCTCGCCGACGCTGATGGTCGTGGGGCGCGCGCAAAGCTGAGGCAAAGGCAAATAAGGCCCGGCATCTGGCGATGCAACGGGTTCCCGTAAAACGGACGCTGTGGACGAATCCAGTGCTTTTTGCCCCCAAGCCCGGCTTTATGTCGAGCTTCGGGCAGGGTCAGGCCTTCACCAAGGTGATCGGTCCCTTCTAAAAGGGCGCTGTGGATCGGCGCTGGCCCGCCGCAGACTCGATTTTATTTTATGGGGACATCTTTAATGATATCGTCGTGGTCTTTTCTCAAGCGAAAGCTATTTATCTCGGCAATTGTCGTATATAGTACCTGGCAAAGGTCAAAACATATTTTTCCCTCCTATAGCGCAGACTTTTGCCTCCCTCCTTCTTATTCACGAATTGCATGGCCGGCTATTGGTGGGATAGATCTACCCATACGAAGCCTCAGTGCTATCCAGCTTTCAATAACTGATATGAGCTCTTTTCGCGCGTCTTCAATCGTCTTGCCTGTTGCCCAGGCACCCTGCAGCTCTGGAACTGATACAAAGATCGGCTCCTCATCATCGATAGTCCTGTAAACAGCCTTTTCCAGAGCAGCCTCGATATATTCGGAAAACACCAAATTTAACCTCTGCGTTAAGGAAATATGCTCTGCGGGCCTTCTCGCAAGTTGGCGCCGAGATTTGGATTGTAGAGTGGCTGTTGTGGCATCGTGGCTGGGCACGCGCGTGCGGGCGCTGCGGGGGCAGGCGCGCGCGTGGAGGCAAGCTGCCGGCGCAGGAGGGGCTTACAGCACCATGACCCGGCGAGGATGGCCAGGACAATAGATGCATTGTCTGCTGCACATCTTATTTTCCAAATCATAAGGTGCGATTTTAAACAATGAGAAGAGCACCAAGACACGCATAAAATCGCAAAATCAACACTAATTATATGTTGAGCGACATCCTAATAACCTATCAGCTGAACAGACTGGAACCGAAAAGGGACCAAAATGCAGATGAATGAAACACGACAATTTTTCAGCGAATATGATTTGAGAGACGCACGAAATTCGACTCTGAAGAAACCAGCCGCCCATCAGGCTATGGCCATAGATCATTTGATCAAATGGTATAATAGTAATCATAATACCCATTCCGGCGGAATACTGGTCTTGCCCACTGGCGGAGGCAAGACTTTTACAGCGATTCGTTTTGCTTGCCGAACCGCATTATCAGATGGATATAAAGTTCTATGGCTTGCCCATACGCACCATCTGCTCGAACAGGCATATTACAGTTTTGGAGAACATGTGGGCGCAATATCCGAACCCAGATCAGATTTGAAATTGAGGGTAGTATCCGGAACAATCGGTCACTTTCGCATTTCAGATATACAATCCGACGATGATGTGGTTATCGCAACTTTGCAGACAGTAACCAAGGCATATAGCGAAAATCATTTTTCATTGAACTCTTTTGTCGATTCCGCCAAAGGCAAGCTTTTTGTGGTCTTCGATGAGGCCCATCATGCTCCTGCTCCCAGTTACCGAAAGCTGATTACGGACCTCAGAGACCACTGCAAAGATATGCATTTGCTGGGCCTCACAGCAACTCCCGTATATTCCGATGAAAATTTGCAGGGATGGCTCTCCAAGCTCTTCCCGCAGGGAATTTTATATCAAGTGACTCCGCAAAGCCTAATGGCACAGGGGATACTGGCAAAGCCAATTAGAGAGCAGCAAAAAACCAATTTTACACCGAACTTCGACTTGCGTGAATATCAAAAATGGGTGGGGACATTTCGCGATATTCCTGAGGAGATCATCACTCAGCTCGCGGAGAATAAAGACCGAAATAATTTTATCGCTGAGCAATACTCCCGAGACAAAAGGCGATATGGAAAGACGCTGATATTTGCCGATCGCTGGTACCAATGTGAAGCAATTGCTGAGCAGCTCCGCAAACGTGGTGTGCGGGCAGGGACTGTGTATTCGCATGTTGATGCAGGGATGAGAAGCTCTGATGCCCGCAATAAGCGCAAATCAGATGAAAATTCTAGGATTCTCGATTCATTCCGCCGAAATGAACTTGATGTATTGCTCAATGTTCGAATGCTGACGGAAGGCACGGATATCCCTGATGTCAATACCTGCTTCATTACTCGTCAAACTACCAGCAAAATTCTGATGACGCAAATGGTAGGTCGAGCCTTGCGTGGCCCAAAGTTTGGCGGAACTCCAGAGGCACATCTTGTTTTCTTTACTGATGACTGGGAGCAGCTTATCAATTGGGCAGAATACGATATGATAGATGGCGGCTTCGGGCCGGACCCCACATATGGAAAGAGGCCCCCGGTCAGATACATATCAATTGAGCTGGTCCGAAAGCTTGCTGCACAGATGGATAGCGGTGTCAACATAAATATCGAACCATTCCTTACCCTTTTACCGGTAGGATGGTATAGAGTCGAATATGCAGCCAAACAATCTGATTCCGAAGAGATAGAGCGTGTCCAGCGTCTGGTGATGGTATTTGAAAACGAAGCCAAAGGCTACGAGCGGCTTATAAGTGAGTTGCAGTCCAGCTCCAACTCCAAATACTTTGATGAAGGAATTCAGCTTGAAGATGTTTCATCAGAAATAGAAGAATTGCAGAGGGAGTATTTTTCGAATGAGCAGAAGCATTATGGATCTGCTCTTTCGCAGGATATTTTCAGCATCGTCCGCCATATTGCTCAAACCAATTCTGCGCCCAGGTTCTTCGATTTTGAAGAAAGGAAGCGACATGATCTTGATTTGATTGCAAAAGACCTGATGGCCAAGGATCTATCAAGAACCCAAGAGGACAATGCATTGCAGCTGGAATTCAACCGACAGGACCGCTATTGGCAGGTTCTATACATAACTTATGAACTCTTCAAGAGCCAGTATAATGCTTGCGCCGAGAGGATACTCCATGCAGGTCGGCACGGGGCCAATCCAGAGAACCATATTATTAAAGTCAAGACATCATCTCCGTCAGAAGATGAACCATCTGAAGAACTCAAGCATCAGGTTAAGGAGAGAGATGACGGGTGCAAGTGCTGCGGAACGCGCAATAGTCGCAATTTAGAGGTAGATCACATAGTACCAAAGTATTTCGGCGGAAACAATATTCTGGATAACCTTCAAACCCTTTGCAGGAAATGCAACCAGCTAAAGGGCACAGAACGCATAAATTTCCTTGATTGTCAGACCGATTTAACCCAGCCTCCTGAGATACTGCCTGAGTTCGAAACTCCGGAAGGAATGGATGCAGGCTCTCCAGAATCGTGGGCGGAGTTCCTTTCCCGGACCATCAACTTCTTTTTTAAATGCAATGCAGTTCATTCCATAACAATCGGAAAACGAGGCGATTCTTTCTACAACTGGAGGATTGAACTCCATGCGGGCAATAATCCAAAATGGCTTGAGCAGAATCTTAGAATGCTAATGAATCGAATAATTAGCGCAAAGAAGATGGGCGGCTATGCACTTCCCAAATCCATAGCAATCAGCGCTCCTGATTTGCCGGAGGCAAGATACGAACGGAAATGATAACCACTTTTTTATTTCGCAATTAATTAAAAAAATGCTTTACGCTTCCGCCTCTCCCATCAGCCTGTCCACCAGCCACTCCGGTTCGAACTTCACCAGGTCCGGATAGGTCTGGCCTATGCCCAGGAAGAGCACGGGCTTGCCTGTGATGTAGGCTATTGAGATTGCGGAACCGCCCTTGGCGTCGGCATCCGTCTTGGTGAGGATGGATCCGTCAATTGGGACCGACTCATTGAAGAGGCGCGCCCTTTCCACGGCGTCGTTTCCGGCGATTGCTTCATCCACAAAGATGAGCAGGTCCGGTTTAGTCACGCGCACGATCTTTTTCATCTGATCCATGAGATTGATATTGGTATGCAGCCTTCCCGCGGTATCGGCCAGCACGATATCCTTGTTGTGCGCCTTGGCATACTCCACAGCATCAAATATCACTGCCGCCGGGTCGCCGCCTGTCTTGTGCTTGACAACCTTCAGACCCAGGCTATTGCCATGCACCTCAAGCTGCTCAATGGCTCCCGCCCGGAAGGTATCTCCCGCCGCCAGGACCACGGAGTAGTTCTGGTTCATCAGATACCGGGCCACCTTGGCGATGCTGGTCGTTTTTCCGGTGCCGTTCACCCCGACGAAGAGGATCTTGACCGGCTTATTTCTGCTCTTGATATACTCGTCAAAATCCAGATGGTTCTTGGAGAGAAGCGTTATGAGCGCATTTCTCAGCGACTGCTCGGCAAGAGCACCCGTGTCTGCGCCGATCTTCTTCTTCTTTCCCACAAGGTCGCTCTTGACCTCTCTTACGATCTCTTCCGCAACCGGCAGGGCTACATCGCTCTCCATGAGGGCCATCTCCAGCGCCCACATGGGCTCTTCAAGATCCTTCTCCTCAAGGATTACTTCCTGCTCGAAGATCAGGCTCTTGGCCTTCTCCAGGAAGGAGAACCGGCTTTTTGGCTTGCTCTCGCCTGCTGCCTTTTCCGGCTGAGCGGAAGCTGCATTTGCTTTAGGCTTTCCCGCTAAAACGGAACCGGATGCAGATGACTTCTCCGAAGTCGCCTGTGAGGCGCTCTTGCCAGCCTCAGGAAGAGCTCTGGACTGGCTCTCGACCTCATTATCGCCTTCGCCGGCCTTGCCATCATCCTTCCTTCCGGCCAGCTTCTCAGCCTGGGAGACCTTCTCGGCAATTTTGGAGGACAGAGCCTCCTTGAAGCCGGAGAGCTTTTCCTTGAAGCGACTAAACAATCCCTTCGCTCTCCGTGCCGTGCTGATGCTGATGGGCGCTCTCTTCAAACTGCTGTATTATGGCCTGAATCTTCTGCATCTCTTTGTCGATCTTGGCAAGAACATCGCCGAGCTTCCTGGACCCTTCCAGAACCTCTGCTCTCCTTGCCGTCAGAATTTCCTTGGCCTCGGCAGCAGTCTTTTCGATGCTAACGCCTGCGCCCACATTCAAGACTACCTTCTCCTTAGAGGCGAGACTGCCATAGACGAAAGATCCCGATCCGATGGGAACGAGAATCTCCTGCCCTT
>Ga0116171_10004131_pt1 | contig 13145 bp, 4 predicted proteins | sample AD_JPNHW2_MetaG_FD_89798 | JGI IMG/M metagenome (GOLD analysis project Ga0116171, IMG submission 89798) | Active sludge microbial communities of municipal wastewater-treating anaerobic digesters from Japan - AD_JPNHW2_MetaG | ecosystem: Engineered > Bioreactor > Anaerobic > Digestate | place...
ATGTGCGGTATGCCCTTCTTGCCATAAAAACTCTGTAGTGCGTAAAAATAATCTTGTTCGCATTTCCCATCGAACAACGTTAGCCCATTGATTAGCAAGAATCGGAAGATCACGGTAGGATTTTATCCAGTTGCGGTAAGCATCCCAAATTATTGTTTCTGAGGTCGGCCGCACAATAAGTTCTTCTTCTAACTTTGAGCTTTCATCAACAACAACGCCCTTTCCATCAGGATCATTCTTTAAACGATAATGAGTTACCACAGCACATTCTTTTGCAAAACCCTCCACATGGCTTGCCTCTTTACTAAAAAATGATTTTGGAATGAATATTGGAAAATACATATTGTAATGGCCGGTTTCCTTAAACATATCATCCAATGCTTTTTGAACCTTCTCCCAGATTGCATATCCATAAGGCTTAATAATCATACATCCCCGTACAGCCGAATTCTCGGCAAGATCGGCTTTTATTACAAGATCATTGTACCATTGCGAATAATTTTCTTCTTTTGTGATAAAATCTTTAGCCATAATTAAAAGTGGTATAAAATTTGTAAAAATATTAGCTTGACAAATCTAAAAAAAAAGTAAATATAAAAATAAAAAATCGGAGGTCAAATCATGAAAACACTAACTAAAATACTTTATTGGGTAGCCATTACAAGCTTTCTGATATCATGTAAAACCACCTATCAATCAGGAAATGTAAATGATGATGTTTATGGCTCAAAACCTGTTAGCACAGTTTCAACAGCTACAAACAAAGACCTGCCGGCAAGAACAGTCGCCCCAGCATCACCAACCATTTCAAATGATGGTGATAATAATAATCAGCAGGGAAATGTTCCTTCTGAGAATAAAAACTACGAAAACAATGTCAATAATTATTCTACCCCGGAGGAACCATCATATTCCGATTCAGAAACTAATTATGGCGAAGACGGAAATACTTATGTTACAAATAATTATTATTATGATGATTATTATGATTATGAGTACTCTTCGCGATTAAGAAGATTTTATGATTATAACCCCGGATGGAATTATTATGATGATTATTATACAAATTATTACTGGTACAATTATGATCCATTCTTTTGGGGTGTAAGTATTTATACCGGTTACAACTGGTGGTGGCCTTCATATTATTATCGTCCCTGGTGGGGCTGGGGATATACTTCCTGGTGGCCGTATTCCGGTTGGGGACATCATGGTTGGGGTTACAATTATGGCTATTGGAATGGTTATAACAATGGTTACTGGAATGGCTATTGGGATGGCTATCATGATGGCTATTATGGATATTCTCCTGATTATTATTTTAACAGTTGGGATAACAATTCTTATTATTATGGACACAGGGATGGTTTCTCTGGACCAACCAATAGCGGTTCAAGATCCGATCTGACTTTTGGAGATAAATATATTTTAAGTCAGAATTCTGATGCCAGCTCGATGGGTCATATTAATCCTAATATTGTAAATACAAACGGTAAAGAAAACTTATCGAAACCCTCAAAAGGAAATAGCTTGGGAACTGGCATCAAGGATCAAATTGGGAAAACATCTAATCCAGCCAATTCAAATATTATAAATAATAGTGAGGTAAGTGGCAAGGAAAATAATAAACCAAACGGTAGTAATACCAACACTGTGAAACCATATTCATCAGAGCCATCTTCGAAAACGGAAAATAACAATATTACCAAACCCAATTCTAACATTAATAACTATACTAAACCGGAAAATAATAACACAGTAAAACCCAATACGAATATTAATAATTACACAAAACCGGAAAATAGTAATACTGTTAAGCCTAATTCGAATACCAGCGGTTATACAAAACCTGAAAATAACAATGTGGTGAAACCCAATTCAAATAATTATTCAAAGCCGGAAAACAATAATGTTATAAAGCCCAATACAAATTACAATAATAATTACAATGTAAAGCCAAATACAAATCCGGGAAATAATGTCCCGAATAACAATTATCAAAAACCGACTCAAAATAATAATAAACCAAATTATAATGTGAAGCCTTATACTAACCCGAATTATAATAACCAAACTAAACCACAGCAACAGTATAGTGTTCCTAAAACATATAATCCTCCTGATAATGGCTCTAAAACAAATTCAAATAATTATAATAAGCCCAATAACAATTCTTCTGGTAACTCAAATAATAGCGGATATTATAAGCCATCTCAGAATGTAAATTCTAATTATAATAACTCTTATAATTCAGGTAACAGTAATTACAATAAACCGTCAAATAATAATACAAATTATTCATCGCCATCAAACAATGAAAGCAAGCCAAGTTATTCATCTCCAAGTAATTCCGGGAGCAGGTCAAATTATTCACCTTCACCTTCAAATTCAGGGCATAACAACGGCAACATAAGTACTCCATCCAGATCAAGTTCCTCGCAAAGTTCAGGATCTTCTCGCATCAATTCGGGTAAACGATAAAATAACTGTTTAGAAATGAAAAAGATAAATATATTTTTAGGTTTCCTGCTAATAATGATTAGCGGGAAACTTTTTTCACAAAATGAAGCCGATGCTTTAAGGTATTCACAGATTAATTATGGTGGAACAGCACGATCTGTTGCAATGGGTGGTGCTTTTGGGACGCTGGGCGGCGATTTTACTTCGCTGAGCATTAATCCGGCTGGGATTGGAATATATAAAAGCAAGGAATTGACAATCACCCCTTCCGGGTATATTTCTTATGTAAAGTCACATTATAACAATAATTCGACAGATGATATAAAATATAAATTTAATTTTAATAATGTTGGAATTGTTCTGGCTTTTACACCTCAAAAAGAATCCGTATGCAAAGGAATTCAAATAGGATTTGGGGTTAATAGGTTAAACAATTATAGTTATAACAGCTATAACGAGGGTGCTAATTCAATTAATTCAATTGCAGATTACTTTTTAGCTGATGCACAGGGAAATCAACCACAAAATCTTAGCGATTTTAGTACGAAACTGGCATTTAATACATACCTTATTGATACTTCAGGCGGACTTACAAGTTATGTAAGTCCGATAAACCGGGGTGGAGTTCTTCAAAGTAAAAGCATTATGGCTTCAGGCTCTAATAATGAACTTGTCTTAACTTTTGGGGGAAATTTAAATGATAAAGTCTTAATTGGCGGGACCATCGGGTTCCCATTTGTAAGATATACTGAAAACTCAAGTTATGAAGAAACGGACCCGGGTGATTCTATTGGAAGTTTTAAACAAATGGATTATAATTCATATTTAGAAACAGAGGGGAGCGGATACAATTTTAAATTAGGTATTATTTATAAAATTACTGAATGGATGAGAATTGGTGCTTCATTTCATTCCCCAACCTTTTATTCAATGAAAGATAAATGGAGTAGTGATCTTACGACATATTTTGATGATGGGACACAATATAAATCAGAATCCCCCAAGGGGAGCTTTGTTTATCAGCTCAATACTCCTTTTCGAGTTAATGGTGGGATTTCTTTTGTTATAAAGAAGATTGCACTCATTTCAGGTGAATATGAATTTGTTGATTACAGAAATGCACGATTAAGGTCGGCCACTGAAAGGTTTGTCGGTGAGAATAAAGCTATTGATAATCTTTATGCTTCTCAATCAAATGTAAGAGCAGGATTTGAAATAAAATATGATATTGCCAGTTTCAGGTTGGGCTATTCATATAGTTCAAATCCATATGCTTCAAAGAATATTAATGACGGGACAAGGCATTCGTTTAGTGGCGGGCTTGGTCTTAGATTTAACAAGTACTTTTTTGATGTCGCATACAGCTATTCATTGTGGAAAGAAAAGTATTATCTTTATCCTTTAGTGCCTTTTCCTGTGAGTAATTCATATAATGCTCACAATATTCTTTTCACATTCGGCGTGAAATTCTGATAATCCTTTTTTATTGAAATTAATGAGGCTGTCATTATTTTGATGACAGCCTCATTAATTTTTAATCAATTTGTTATGATTAATTTTTTTATAAATTTATTATTTCCAGACATAAATTCAATAAAATACACTCCGGCCTTAAAATCTTTAATATCATAATTAATACTATTTAACTCATTGCCGTTTTCAATAGAAATCCTGTCAATAAGGCTTCCCATAACGTTATAAACATTAAAGGCAATCTGATGTTGAATACTTCTAAAAGATATTGTTATAAAATGTCCGGATGAAGGATTGGGATAGATAGCGAAAAATTCATTATTGTCTTCTTCGGATGATCCGCTGGGTGAGATTATTACGGTTTTGCTTAAAGAATTTGTTCCACAAGAGTTTGTAACAGCGAGATTTACTATATAACTGCCAGCTGCCGCATAGGTGTGTGTCGGATTTGATAATGTGCTAGTACTGCCATCGCCGAAATCCCATGAATACGATAGTGCATTTGCAGACAAATCTGAAAATGCAACATTAAAATCATTGGAAGTAAAAGAAAAATCAGCTGTAGGCGATTCATTAAAAATAAAGGCAGTTAATGGTGTCCGGGCACTGGAACAAGTGGGTGATTCAACTTCCCAATCATAAAAATAATAATAACGAATGCTTGTTCCGGCGTTCGAACCGGTAATTGAAATTTTTCCACCAATATCATATGGGAAGGTGATTCCGCCGGTATTTCTGATAAAACTGGGATTTGAATTGGTGCAACGAAGCGACATGCCGGTACCAACAGGAACATTAAAATTGAGTGTGATTCTGCTCATACCAGCCGGGACATTGCTTATTGTTGTTGTTTGAAGCATAGCACCCGTGCTTGAATTAAGTGTAATTGTGCGACTTCCCTGCGTGCCAGCGTATACTTTTACTGATTTAAGGACAACAGGTGTGGTACAATCAAAAAGCAGCCAATAACTATTATTGGTATGTATTGAGGATCCCCCGATAGTATCGTATTTTCCACCATATTCCAATGGCGGAACCAATGTTTGTTCTACAAAATAAGTAGTTGTGTTTGTTAGCAACGGAGTTGTATAAGTGTTTCCGGTAATTAAGGGGGTACCGCCCGAAGGCACATCATACCAGTTTAATGTTCCGGTTCCGGTAGCAGAAAGCATAAAACTGCCTTGCCCACAAGAGGCCGTGTCTCTAACTAAAGGCGGATTGGCTCCAACAATAATATAATTGTCTATTGTGAGAATATCGTTACCACATTCTCCGGCATCGGCTGTAAGAGTTACATTATAAGCCCCGAGGGTGCTATACTGATGTGAGGGATTGGGATCAGTACTAGTTGTACCATCTCCAAAATCCCAAAGATATGAAATGGCATTTGAGCAGTTATTGGTAAACTGCACGCTGAATGGAGCTGCACACGCATTTATTTTATCGGCAGTAAAGGAGCTGGTAACCGGTAAATCATTCACATTTGTGGTACGTTTCAATGTGTCATTTAATGTATTAGCATCCGCATTGCCATTTGGTTGGGAAACATATACTTCTATATTATGTGATCCCGAATTCAAAGTAATATTCGAAAATGTAATAGTATCGGTTGCGAAGCTGGATAGATTTCCTGTCCAATTGGTTATCACAGGCATTCCGTCAAATATAAAAGTAGTAGTCAAAGATGTGAGATTATTTGCCCCCATATTCCTGATAACTATCTGGGGCGTAATCGTTAATCCGGAACAATTATACGTTTGTTTGGGGTTAATTATAATAAATGCCTGAGCATTATTTGCCAGAAGTTGTTCAATAACAGAAACTTTGCCCTGATAAGGTGTGTAATTGAAAGCTGTTACAGTCACTAAAATACTGTCAGAAGTCGTTAAGGACGGGAATGTAATATTTGCAGAGCCACCGCTTATGATACCGGTTCCTATAATTTGATGATTGATAGTTAAACAAACCTGGGCATTATTAACATTGCAATTCACAAGTAAACTGGTTTCTCCAATAAGAACCGAAGAAGAATGAGTGACAGTTAAAGTCTTGGGATCATCTGTTCTAACCATAAGGGATGGATCACCAAAGATAGTCCAGGTATCTGTCATGTTGAAATCGGAGTAGTTATCATTCATTGAAAAGATTCCGTTAACTGATAGTCCGCCAAAAGTTCTTTTAATATTAGCGCCGGCATTTTCAGTAAGAATGTTAACCATTTCATCCTGTCCTTGCATTGGCGGGCTCCAGCTTTGATTAATCGTTGACATCAGTGTGGCAACAGCCCCGGTAGGCTGGCCGCCGCTTGTGGCTCTTAGCCATGCTTCGGCCAGGCACGTGGTGCTTACAAAATTTCCATTTACACAAGCCACTGACCAAATAAATGGCCAGACAGAAGTGTTTGTCAGCGCCCCAACATTGGTATTGGAAAATCCTGTTGTTGTAAATGCGTTATTAGAACCGTGTCCTGTATATGTGACAATTCCGGAACCATTGTTTATCTCTGTTGACAGTTGGGCCGCGGTTGCATTACCGGAAGCATCCAGCCCACCCTGGCTGCCATCAAATAATTCGGCACGACTGGTGTATGTAAAGCCGCCCATTAATGTACCCAAGTTGCGTTCATGCTGATAATCGTATTCATTATCATCGCCTGTTCCCTGATCGGACCCAATATTTACAGCATGATTGAATTTACCCGGTGTAGTGGAAGGCGTTTTTTCGTAATTTATTGTTCTGTTAACCTGTGTAGTAACCTGGGCTACTGTTTCAGCTGAAAACCGTCCGACAAAAATTTCCTGATAATGGTCGCTGCCTGTAATATATCCATAGGATGGATCAGAGCCACCACCGGAAACAGTAAAGGTAGGAACCTGTGCGGCGTCGCCAACGAGTAACAGGAATGTCAAACCGTTGGTGTTATAATAGTTTGTAACAAATGTCTTTATGGCCGAGGAAGTGGCTCCCGCCGTTGTTTTACTTACCATTACTGTTGGTATACCTTCATCGTTTTTCCAGTCAACAAAAGGCTGCATAGCAGAGATAAACGCATCTGAACAAATGATCAGCATTTTTCCATGCTCATCGAGTGGTGTATATTTATGATTTTCATAATAGTTCAGAAACTGACTTTGATAGATATTGTTGAATTCCTTTACGATTTTTGAAAGAGGTTGAATCCTTTGAAAGGGATTTATTGTAATGCCGGGAGTTGTGTGCAAATTCACCGATAAATTATGATAAACACGTAAAACTTTTGTGACAGGGTTGTACTGAAATGGATAGGTAATAACGGTTTGACCTCTGAAATCGCGAAGGATGTATGGGTCTTTTAATTCGGCAAGAGTGCCGGGATAAAACTGATTTTGAGCATATGCCGGACCATATAAATAGGGAACAGTTTCGGGGTCAATATCCCTAGTGAAATTACCCTTTGAAGGAGCTATTTCAATATTTGGGTATTCGACAAAATCAGAATAGGTTATTTCAACCTCCATATTTTGATTGTCAGGCACAATAAGTGATGTTGCTATTTTGGGTAAATCCGGCGCACCTTTTTCTAAAATGGATGTTGTATTTTTTAAGCTGATTGTAGTTTTTAATCCCTGGGGTGTTGTAATATTTTGCCTAAAAAAACCTTTAATCTCAACATTGAAAGAGGAATTTGAAATATCTGATGATGTAAGGACCACCTTTGCCGGCAAAGCGGTGGCAGAGTGAATATTAACCCAGCTTTGTGCATTTGCTAACAGGCACAGCCCAAGTGCTGCCAATATCAAAATCAGTTTTTTCATGTTGATATTTATTTGATAATTACAACTTTTCTGGAGATTTTCTGGACGTTATTTATAAATTCAATGTTATAAATTCCTGCCGGATATTTGCCCGCATTAATTAAAACATTGTAAGTGCCTTCTTGTTTAAATTTATTATTTAAGTATGTTTCCAGCAATTTTCCATTGATATCGTATAGTTTTAAACTCACCTCAGAAGGTTGGGATAAAGTAAAACTAATGTTTGTATAGGAAGATGCCGGGTTAGGATAGCAATTCAATATCGGATTTTCTTTATTATTTTCATCTACAGAGATCACAACTTTAATTGAAGGCGGAAACATAATATGATCAAGCCATGCGCAATCCTGGCCCTCGCTGGTTGAATAATCTTTGGCATAAACCCATTTAAAAGTATGAGTACCGGCGGATACAGGATACGATGCCATAGAAAATGCTGCATCAATTCCATCCCACCTGTCGAGGGAAACGCCATCAATTAAAAATTCAAGATAATCATACCAATAATAAGTGCCACTCCAGTTGGAGCCTTGTTCACATGAAACTTTTTTCCAGAATGAAATAGTATCCGCGTTTGAAACATCCATAGATATATACAACTCTGAAGTCTGATCGTCATCAATGCCCCCGGATTTAGCAGAATAAATTCCTTCATATGGCGAAACATTAGTGATAATCCATGGAGCGAAACCTCCGGATTGCCAATTAAATTTTGAGAAATTATTTGTTTCAAAATCCTCCATTGCCTGCCCAACATTTACATAATAATAATTTGTTTTAAAGTAAGGCCCACACTCTAAAGTATAGGTAAAAACAACAACAGCGGTATCGGGGAGGGAAGATGATACCGTAATATTAAACGCAGCATTTTCTGTAGTGCTTTTATTAAGAGTATTGAAATTAAATGTATTATTTGATATCGTAATGTAAGGGCTGTTTGTAGTAAGAGTTCCGGTTGTTGCAATTGCATTGCTGTGGCCAACATTGGAAGACTGAATTATAATTTTGGCGTTTTCGGAAGGATCAAGCATGTGGTTGTTATTTCCCAAAGAATCGTTGATCGAAAAACTGCCAATGTTTAACTCGGGAGCATTTATTTTCATATTAAAGGAAGAATTCCATGTGTTGCTGTTATTATCCTGGACAGAGATATTTAATGTTGCAACATGCTGATCGGGGACATATCCGGCTGATGTAAGTGTATAAGCTGCAGCCTGGGTTGATGAATTGTTTGACGTTATGTCACCCCAGCTTTGGGAATTATCAGTAATTGTTAAATAAACGTCGGAAGAGGTAACTGTAGCGTTTACTCCTGATGCTGTGGTGCCTCCGAAATTTTTCAATGTAACATCCAGAGATACACTTTCATTGTAATCCACAAGTGTGTCGCCATTGCTGCTTGCATTAACATGATTCTTTGTGTACAGAACATAGGGTCCTGCCGGCGAGGCAACATTAACGGTTCCTATATATGGTTGCTTGTTTTGGCGTGTTATAACGATATCGGCAACTCCCGGCACCAAAATCGGGGTTAGGTTCACGGTAATACTTCCCGTAGAATCAGCCAGCCCTGTACCATATAAAACGCCTCCCATAGTAATTGCCGCATAAGCATAAGGTGCGTCCGTATTAATGTCAAAGGTTGTCACAGCGAGTGGCATCAGGGCATTATATGTTACATTCATTGCCGGTGGGTCAGAATAATATACCATTAATGATGGATCACCCATGAGGTGATAAATTTCCCAGTAATATTTATAGCTTGAATTTCCAGATTGTGTAACAGCCAGGTTTCCGGCGCTGACCATTTGTCCCTGAGTGACGTACCAGCTTCCGAAAGATTCGCCATGATCATGAAATGTGCCATCATAAGCTCCGGGATGCGTTGCATCATATGTTGGATGTAATGGGGGATTTCCTGAACTAAAACTTCGGAAGCCGACACCCCAATAATAATCCTCATCCCAATATGTGCTGTTTGACCCTCCAATATACCCCAGTGCTCCTTTATTCTGTGCTCTTAAAAGGGCTTCTCCAAAACATACGGCTTCGTCAAATTTATCGGATAGGCAACAGTTTCCGATCATCAACGGGTATTTGTGATTGTTATGTAAAGTACTAACATCGCTTATGCTGAAAGACGGGTTGGCCCATCCATCCGGACTGCCGTGCGCAGTATAATTTGCCATGCATACTCCATCGCTTACGTTTTTAATTATTTGTGCACTGCTACTTCCTGAAATTGCAAATGGGTAGGTATGAGAATATAAACCATGAGCAGCATTGAAATAGGTATCGGTTCCATAATTGACTTGACCGTCACCATGTTTAGGGCCATAATTAGGGTCCTGACCAGCTATCATCACACATGTATCGAGGAAAGAAGAGGAGGGCATTAAAAATTGCTCATATTCAAGAGTCTTGTCAATTTGTGCCTGAAGTTCGGAGGTGTTGGTTGCTGAAAACCGGCCGTAGTAAACTTCCGGAAAAAAATCCCCTGTATATTCACAATAATACAGATCTGTTACATGAGAGCCTTCGGTACCGGTGAATGAAGGAACCTGGGCAATATCGCCCACGAATAAAATAAATGAAGGTGCAGGATCAGAAGGTGATCCCGAATTATAGAGATTTTGTAAATATGATTTTATTGATGTTGTAGTGTGGCCAACGGCGGAGTTGCTTGTATATGCCTGAATAACTTTGAATCCTTTTTTGGTTTTCCACTCAACAAATGGCTTCAACGTATTATTAAACATGGTGTCTGCCACAATAACATATTTAACGGGGTATTTTGTAAAATTCGATTTATTCGGGAGTGCTTTGTAATTCAATATTTTTCCGAAGGATGGTTCGAAATATGGCGAATAGAATTTTTCTTTTTGTTCAATGGTACTTGTAACATCTGCATTTTCAAAAATTATTTCGAACTCTATGTTTGTATAAACCCTAATAGTATTTTTTACAGGGTTGTAAAAAACAGGGGCTATGTCAAGACGCCCGATATTTATGCCTCGCATTGTTCCTGTTTTTTCAACTGTTACTATGTCATGCTGAAGAAAGTCATTGGTTTTATAAATTGATTTATTGAATGCAAACTCAATTTTTTTCGGGTCTTCACTTTTTGAAACAGACCTCTGAACTGGCATTACAGTGAGGAAGCAATCCAAATCACTTAACTTGTAATCGGTATAGGCTGAATTTATAATGTTTATTTGAACACTTGCGCCTAAAGGAATTTCAATCAGGCGTTTTAATACAGGCAATCTTGGATTACCAATAATATTTGAGCTGCCATAATCAGGCACAATAAGTTCGGAGAAAAAGCCTTTTTGTGTCTTTACTTTCAGCGTTTTTATATCCTGCACCGATAGCGTGCTTTGCAGTACAAGTCTTTCGTAAGAGTTTTCTTTAATTTTAAGCGAGGTTAAATTGTTGCCGTTTTGGGCTGATATTGCTGTAAACGACAAAAGCAGCATGATAGCCAGCAAAAAATGCCTGCAATGCTTAAATGATTTTTTCATAAAATAATGATAAATAGTGAAAAATAATTGATGTAAAGATAAAAAGATTTTTTGAAAAAGTAAGTGAAAAGGAAAGAAATACTGATGCTTAATACATTTTTTGGGGGAACAACTCCCTGTTATTTTGATTATAATTGATTTCTTTTTTTGAGGTTTCAAAATATCAAAACATGGATTGATAAGAAGTCAAATGGAAGATATATTTTTTCATTGCAATGAGGTTGCTTTAAAACATGGCAAACATCAGTTCAAATTTATAAGGATCCAATTGAAGTGCTTTGTAAAAAATTGATTTTTTTATAATGAAATTCTAAGACGTAAATATTTTTTGAGGGTATTGTCTAATTTTAAAATTTAAATGTTACAAAAATACCAGATGAAATCCAGAAATCAGGAGGGTTTTGCATGGGTTTCACTGGCATTAATGAGTGACAATCTTATAATATCCTTATAAATAGTATTTTCTGAACAGAAAAGACAGATGTGGCCTGCAACCGTATATAATTTAGGTGGTATTAATAATTTCTAAATTAAAACGGCTCCGGTCATTTTTTCAGGCACAGGCAGATTCATGATTTTTAAAATGGTAGGAGCTATATCGGCCAATTTTCCATTTTTAATTGATTTATAATCCGGGTCAAATAAAAAACATGGAACCGGATTACAGGAGTGAGCTGTATTAGGAGAACCATCGGGATTTAACGCAATATCAGAATTGCCATGATCGGCGGTCAAAATAACGGAATAATTGTTTTCTAATGCCGCTGAAATCACTTTGTTTACGCAAGTGTCAACCGTGCTGAGCGCAATTAATATGGCTGGATAAACCCCGGTATGGCCAACCATATCGGAATTTGCATAATTAAGACAAATAAAATCATAACAATTCTTATTTATGGCTTCAATTGCGTGTTCCGTAACCTCAGGAGCGCTCATTTGGGGCTGAAGGTCGTAGGTGGCCACTTTGGGTGATTGAACCAGTATTCTGTCTTCGCCATCAAAAGGCGTTTCCCTTCCACCTGAGAAGAAAAATGTTACATGAGGATATTTTTCTGTTTCCGCAATGCGGAGTTGTTTTTTTCCATAGTGGCTCAATGTTTCACCCAATGTCTGTTTGATGTCTTCATTTGAAAATATAATCCTGATGTTTTGAAATGATTCATCGTAGCGGGTCATTGTGAGATAATACAAAGGCATGGTGCGCATTCCGGCATCCGGCATGTCTTTTTGAGTGAGTACAGTTGTAATTTCTCTCAACCTGTCGGTACGAAAGTTAAAACAAATGACCACGTCATCTTTTTGAATTTTTGCCAAAGGCTCACCATTATCATCAGTAAAGACAACCGGTTTGATAAATTCGTCGGTCACGTCTTCATCATATGATTCCTGAACAGCCTGAAGCACATTTGAAGATTTTTTACCTATGGCATTAACCATCAGATCATATCCGGCTTTGACGCGTTCCCAGCGTTTATCGCGATCCATGGTATAATACCGGCCTACAAGTGAAGCTATTTTTCCAACTGAGTTGTTTAAATGTTCTTTTAACTCCGTAAGGTATCCCAATCCGCTACGAGGATCAGTGTCTCGCCCATCAGTGATTGCGTGAACAAAAACTTTTTCCAGGCCATATTCTTTTGCAACATCGCATAATTTGTAAAGATGAGTCTGGAGAGAATGAACTCCTCCATCTGAAATTAATCCAATGAAATGAACGGCTTTATTATTTTCTTTTGCATATTTATATGCATCGCACAAAATGTTATTTTGCTTTATCGTATTATCTTCCATTGCTTTGGTAATCCGAACCAGATCTTGATAAATGACACGTCCGGCGCCAAAGTTTAAATGCCCGACTTCAGAATTTCCCATCTGGCCTTCAGGCAGGCCAACC
>Ga0116171_10004132_pt1 | contig 13141 bp, 18 predicted proteins | sample AD_JPNHW2_MetaG_FD_89798 | JGI IMG/M metagenome (GOLD analysis project Ga0116171, IMG submission 89798) | Active sludge microbial communities of municipal wastewater-treating anaerobic digesters from Japan - AD_JPNHW2_MetaG | ecosystem: Engineered > Bioreactor > Anaerobic > Digestate | place...
ACAAAACCAAGCCCGGTTATTGTGATGCCGGGGAGAATTAATGGCCAGGATCTCTTCATAAATCCGACCGGGGTAACTCCGGTTATCTGCCACTGAAGACCTAATATGATCAGCAGGAGCCCGAACGTTCCTGACTCGTAGTAGGGCAGTGCACCGGTGCTAACCGGGAAGAGCACCATACCCACGATACATACCGCCAGACCGCAGACAAGGAGCATGATTACTTCCAGAGAGATGTTTATCTCAGCGAAAAGTTTCATAACGATGCCTCAGGGTCTGGTATTGTATGCAGAAACATTCCGAAAATGAGATAGATGATCGTTTCCAGCATACGATCGGGGCCATTCCTCATTGCCAGTCCGGAGGTCTGGTTCTGCCGGGTATCGTGTGTCATGGTATATTTCTCTTTAAACCAGGGTGAAAAGAGTCATAGAACCATACTTGAAATTACTCTCATCAGACTTTATCACGTTACCATCTTTGATAATCTCCATAAGCATATTTTCAGTTGAATTATCTTTTTTCCACACCGTGGCTGTCAGAGATCCTCGTGGATTATTCACCTCAATCGTCTCCGATCCCGTCCCGGAGATTGATTTGGTACTTCCTTCAGTAGATAATATTCCTGCCCATGCCCCTGGTGTTGTTACCTTAACCTGATAATGTGCTGACCCTGATGATCCTGAGGACCCCGATGACCCTAAGCACCCTGCGGAAATAACTGCACCAATAATCATTGCAACAATTAACCCAATACGGCAAACCACGATTATTTTACCAGAATTGTTTTTTGGGTCTTCAATGTAATCAGCCATAATAAAACCAGTATAATACTCTTTAAAGATAATATATAAAAATTCTTTTTTGATTTTTATTACAGTATAAGTTAGTATTTACAAAATTTCCCTTAACATTATAATGCCATTTAAAACGTATTGCCTCGTAGGATCGTTCCCAGTAATTTTATAGAGATTTTAACAACAAATCGATTCATATTTATACTAAAATTTTAAATTCCCCATGATATAATGAGACCCCGAACCGGTTCCCAGAAAAATATTGGGAAAAAGAATATTACCGGTACGCCATCATCTTCAAAGGCTTCTGAAGTGGCAGGGACGCTGGCACAGCCGGCTCTTTCACAAATCGCAGCCCCCATGGATTGTACTGTTCAGAATCTGTTTATCGATTGCCGGAAAGTTATTGCCGGGATACACTATGTTGCCATTGACTCCCCAAATCAACAGATAACACGGGAGATGTTTTTGTTCCCGACACAGTTCCGTCTGCGAAAATTCCATTTTTCCAATAGCTCCGGGATTGGTAAAACCTAAAAAAAGTGGTGAGTTATTATGAAAAAACTACCTATCGTTTGTTCGATTATCCTTGCGATCTTCTGCATCGTTGTTTTATATGCCTGTTTATATCCGGTTTCATACCCCCCGGTTGCCTACTCGGTAAACCTGAGCAATGGGTACACCGGTGATTTTACCCGGAATGAAGCGCTTGCCAATATCACCGAGTTCAGCATCAGTCCCTATTCCGGACCCGAGACGATTCTGTATCATGACGGGTACCTGTATGCATCTGTCAAAGGAGGAGTGATCCTCAAAATGCTGCCGGATGGTAAGGAAATTTCCGAGGTGGTAAATACCAGCGGATGCATTCTCGGTTTTGACTTTGATCATGACGGCAATCTGATTTTTGTTGATACCTCTTATGATGGGGTTGGCGGGGCGCTTTTAAAGACAAATCTCACGGCGGAAAAAGCCCCAATAGAGCTCCTGACAAGTAGTGTTGAGGGAAAACCGCTTACATTTCCCGATTCAGTAGTAATTGCATCAGACGGAAAAATCTATTTCAGCGATGCAAGTATTATAAGCCCGATGGAAGATGGGAATGATTCTGTAATAACGTCTAATCGTGATGCCTTCCGGCATACCTCAACAGGGAAGGTGCTGGTATACAATCCTGCTGATAAAAGCACATCTGTTGTGATATCGGGACTTGCGTTTGCAAACGGCATGGTACTTGATGAATCCGGAACACATCTGTTCGTTGCTGAAACCCAGGAGAATCGTATATGGATGATTGATGCCGATGGCAGAAATCTCATAAAGGGGGATATTGGAGCGAAGGTGTTTTTAGATAATCTACCCGGATTCCCTGACAATGTTGCCTGGGGCAAGAAAAAGATCTGGGTCGGGTTAGTTGCCCCGCGGTCCGATTCACCCGATTCATTGGCCGGATATCCATTCATCCGTGCCGTTATAATCCGGTTTTATGAAAATGGGGTTGTTGAAAACATCATCAAGAATTCCCAATACAGCCATGTATTTGCATTCGATGAGCAGGGAACGATTATAGAAAATCTGCAGAGCACCACTACCCCCTACAGGAAAATAACGGGGGTATGCGAGACAGATTCCGCGCTGTATCTGCATAGCATCAATGACCGGCAGACCATTGCTGTTCTCAAAAAATAATTGAGTTCATGACAAGCCTATTAAAAATCCAAATTTTTCCGGACTTTTTTTTCAATGTGGAGGAGTGATCCGTTCGCGGAATAACCCCATCACCTATCCGTGAATCCGGTGTGATCACGATACATCTGGGTCATCACTCGCCGGATCTTCGTTAATGCTATGGGGACCCGGCGTTGTTCGAACCCGGTCTGTTCTGTTATTGAATTTGAACTTTGTTCCATGAGAACCGGACGAATGATTTCTTTTTATTCATCTCTCGAAAACGTCAATGATAATTTATGGGCATGAACTCATATCGGCATCACGCACAACGTCTCCACTCACACTGAAGTGGATATTACTTTTTTTAATTGCATTCTGGACATGCAATTTTTGCCATTTTTCACTCCGTAAATTCTCCTTGGATTCAGGTGTTAAAATAGCATGTTGCCCATTATTTAATACTTTTTCAATAATGATATTTTCTTGAAATTTTTGTATTACGCGTCGAAATCAAATAGATTTTTATTTATATTATAAATTTAAACTACCCATTTGATAAAAAATGGTTGCACAGAAGAAGGTTAGTAAAACAAAGCCGGCAGTAGCGAAAAAAGTTGCAGTTTCAGCAAAATCTGCACCCGCCAAAAAGGCAACTGCCCCGGTAAAACCCGCCCAGTCAAAAAAAGTCACAACTTCGAAAGATTCACTTGCCGGGATCACTCCCCAACAGATCCAGGAATTGAAGGCGTTGGTGAATTCGGAGGAATATAAAGGATTTGTAACATTGATTAATTCTGAACAGGTCAAAGGACTATTATCTCTTGTGAAGGCTTTGAACCAACCTCATGGTGCGGCTCCCGGGGCAAAGACTGCTCAACCCGGAGCAAATCCATGGGCAAAATTTTCACAACCCGGAGCAAATCCATGGGCAAAGCCTAAAAAGTGAGGTGAAACGGGCATGGATATCCTGATTCCTGCCATATGTATTGCGCTGGTTATTCTTGCACTTGTATGGTACCTGTTCCATGAGCCCGTTGTCGGGAAATGGAGGGTGGTTACACCCGGGGTCAGCCTCACCGCAGAATTAAAAAGAAACGGAACCGGTGATCTCCGGATCTCGAGCGGATGGACCCCCGTGGAGGGAATAACCCCCCTGGTCTGGAAAAAGACCGGTGCGAACACCTATGAGATCACAAGTACCCGTGAAGCCGAAGGGAGGGCACACCACCCGGAGCATTTCCGGTACGTGCCCACCGGGTCGTACCAGTTGAGTAGCGACAGAAAAATGCTGACCTGCTCGATAAGCAGCTCAACCGGGACCCTCTCCAATGTATTCACCCTTGAGAGGATCTGAATTTTTTTTCCTTTTTTGGGGACGGGCTGAACCCCTGTCCACAGGACAACGCCCTTCCGCACCCGTGGAATCCATATTATGGGGTTTTGTCTGGATCGGGTACCGTATAGGCATGGATGAACCGCTAGCCGGAATACGCCGTATCCTCCGCGCTCTTTTCCGTTTTTTCCTGCCTGCCGTTCACCGTGAGCGGTGTGTCCCCGATGGCAAGGGACAACATTCCTGTAATACCCGCTCGGGATGCAGAAACTTAAAATTCGCCCGAGAATATGGCGGCAGCGGGGAGTAGAATCTCCACATAATTGAGATCCACCGCAGATTGTTGATATAATGTAATTGTACCAGGATCGTTCAAAAATTTATTTGTTCATTCACTCCGGCGCAGGCGCTAATGTCTGTAAGAATGCCAATCCCATGATAACGATCCCCATGAAGAAGAGAAGACCCAGGAGTAACAGCCCGGGCAGGAGATCGGGTACTAACATGTTGACACCGAACAGGATGGTCGCGATCTGCAGGAGCGTTAAGGTGATTAGCAATTTTATTAGGAATGATGGAACGGGGACCGGTTCGGCCGGGGGGTGCCGTATACCCTGTACGATCGGAAGGACAAGGTTCACCATTCCGACACCGCCTGCGATGAGGTTCCAGATCCCAAGGAGGATCAACATAATACCCGTCAGGAGTCCCGGGACGATACAGGAGACCATACCAAAGCCGGCGAAGACCAGACCGGCCATGATCAGCAGCCAAGAGCGATTGCGCACGCCGAGCGGCGTCTCGCCCAATGCCAGTACCTGGAGGGTCATAATCACCAGCAGCAGACCCATCTGGCCGTCAGATGAGAAGGAAATGATTCCCATCACGGTGGGAACCATCAGGATTGCTACAATCATAATGATGATCCCCATCATAAGAAGGAGAATTATTGAAGTGGAAAGGGAGATCTCCCTGAGAAGGAGATGTCCGCGTTTCGCGGCAGCGGTTCCCGTGGATTCCGGCACCGGTATCGCATTTTGGGGATAGGTGATGGCGACTTTCTGGATACACCACGCAAGATAGAAGAGACTGATGCCAAAAATAATGCAGAGCACGGCGGTCAGCGGGACGGTTGTGAGCGCGGGGAAAAGGGTGATGACACCGACAATGATCTCCATCAGGTACACAACAACACAGGAAGCCGTGAGGTGCTGCAGTACGCCGGGAACCTTTATCCAGCGTCGGGCCTTTTCTTTATCAAAAATCAGTTGCAGGAGGAGTGTGACCCCTCCGATAATCATAATGCCGCTGATCAGGAGAGTGACTACTCCTGACAGGAGACCCGGGATTAAACAGGCAATCGTTCCGACGATCGCGGTGCACATCCCGATGATCATAAGGAGCCGGGAACGACGGAACTCGCCGAGCGGGGTCTTTCCCAGTGTAATAACCTGCAGCGAGACAATAACCAGAAGCAGTCCGTACGTGCTGTCCATGTTATACGGGAGTGCTCCAGTATTGATCCAGAACAGGAGTGCGCCTAAGAGGAGCAGAAATATTCCGAAGACGAGGTAGATGATCGTTTCCAGCGTAAGCTCAGAGCCCTTGCCGGGTGCTGAATCTGCGACCTGCTTTAGTTGGGTTTCATTTGCCATGGTTCACGTCTCCCTGAAATATCCGGCAATAGGTATCCGGGTAGTGTCTGCCGGATAACATGAACCGATAGCATTCAGGATTTTGATAATTTGTTGTTTTTTTTAAGTCTGTATATATATTGCGAAATTGTCCGCGGTCGTTCTCCGATCGTGCCTGCGATGTATTGCCCATCACGTTCGTGCAGATTATTTGCATCGCATCCTGCCGCGAATAAAAAAAAGGAAATTGTGACCGGGTCAGTAATAATTCCCGCCCTTCGCATATGCTGCTGCACGGTCACGTGCCATGTTTAATAAGAACTTCTCAATTTCCGGATGCCCGACTGCATACCCGTGCCAGATTTCGATAGCCCCGTCTTCAGGTACCACAATAATCCCTTTGTGCTCTGCAACCCGGTCGAGGATGAGGGATGCTGCTTTGTCAACCGGATACGCATCATCGGGGATCTTTAGTTCATTATGAACCGTGCCATTGATCTCCTTGGTAAAGATAGGGGTTGCAATATTGGAGGGACAGAGGGTGGAGAAGTGGAGCCCTCTCTCTGCGTACTCGTATCTCAGTGATTCGGTGAGGCCGACAACACTGAATTTTGTAGCAGCATAGAGAGACTGGAACGGCGGCGGGAAGAGACCTGCGATCGAAGATGTGTTCACAATATGACCGGATCCCTGTTTCAGCATGATCGGAACCGCGGCATGAACCCCGTAAATGACAGTCCAGAGGTTGGTATCAATGATGGTCTTCCACTCCTCAAGGGTGGCCTGCTCAAATGGTTTGGTGCCCCCGACACCGGCATTGTTGAACAGGAGGTCCAGCCTTCCGGCCTGCGTGACGGTATCTTCAATTGCCTTCTGTACCTCTGCCTGCTTTGTTACATCAACGGTGACCGTATGTATCCGGTCTCCCTGTGCAGCAAGTTTTTTTGCCGCTTCTGCAACTTTAGCCGGGTTGCGTCCGGCCATGTAGACAATTGCTCCCCTTTTTAAGAGTTCTTCACATAACGCATACCCGATACCGGAGTTTCCCCCGGTCACCATCGCAATTTTTCCCTTAAATGCGTCAATCATTGTTGTCATCTCGTGTTTATACGGGCACAGGCTCGCATGCCCTGTCCGTGATCTTTTTCCCGGACGTCTCCGGGGTCCATCATCTCCTCTTCTGTTCGGCAAGGAACCGCTGGTAATCCGGTGATGCAAACATCTCGCGGGTCTCCTGCTCGTCATTTTTATGCGCGAGATCACGGAAGACCGGGTCCTTGCATTTCTCCAGAACCTCCACCATAGCATCAGGGAAGACAACCATCCGGTCCCTTTTTGCAATGCCGTCAAGGATGATCCGGGCCGCCGTCTCCACCGGAACTGCACCCTCCGGAATGCGGCCTCTGAAAATTGGTGTGGCGACATCCCCGGGACAGACAACCGTGAAGATAATGTTCTCCGGCAGGTACTCGTAATACAGGCAATCGGTCAGGCCGATAACCGCGCTCTTGGTTGTCACGTACAGCGACTGGTACGGAGTACCAAAGAGCGCGGCTACTGAGGCAGTGTTGATGATGTGACCTCCCTTCTGCCGGCGCATGACCGGGAGTGCGGCATTCACCCCATGGATGACGCCCCAGAGGTTGGTATCGATCATCTCCTTCCAATCGGCAAGGGTGCTCTGTTCGTACGGGTTCTTCTGGCTGATCCCGGCGTTGTTGAACAAGAAGTCCAGCCTTCCGGCCTGGGCAGCGGTATCTTCAATTGCCTTCTGCACCTCTGCCTGCTTTGTCACATCAACGGTGACCGTATGTATCCGGTCTCCCTGTGCAGCAAGTTTTTTTGCCGCTTCTGCAACTTTAGCCGGGTTGCGTCCGGCCATGTAGACAATTGCTCCCCTTTTTAGGAGTTCTTCACAGAGCGCGTACCCGATACCGGAGTTACCCCCGGTTACCATTGCAATTTTTCCTTTAAATGCGTCAGTCATTGTTGTCATCTCGAGTGCCAAGGGATATTCCTCATTAAATCCGGGTGTAAACAGTTATATGCTTGAAATCAGTCTCTTCAGACTTTATCACGTTACCATTTTTGATAATCTCAAGAAGCATATTTTCAGTTGAATGATCTTTTTTCCACACCGTGACGCTAAGATATACTCGTGGATCATTCACTTCAATCGTCTTCGATCCCGTCCCGGAGAGTGTTTTGTAACTTCCTTCAGTGGTTACTGTTCCGGCCCATGACCCGGGTGTTGTTACCTTAATCTGATAATGTGATGACCCTAATCCCCCTGAGGATATAACTGCACCAATATGTCCATACACGATTGCCACAATTCCGGCAATGAGCAGGAGAATAAACGGCAGAATGAAGTTGAGTGAGATGCAGAATAATCCTCCAATTGCAGCGATGATCATGCAATAACCGGCAATCTTTGGATCTTTTTTAACAAGCGTACCTCCGACAATCCCGAGAACAGAGAATAATATTGCACTTATGCCCAATGCCATAATCATTGAAGCCCCGCTCAACCCGAGCAGGCCACCGTTTCCGCCACTAATGGAAAAAGACGCTGCAATAACTCCGATAATCCCGCCGAACAGCCCAAGGAAAAACGCAAGAGTACCTAATTGTGGGTTTTTTGTAGTGCTATTATTTTGAGTTGTCATACTTCATTCCCCCAATAATGAATAATATTCAATAAAGGGGAATACTCACCATTAATCTATCGGAATTATTCTCTCAAAAAATATTAAAATCGGAAATTTTATTGGGGGGAATGAGAATATAATCTCATATGGATAACAAATCCGAAGATAAAACGCTCAAAGAGACTGTCGAAAATCTTAAGAATTTCTTTTCTTCAACGAATCTGGTAAGCGGACCGATCGATTTCGGGGATATTCTGGTGTATCCCCTGGCATGGTATGGGTTCGGATTCGGAGGCGGCGGTGGCGGAGGCGGACACAAGGAGACTGCCAGCGGCGGTGGTAGCGTTAAGGAGGCCAAAGGTGGCGGCAATGCTGCCAAGGAGTCCGGTGGGGAGGGATATGGTTACGGTGGCGGTGGCGCAATTTTCCCGTTTGCCCTCGTTGTTGTCCGTAAGAACGTCAAAGGACCCGAAGCGATTCAGGTTCTGCCTCTGGAAAACCCGGTCGGGCAGATGATCTCTGCCCTGGTCGAATCCATGACACCGAAAATAACTGATGCATTCAAAACCATAATTCCGAACATGGTGCCGCAACAGCCCGTTGCGGGTATGAATCCGATTCAGAAAAAGGTACCACAGAAGGCGGGTGCAGGCAAAACCACAACCCCGAAAAAGACTACCCGTAGCAGGAAAGCCTAACGCGCTTCAACCCCAAGGACTTCGCCATTGCAATCCCAATCATCAAGGCCACCAGGGCCGGTGTTACGCAGATCATCTTCGGCTCCCCCCTTCTTGGTCCCAACATGACCACATCCATCCGCCTCATCGGCAAGCACATTGCGTAAGGGCAGAACAGATCCAATGGCCTGCATTCCCTTTGGAGGGATTGAGGTCCGGGCTCCTTTTTACCAAAAAGGAGCCCTCTCTGGTTTGAAAATTTACATGCAAAATCCCCCAAAAAAAAACAAGGAGAATTAACCATGAAAGTGATTGTACATGATCTTGACCCGGAAGTATTCCTTAAAGCATTTCCCGGTCTTAAAAACAGTGAAGATGTCAGAATAATTACTGAAACACACGGTACCATGAAAAAATGTATCGGCTGTTTCGGCTGCTGGGTTAAAACCCCGATGCATTGCATCATTCAAGACGGCTACAACGAAATGCCCACACAGTTTGCCGGAGATGAAATATTTATCATCAGCAGATGCGTGTATGGCGGATACAGCCGGTTTGTAAAGAACGTTTTCGACCGATCAATCGGAAGTGGCACCCCGTTCTTTGAGATACGGAACGGTGAATTGAAGCATGTTGGGCGGGAGAACAAGGATAACCGGTTTCCGATTTTTAATGTGTACATGTACGGGGATGCCATCACAGACCGTGAGAAGGAGATGATGACCGGGCTCTACATTGCAAATAAAGCGAATATGGGCCCGGGAACCACCGGGGAGCTGCATTTCATCCGGGATGTGTACAAGGAGGTTCCCTTATGAAGTTCGCAATGATCATGGGCAGCCCGAAACCGAAAGGCAGCATGTCTTCTCGCTTAATTGAAGAGATGACGACAGCAATCGGGAATTCTGGCAAGGTTCTGATCTTTAATGCAGCAAAACCTGAACGGTTTAATGAGGTCCTTTCCTGTGACCGTCTGGTGTTTGTATACCCGCTCTACTTTGACAGCCTACCCTCACATGTTATTGCGTACCTGGAACAGTTGGATGCCTTCATCAAGGCCCATCCCCCGGAAAAGAATCCTTCGGTGTATGCGGTCTGCAACCTGGGTTTTTACGAAGGATACCAGACCAGGTGGTCTCTCGGGAGAATCCAGTGCTGGGCTGAGGCCGTTGGATTTCCCTGGAAGGTTGGTATCGGACTTGGTGCGGGTCCGTTCTTACCTCACCTGCCCCCGGTGGCACGAATAAAAACGGACAAAGGAAGAGAACAGTTCCTTATGCTGCTTCTTTCGGATGCTGGCGGCGACAACATCTATACTGAGCCGGAAATCACCAAGGAGATGTTTGTGGAGATGGGCAATGCCAACTGGATTCCGTCACTGGAAGCAAACGGTCTCACCGTCGATGATGTCATGCATCCAAAGAAATAACGGGGATATTTTTCCTTCACTTTTTTGATCTCTGTTACGTCATATGTGGTCACATCACAGCATATCCGCATCAACCGGAGGATATAAAAAAGAATACGAAAATTGTAATATTATTCCTGACCGGAATTCAATTCACATAGTTTATGGTCCGGGAATGCATTTTATCCGTGTAGAGTACTCCCGGGAACTATTTCGGATCTCATAAGAGGTTTTAAAAAATGTCAGAAAAAGAATCAACAAAAACGTCTGAAAATTTTTACCTTCGTTTAGGGTATGTATTACTTGCAGCTGCATTTTTCGTGTTTGTGCTTGAGGTCGGGTTAGCCGTTGGCAGTTGGTCGTTGTCGATTCCCTTGGGACTCTTTGTCTGTGGTATCGGTTCGTTTCTTTATTATTTTTCAACGGTCAAAAACGAGAAATGAAACGGGATCGAAAGATTTTATAAAAATGCCATAAAAATAATCGTCAAAATTACCACGGTATCGGATCGTATTGGTTATGGTCTGTTGAGCGGTTACAAAAGAGGACACGCCCCATGGCAAATTTTTTCGTTGATACGGATCTCTGCAAGCGGTGCAGCATCTGCTCCATCGTCTGCCCGGTGAGGATTATTGATCGCGCAGATAAAAACACCCTCCCTCAGGTTAATGATGAAAATGCTGGATTGTGCATCAGGTGCGGGCATTGTGAGGTTCACTGCCCGTCGCAGGCACTTACGCTGAATTTCCACCCGGAGGAGAAGGTGTCACTTCCCGCTGAAGCCGGTATTATTGCACCGGAGGACCTCTCCCTCTACCTCAGGAAACGGCGGTCCGTCCGGCGTTTCACGAAAGATCCTGTGCCTAAGGAAAAGATACTCGAAATCCTTGAAATTGCCCGGTATGCTGCATCGGGTTGCAATGGACAACCGGTGGAATGGATTGTTGTCCATGACCCGGCGAAGGTGAAGAAGATTGCCGGGCTGACCATCGAATGGATGAAGACGCTCGGTGGAACATTTGAAGGGCTGATTAAGGGATGGGAAAGCGGAAGCGATGTTATCTGCTGCGATGCCCCGCACATGCTCTTTGCCCATTACTCTGATAATAATCCGACTGCACCCGTGGATGCAACCATTGCTCTCACGCATTTCCATATCGCGGCGCCGGCCTACGGGATCGGCAGCTGCTTTGCGGGTTTTGTCTCCATGGCCGCCGAGTCCTACGAACCGCTCCAGAAGGAGCTTGGCCTTCCTGCCGGACGGAAACCTGCGTATGCACTGCTGTTTGGCAATCCCCGGTTTAAAGTCTATGGACTCCCGCGCCGGAACCCCCTTGCGGTTACGTGGCAGTAACCTCACCGGGCCGGGACAGACCGAATACGATGATGAACGTGGCCTCTCTCGTCATCTCCCCCGGAATTCTGTGGCTGCGGATTTTACAGCATTATAGTGACACTACCCCATTTCATTTTCTAAAAATATCCGGGTCGCGCTCTTGTGCTCTTAAAAAAATTATTTTTTCTCAAAACAGTCCTTGCAGGTCATCGTCTTCTTGAGAAGTCCCATCAGCCGGATACAGTGGCTGCACCCCTGGACGCCGCAGTGCTCGCACTCCCGCAGCTCGCTTGCCGGTACCACCTTCCCGCAGTGGGGACACTCGTACATCTCATCCGGTCCCATGGCATCGGCAGGCATCTCATCGAACGTAGGGGCGTCTCCCCCGCTGCTTTCGGGCTCATACATCCGGTACACGATGGCGGCGATCTCGCAGAAGATCCGCCAGGTCAGGCTCCCGAAAATGAGAACTCCAATCCAGAAGAGGGGTGAGGCGGTGGGCGTGACGGCAAGAGCGGTGGTGTTGGTCAACGCCTTTGCGGCATTCGTTCCCGTTGCAGAAAACCCCGCCATGATGCCGAGGAGCGACAGCACGACGATCGCGATCGCGCCCAGGATGTAGATGATCCTGAGACGATTCCCGATAAGGATTATTCTGAAGGGCAGCGGCCTGCCCGTGCCGGCGTTTTTGCACTCCGGTTGTCGTGCGGCCGGCGGGGCCCCTGGCATCGATCGGTGAGCGGTCGCCGGCTCCTCGTATAACGGCTCGTCTCTCCGCTGAACCCGGGTGATATTATCCGGGTGGACCTTGGGAAACGGGTACCCGCATCTGTTGCAGAACTGGGCGTGGTCGTCTGATCGTGTTCCGCAGCTCGGACAGGTCTGGGTCATAATAGCTCAACAGAAGATGGTGGTTTTGAAAGAACCATGAATGTATTGATCGGGCCTGCGCCTTGAAACGCCGGATACCGTTTGGCCGGTCCAAAAAAAAATGCGGGAGTCTTCAGAGTGCGAGCCGGACTTCCTTTGCTGCTTCGCACATGTTCTTGAGTTTCCAGTAGGCCGACTCGCGGCTCCGCATCCGCAGGCCGCAGTCCGGGTCGATCAAGAGGATCTTCGGGTCGAAATATTCCACCGCCTTCTCGATTTGCTTTTTGATCTCGGGCACGGTCTCGACCGTCTCCACGGACGAGTCCACGCACCCGTACCCGAGCATGTGCCCGGTCAGGTCCCGGCGCGAGATGATGTCCAGGTTCGCCTGGTTGTTCGAGAACTCGAAATCGAAAACGCTGACATTGTACTTCAGGATCTCATCGATCACGTTCGCGATATTCCCGCAGACATGCATGCAGACCGGGATCCGGACCGATGACGCGATCAGTTCCACCGCTTGTTTCCCGATCGCGAGGTCGGCAATGCCGGTCGAGAGGATCGGCTCGTCGATCTGGAGCACCGCAATCCCGGCGGCCTCAAGGCTCCGTGCCTCGGGCACGAGTGCCGCAGCAAGGTCAAGCGCCAGCTCCTCCTTGTTCCGGTACATCGGGGTGCTGATGTGCAGGCCGTGGGCGAGCGTGGACGGGCCGGTGATGATCCCCTTCACCTTCGGGAACTTTCCGATCGCGTACTTCGTGTCG
>Ga0116171_10004134_pt1 | contig 13140 bp, 6 predicted proteins | sample AD_JPNHW2_MetaG_FD_89798 | JGI IMG/M metagenome (GOLD analysis project Ga0116171, IMG submission 89798) | Active sludge microbial communities of municipal wastewater-treating anaerobic digesters from Japan - AD_JPNHW2_MetaG | ecosystem: Engineered > Bioreactor > Anaerobic > Digestate | place...
TCCCTGCCTCATTGCATAGGTGGTGGAACCGATACCGTAAAAGTCAACCCTCAGTGTCAGGTTTTTGTAAATGGCAGCAAGGTTTGCACCCCAGGTAAACACGGGGACATACGGGTTGCGAGGAACAATCCTGTCAAGGTCATTGACGACACCGTCACCGTTGTAGTCAACATACTTGAAGTCGCCCACAATCGGCTTGGGACCCGATGCAAGAGGCCATATGAAGAGCTCGTCAAAACTCTGGTAAAAACCTGCATCCTGTATTGCTGAAGCAGGTGTGTAATAGCCCATCCTCTGCGCTACTCCTACCGGCTTGCCTTCAACTGATACGTTATCCGGCTTGGCATCAGGCTCGTCATATGACACCACCCGGCTCTCGTTGGCTGACATAATCCCCCTCAGCTGAATTGTGAAGTCACGCGAGAAGCTTTGATTGTAGCCAAGTTCCAGCTCAACACCATGAGCCTTTGTCTCACCGCTGTTGCCGGAAATGGATGATACACCAACCCATGAAGGAACTGATCTCCTGGTCTGCAGGATATCCGTGCGGTGCTCATCATAGAGGTCAACATTGAGGGTGAAACGATTCTGGAGGAAACCCATTTCAAACCCGAGGTTCGACTTCATAGCTTTCTCCCAGGTGGCATCAGTGACAGGAATTGTCCCTTCCTGGATGCTGGGATACCAGTTCATAGGATAACCGAATCCCTGGGTGGCACTGCCGTTTGTGTATTCAGAAATGTACAGCCACCTGGCAATGCCGGCATCACTTCCTACCATACCCCATGAGAAGCGCGTCTTGAAGTAGTTGAACCACGGAAGCTTGTCTTTCCAGAAGCTTTCCTCCGAACCTACCCAACCAACTGCAAACGACGGGAATGTACCGAAACGGAGCCCGGGAGCAAATTTCTCCGACCCCGTGTAGGCAACGCTTGCCTCGAAAAGATATTTCTCATTATAGTTATAGGTGCCACGGGCAACCCAGTTCTCTTCATATGAAGGGAAGCTGGAGATACCACGATATTGCCTGCGGCTGAAAACGCCGACACCGGTCACGTTATGACGGCCGAAACTCCTAGCATAGTCAAGCTGACCCTTGTAGTAGGTGCTCCTGCCTGCACTCTGCAGCGTCTCATTCCTCGACGTGATCAGCTTTGGCTGAGGCGTGTCAGGATCAAGCACCTGCCAGTTTGTATACCTTGACCATGTAGAGTCAGCAGGGTTGAGATAGTATCCGAAGAGATAATCCAGCGGATACTCCTTCATATATTCGTTGTTGTTGTTGAACGAGTAGAAAACTGATGCAGAGAGGCCTTCAGTGATGAAATCAAGCTTCTGCTCAAGGTTGACGTCAGTGGCAACACCGTTGCTCTTGTTCCGCCTGAATCCCATTCCTCCTATCCACATGAGCCTTACCTCACCCTGCTGCGGGTTTTCAAAGTAACGGATACCGTCCTGGTCATAAGGAATATAGTCATCGGGGAACTGCTCGAGAGCCTCTTTCGGATAGTACGGCAGGGCTGTCACAGCCTCATACCATTGCTCCTGCGTGTAGTCATCAACGGGCTTGTTCCATACCTTGATGTTCCCTGCCAGGTTGACTGTAAGTTTGGTCGATTTGGTCAGGTTGAAGTCGAGGTTGTTCCTGAAGGTATACCTGTTGTGCCAGTATGAGGCATCCTTCTTCTCGAACTTGTACGGGAAGATGCTGCCAACATCAAAGATGTCAGACTCATTCAGGTAACCCAGCGAAACGAAATACTTGACAAATGCGTTGCCTCCGCGGGCATTTATATTGTAATTCTGGTCAAATGCCGGTTTGAAATAGAAATCCATCCAGTCAAAGTCAGGATAGAGATACGGAGAGTCATGTGTGCGGTAATGCTCAAGGGCTTCGTCAGAAATGAGGCTTGACCATTTTCCGTCATTTTTGTATGCCTCATTGCGGAGCAGCATGGTCTCATATGAGTTCATGTACTCGGGAAGACGTGTAGCCATCTTGAGAGATGTCTCGGCGGTGAAGTCAAGCTGCAGCGCTCCTTCACTACCTCTCTTGGTATTGACGATCACAACGCCGTTTGCACCCTTGACACCATAAACTGCCGTAGCAGATGCATCCTTGAGGATTGAAATCGAGGATATCTCCTCCGGATCAAGGTTGGTGAATGAACGCTCAACGCCGTCAACAAGGATCAGGGGTGAGTTGCTTCCCATTGAAGCCCCTGCCCTGATCTGCATGGTGATTGACTTGGACTCTTCACCGGGTGTGGCATCCTGCATCAGAACCACCATCCCGGGTAGGACGCCCTGAAGGGAGTTCTCGATGGCGCCACCCATCTTGACATCCTTCAGCCTTTCACCTGAGATCTGTGATACAGCTCCCACAACAGTCTCCTTTTTCTGCACACCGTAACCTACAACAACAACAGATTCAATCTCCGCCGTGGTTTCAGACAGGGTGACATTGATGACTGATTCAGCTCCCACCGTGATTTTCTGTGTATTCATCCCGACGGATGAAAACACCAGAACATCGCCGGGAGAAGCGCTGATACTGTACTTACCGTCGATGTCTGTCGATACCCCCCTGGTAGTCCCGTCAATCACAACAGTAACACCCGGAAGGGTTTCTCCAAATTCATCAACTACCTTACCTGTGATAGTCTTTTGCTGTCCTGCCACCGTCAGGGGTAGAAGGATAAACAGACACATCCAGGCATGCAAACGCATCTTCGTGATAAAGTCTGGTTTCATTTTAATGAGGTTGGTTAGAATTATAAAGGGTATAAAATATCTTTTATTAAGTGTTGTATTCAAGCTACTTACAGACTCCCACTCAATCTACCCCGCACTATTACGTGTAACTTTTACACTTTAAAAAGCAAAGAAAAACCAATCTTCTTATCCAAATCAAGGTTTATTAATGTAAAAAATACACTTGTGCTTCCTTATGCAATTTATAACTTTTTTTTAACATATATATCTATTTGGAAAATATTTTGCAAACGGTTTAAATAACCATTCCGGAGCGCCTCATTCGATGATTAGTTCATGGATACCTGAGGAAAACTCACTGTTGAGTTTCACGTTAATTCTGAGGCCGGAGGCCTTTACCGGGGTAAATTCGGCATTATTCCAGGCATCTTTCGTGACGGTGAGCGGGCTGACCGGCGAGACTTTTTTCCATGAGCCGCCGGCCAGGTATTCGATCTCCCATGCATCCGGAACCCGGCATCCGCCAAACGGACCGTCATCAAACCAGTAGATATTGACTTTTGACACCGTCTCCGGTTTGGCAAAGTCAAACCTTACCCACTCCCACCTGTTGTTGTTTGGCCACCAGTGGTAATACGGCCATGTGTGGTCATTGGAATTTGCAGGTTCCAGCTGGTCGGTTATTGATGCGAGCGCCTTGTTCTGAAGGCTGCCGGTAACCTTACTTGTATAGGCAATCGTGGGAGCCGGTGTCGGTCTGGCGCTTGTCTCCCTGAAGGGAAGCCATACCTTCATTTCTCCGGGGCCGCGGTTATTCCACAGGAAGTAAGGGATCAGCGTCAGTTCCCGGTAATCACCCAGTGAAACGGTACCGTCAATGTTTCTTGAGGCCGGTCTTGCTTTAGTGGTGATGACCTCGGTGCCGTTAAGCATCTCAGGCCTGAAGGCAGCTGTGAACTCAGGTTTTTCATCAATAACCAGCCCCAGCACCTGTCCGTCAGAATTGTCAGGCCATTCGGCGCAGAACATGAGCGGGCCCTTCTGAACTGCATACTTACCTTCGTCTTCCTTTACCCTCTCATCTGCGAGAACGGTTCTTACCGGCATCGGAATATCAAGTTCAACCCTGTCGCCGGCTTTCCACTTCCGGGTGATGACCGCATATCCGTTTTCAATCTGTGCGTTAGTTGCATTGCCGTTAACAAGCAGGGTGTGCTTCTCATCAGACTGACCCGCAAAATTGTACAGGCCGCCAGGCATAGCTTCGTTCCTGGCCCAGCCGGGAATGCGGATACGCAAACTGAATTTTCCTGCTTTCTCCGGGTCAACGGTTATGCTGACCTTCCCTTCCCAGGGGTAGCTGGTCTCCTGGGTAATCTTCACCTTGCGGTTGCCCAGTTCAATTTCAGCATTGTTTGAGGCAAACAGGTTTACATACAGGTCTTTGTCGGTCACGGAATAAATATAGCCGGGTATCGCAGGGATGAACCGGCAGACGTTTGACGGGCAGCAGGCGCATCCGAACCATGCTGAGCGCTCATGCTGGCCGTTTGACTCCAGCGGGTTGGGATAGAAGAACCTGTCACCTGCCAGGTTGACACCTGAGAGTGCTCCGTTGTAGAGTGTCTTCTCAAGTATGTCAAAGTATTTACCCTCGCCGTGCAGTGAGAAGAGCCTGTGGTTGAAGAATATATCGCCTATTGAGGCGCAGGTCTCGCAGTATGCTGACATGTTCGGGAGATTGTACGGCTCGGCAAAACCTTCGTTTCCGCCGGAGGCGCCGATGCCGCCGGTAATGTACATCTTCCTGTAAACCAAATCTTCCCATATCTTCGTAATGGCATTTATATATGCCTCGTCCCCCAGGATGGCAGCAACATCAGCCATGCCTGAATACATGTAAGTTGCCCTCACGGAGTGACCCACGGCTTCAGTCTGGTCAACAACCTTCTTATGGCTTTGCGAGTACTCCTCACCGTCTTCGCGGGTACCGCGTGCATCAAGGAAGAACTTGGCAAGGTCAAGATACCTCTTCTCACCGGTAACCCTGTAAAGTTTTACAAGCCCCATCTCAATCACCTGGTGACCGGGATAGCTCACAAAGGCATCCAAGCCGAAGTCCTTGTCAACCAGGTCAGCTGATTTGATGGCTATATCCAGGAATTCTCTCTTGCCGGTTGCCTGGTAGTAGGCTACTGCTGCCTCATACATGTGTCCGAGGTTGTAAAGCTCATGGCTGAGAATGTTTGTCTTTTCCCAGCGCTTGCTGCCTGCCCACTCATGTACCTTGCCAAATCCCAGCCCGGCTATGGTGCGGTTCGTGTAGAGGTATCCGTCATCTTCCTGTGCAAGGCCTATCTTATATATTAAGGTGTCAAGATATGCTTCCAGTTTCGGGTCAGGATATGTCTGCAGCGAGTAGCTGGCTCCCTCGATGATCTTGGTGACATCCGAGTCATCGAAAGGGTATATTGTCTGAAATGCTCCCGTATCAAGTCCGCCTGCAATCTCAAAGTTTTTGATGCGGCCGGTTGATTCACAGTAGCCAAAGGCGATTGGGATTGTCACCTCATGGTTCTTTTTGATCCGTGGTGCCCAGAAGTTGTCAGTCATTTTCACCGATGTGAAGGGCACCGGCCTGATGGGATAGTTGCCATCACCCTTTGAGCCTGTGCATGAAGCCACGGTGATTGCCGCTGCAGCGGCGAGGATTGTAATTCTTCCGTTGATTTTCATGATTTATTTATTGAGTGTTTTAATCCATACTGTCATCTCTCCCCTGCCCCTGTTGGCCCAGGAATAGTAAGGGACTGCTTTTGCCATTCTTTCGGTTCCCGTTGAATCAGTTACGCTGAAAGCCAGGGTACCAACGCCGCCGAGCAGGGATTGCTCAAATGCAAATACCGGTTTCACAGAGGTATTAACCACAACCTCCCTTACAGGGCCATTGTCAACCTCCTCAAGGCAATATACAACCGGCCCCAGGCCAAGGGCTACCCTTCCGCTGTCAGCCGTCACCTCTTTCCTTGCGGCGATAAACCCCGGCTCCATCGGCAGGGATACCTCAACCAGGTCTCCTTTCTTCCATTCCCTGTCGATGTGAGCAAATCCTTTGACTATCGGAGCCCTGAACTTTTTACCGTTAACCCTGATGCCGATCCTTTCTTTGGGAGGAGTGTTGTAGCGGTACAGGTCACCGTCAAAAGGTTCATTCCCGGTCCAGCCCGGAATGCGCACTCCGAGGGTGAACCTGCTGCCGCCGGCAGACGGATTCACGATGACCTTCACATCACCGCTCCACGGGTAACCTGTCTCAAGGCTCACCTCAGCTTCGCCGCCAGGCGTTGAAAGATGAGCGGTTGATCCGATAAAGAGGTTCAGGTTGATGCCTGTGGCTGTTTCGGACCAAATGTACTGTTTCATGGAGGGCAGGAGGCGAGCCACGTTACCGGGGCAGCATGAGCACTCAAACCAGCCTGCCCTTTCGAACCTGCCGTCTGATTCAAGCGGATTGGGATAGTAGAAGCTGCAACCGTCCTGGCCGATGCCGGAGATGAGCCCGTTGTAAAGGGTTCTTTCAAGCACATCCAGGTACTTTGCATCGCCGGTGGCTGAATAGAGCCTGTGGTTCCAGAATACATTTGCCACCGAGGCACATGTCTCAGTGTAGGCTGTCATATTCGGCAGCTCGAAGGATTCACCGAAGGCCTCACCATATTCTTTGGAGCCGATGCCCCCGGTTATGTAGATCTTGCCACGTGTAACATCCTTCCATATCTTTTCCGATGCCAGCAGGTAACTGTTGTCTCCCGTGACCCGGGAGAGATCAGCCATGGCAGTGTACATATAGGCGCCGCGCACTGCATGACCAACCGCTTCTGTCTGCTCAAGCACAGGGAGGTGCATCTGCAGGTAGACCGAGTCATTGTACACCTCAAACCGTGATCCTGCCGGATGCCTCAGATACTGTTCCTGCCTGCCCCTGACATCAATGAAGAATTTAGCCAGGTCAAGCCATTTCCTGTTGCCTGTAACTTCATAGAGTTTTATCAGCCCGATTTCTATTTCCTGGTGGCCGGGAGCAATCTCGCGAAGACCCCAGCCGAACTCGGAGGCTATCAGTCCGGCGTTTTTCAATGCAACGTTGAGGAATCTGTCTGAGCCGGTTGCCATGTAGTGTGCAACTGCGGCTTCATACATGTGTCCCACATTGTAAAGTTCATGGCTGACCCGCTCGTCAATCCATCTCTCCCTGCCGGCACCCGGCGCCATGTTCACCGGGTCAATGGTACGCGTGGTATACAGGTAACCGTCATCCTCCTGTGCTGCTGCAATAAGTGTCACCAGGCTGTCTACATAACTGCGAAGGGCCGGATCAGGTGTCTCAGTCAGTGAATAGCAGGCTCCCTCTATAATCTTGAAAACATCCGAGTCATTGTACCGTTCACCTGTATGTTTGCCCTTCTTCAGCCCGCCTGCTATGGCGAAGTTATCTATGCGGCCCGTCTCCTCGCACTTGCCGAAGGCATAAGGTATGGTCACGGTCCGGTTTCTCTCGATGAGAGGTTTCCAGAAATCGTCCTGAATTGTTACAGACTGCAGGCCAGGTGTTTCAAGCCAGCCGGCCTGCCCCGCATCCTGCCGTGGTGCATTGTTTCCGCATGATGCAAGCATGACAGATACAAATATCAACGCCGGGATTTCCCTCATCAGCCTTTTACTTCTTTCCTTATGTTCTTGAGTCTCTTCATCACATCATTGGCCCCGCGGCCGAAATAATCATGCAGCAGCCGGTACTCCGCAAAGAGCCTGTCATATACTGCCGCATTTTCCTTCACAGGTTTGTATGTTTGCTCCTTTACCTTGGCCATGACGGCAGCGGCATCCATGATTGTGTCAAATCCGCCTGCAGCCTTTCCTGCTGCTACTGCGCCGAACATAGCCGACCCCAGCGCCGGAGCCTGCGGCGAACCGGAGATCTTTATCTCCCTGTTGATAACGTCAGCATATATCTGCATGACAAAGGGGTTCTTTTCAGCAATACCGCCCGCAGCATAGAACTCTTTCACAGGAACACCGTTTTCCTCAAAAGTCTCTATAATCATCCTGGTTCCGAAGGCAGTGGCTTCAATCAGAGCCCTGTATATCTCCTCCGGTTTGGTTATCAGGCTCATGCCCGCGATCATTCCCGTAAGGTCAACATCAACGAGTACCGACCTGTTGCCGTTCCACCAGTCAAGTGCAACCAGACCGCTTTCACCAGGCTTCAGCCTGGCAGCCTTCTCGGTGAGGAGAGTGTGCAGATCGACTCCTGTTTTATCAGCTTCTTCCTTGTATTCCGCCGGTGTGCAGTTCTCCACGAACCACTGGAAATGATCACCCACACAGCTTTGCCCGGCTTCATAGCCGAAGAAGCCTTCTATTATCCCGTCCTCTACCACTCCGCACATGCCCGGAGCCTCTCTCTCTGCATCACCAAGAAGCATATGGCAGGTTGAGGTGCCGATGATGGCCAGCATCTTGCCGGGAGAAGTGATTCCTACAGCCGGAATTGATACATGGGCATCAACGTTTGCAACTGCCACGGCGGTACCCTCCTTCAGCCCGGTAAGCCTGGCTGCTGATGCAGTTATTACTCCCGCTTTTGTCCCTACGGGGAGAAGGGTCCGTGAAAGCTTCTGATCAACCAGCTTCTCCATCTTCGGATGAAGGGCTTTGAAAAAATCATCTGAAGGATAGCCTTCATGCTTGTGCCAGATAGCCTTATAACCGGCTGTACATGTATTTCTCGTCTCCCTGCCGGTAAGCTGCCATACCACCCAGTCAGCTGCCTCAATGAATCTGTCAGCAGCATCGTATACCTTCGGATCTTCGTTTACCGTCTGCCATATCTTTGGTATCATCCACTCTGATGAAATCTTTCCTCCGTAGCGCTTCAGGAACTTCTCGCCTCTCTCCTCCGCGATGGCATTAAGCCTGTTGGCTTCATCCTGGGCGGCATGATGCTTCCACAGTTTGATCCATGCATTGGGCCTGCCCTTGAACTCATCGAGGAAACAGAGCGGGGTACCATCTGCCTTTACCGGCAATACAGTACATGCAGTGAAGTCAATCCCCACACCTGCAACCTGTTCTGGTGAGACCATTGCCATCTTCAATACTTTTGGTATCGTTATGCTGAAGACATCAAGGTAATCTTGCGGATGCTGAAGCGCCCAGTCTACGCCAAGCGTAGTGCCGTCAGGGAGCTTCTCGTCCATAACTCCATGTGAATATTCATGAACCGCGACAGCTACCTCTTCGCCGGTGGTTGTGTCAACCAGTACTGCTCTTCCTGAAAGTGTTCCAAAATCAACCCCAATTGTATACTTATGCATTTTAAACTGTTTTAAAATTATTTTTTCTGACCGTAGTATGCATTTTTTCCGTGTTTTCGCAGGTAATGCCTGTCAAGCAGGTGTCTGTCAATTTCATGAGGATCAGCCAGAGTGACCGAGATGGCTGCCATGCGTGCCACCTCCTCAAGAACCACGGCATTATGGACGGCATCAGCAGGCGTGGTGCCCCATGTAAATGGCCCGTGCGAGGCAACAAGGACTGCAGGCATCGTCAGGGCATCTATTCCCTCAAGAGCCTCCGCAATCACCAGTCCGGTATTGTACTCATAATCATTTGCCGTCTCCTCCTCCCTCAGCTTCCTCGTTACGGGAACAGCACCATAAAAATGGTCCGCATGGGTGGTTCCCAGGCATGGTACAGGCCGGCAGGCCTGCGCCCAGGCGGTTGCATGGGTGGAATGGGTGTGAACAACCCCTCCTATTCCCGGAAAAGCCCTGTACAGTGCTCTGTGAGTGGGTGCATCAGTGGATGGATTGAGAGCCCCCTCCATGACATTTCCGTCAAGATCGGTCACAACCATGTCACCGGCAGTCATCTTATCATAGGATACACCAGAGGGCTTGATGACCATAAGACCTGATTCCCGGTCAATTCCGCTTACATTGCCCCAGGTCATGATGACAAGGCCATGTTTAACCAGATCAAGGTTGGCCCTTAATACTTCCTCCTTAAGCTTTTCAAGCATGTTGTTACTCTTTTGCAGGTTTAATGCTCTGCAGATACCAGCTTCAGCTTACAGCCAGGTTAAAGAAAAACCCGTTCCTGGCAAGCTCCCTGTATTTTTCAACGTTGAACCTGTAGTACCAGGCCCCCTTCTTTGATGTCTCCCTTTCTTTGTCCTCTTGTTTATCAAGCAGTTCCATCGAAAGGATCTTCTTTCTGAAGTTTCTTTTGTCAACAGGTCTCTGGTAGATTGCCTCATACAGGTTCTGCAACTGGACCAGTGTGAACTTCTCCGGCAGGAGTTCAAATCCTACCGGGTAGACCTTTACCTTTTCTATCAGTTCCCGGAGCGCCTTGTCAACCATCTTCCTGTGGTCAAAGATCAGCTCGGGAAGGTTGGAGATTGATCTCCAGTGGGCACTGTTCTTCTTCTGTATCTCAGGGTCAAGTTCATGAATACCTATGAGTGCAAAATAGGCTGAGGATATAACCCTGGCGCCCGGGTCACGGTTGTCTTCGCCGTAGGTGTAGAGTTGTTCCATATACAGGTCTGAAATGCCTGTCAGGGTGCGCAGGACCCTGCCCGCCGCATCATCAAGACTTTCATTCTCCTGAACGAAGCCTCCGGCGAGGGACCATTGCCCGAGTGCGGGCTCAAAGCTTCTCTTGATAAGGAGAAGCTTGAGCTCCTTCTCGGTAATGTCATACCCGAAGATGATACAGTCAACAGCCAGGTAATGCTTCGGGTGTCTCGAATAGATGTGTGTCATAACCCTTTGTTCAGCGCATAGTAAAGGTCATTCCACCTCAGCTCCTTCCTGAATTCACTTATTACACAATTCTCATCTATCAGTACAAACTCGGTTCCTGTCATATCTGCAAAGTCTGCCATATGCTCGGCTGTGAGAGCCTGGCTGAAGCTTGTATGGTGAGCGCCGCCGGCATAGATCCAGGCGGTTGCAGCTGTCTTCAGATCCGGATATGGCTTCCATAATACACTTGCGACAGGCAGTTTCGGCATCGGCGGGCACTCAACAACCTTCATCGTGTTGACAATGAGCCTGAAACGGTCTCCCATCTCAACCAGTGAGGCAGCAAGGGCCTCCCCGAGGTTGGTCCTGAAAACCAGCCTTGCAGGGTCTTCCTTACCTCCTATCCCGAGGGGATGGACCTCCAATGCCGGTTTCCCCGCAGCAATTGAAGGGCAAACCTCTAGCATATGAGCTCCGAGGATGGCCATGTTCTTTGGATCAAGATTGTATGTGTAATCTTCCATGAATGAAGTGCCTCCCTTGAGGCCTTCAGCCATAACTTTCATTATCCGTACCAGTGCAGCCGTCTTCCAGTCACCTTCGGCCCCGAAACCGTAACCGTCGGCCATCAGCCTTTGAACTGCCAGCCCGGGCAGCTGAACCATGCCGTGAAGATCTTCAAAGTTGGTTGTGAAGGCCTTGAATCCTCCCTTCTCAAGGAATGCGCGCATTCCCGCCTCAATACGGGCAGCCTCTCTCACAGCCGGTGCTGCAAGGACCTTTGCAGACACCTTGTAGTCATCACCGTACTGTTTGACAAGGGCGCTGACCTGCTTATCTGACACCTTGCTGACAGCATCAACCAGATCTCCGATGCCATAACCCTGCACCTCATAATCAAGCCTTACCTGTGCCGACACCTTGTTGCCCTCGGTAACGGCAACATCCCTCATGTTGTCACCGAAGCGGGCAACACGGAGGTTGCGTCCCTCAAGGGCACCCATGGCAGCACGTGACCATGCACCGATGGAACGAAGCACATCCTTGTCCTGCCAGTGGCCGACAACAACCTTGCGCTCCATCCTGAGACGTGAACAGATAAACCCGAACTCGCGGTCACCGTGAGCCGACTGGTTCAGGTTCATGAAATCCATGTCGATCTCATTCCATGGGATATCGCGGTTGAACTGGGTATGGAGATGAAGCATCGGTTTGTTCAGCCTCTTCAGGCCTGCTATCCACATCTTTGCCGGTGAGAATGTGTGCATCCAGGCTATCAGCCCCGCACATGCGGGATCATTGTTGGCCTCCATGCATACTGACGTAATGGCATTGGCGGTGGTAAGAACCGGCTTGAAAACAACTTTCACCGGGATAAGCTCAGATTTGTCAAGTGCCGCAGCAATGGCTTTTGAATCATCAGCCACCTGTTTAAGTGTCTCCTCACCATAAAGATGCTGGCTCCCTGTGATGAACCAGAGCTCAAAATTTCCTTTTTTCATTTTAATAATATATCAGATAAATAAATCCTGTTAATTCCAGAAATAGGCATAGAATACTATGATTACCGTGATGATCAGGCCGGAGGTAATAACATCCCACTTGTTCCAGCTTGCCCTGGTAATTGCCTTCTGTTCGGCGGTTGCTGAACCAAGGGTAAGCCCCACAATACGCCGCTCATCAATCTTCGGTGTAAAGTAGCTTACAATAATCATTGTGACTATCACTATTGCGAAGTTGATGATTTCATAATGCAGCCAGTTGGTTCCCACAAAGACCTGGTATATGGTGCCGTCAGGATTCAGTGCTCCCTTGAAGATCATAAAGATGAGCCTCAGCATACCGATTGAAAAACCTGTCAGCAGGCCGGTAAGGCCGGCTGCCGGGGTAACCTTCTTTGACAGAATGCCAAGGAGGAATGCTGCTGCAATCCCCGGGGCAAGCAGTGACTGTACGTCCTGCAGGTATGCATACAGAACCTTTCCGATACCCTTCATAACGGGAATCCACAGGATACCCAGAATCACTACGACAACAGTTGCAATCCTTCCAACCCTTACCAGTTGTTTTTCAGGAGCATTTGGTTTGTACTTCTGGTAAAAGTCAATTGTAAAGAGGGTTGCAGAGGAGTTGAACAATGATGCAAGCGAGCTCATCAGGGCCGCAAGGATGCCACCAACCACAAGGCCCTTGAACCCCATTGGAAGAAGTTCCTTGACAAGGGTGGAGAATGCTGAATCAGAACTTGTCAGGTGTATGACGCCCTGCTGGTTAAGTGCGTAGGCTATCATCCCGGGGATGAGGAATATGAAGACCGGTGTCAGCTTGAGGGCACCTCCGAAGATGGCACCGCGGCGTGCCTGTGTCTGGTCACGTCCGGAAAGCACACGCTGTACAATATACTGGTCAGTACACCAGTACCAGAACCCTATGATGGCCGAACCGAGAAGTACTCCTGTCCACGGGAATTGTGCATCCTTCGGCGAGCGGATAAGCTGTGTCATGGTATCACCGAATTCGTTTACAGGAACAGCACGGCAGATATGCATCAGGTCATCCCATCCGCCTACCTTTATAAGGCCGGCAATAAGAACAGCTATTGAACCTGCCA
>Ga0116171_10004136_pt1 | contig 13137 bp, 15 predicted proteins | sample AD_JPNHW2_MetaG_FD_89798 | JGI IMG/M metagenome (GOLD analysis project Ga0116171, IMG submission 89798) | Active sludge microbial communities of municipal wastewater-treating anaerobic digesters from Japan - AD_JPNHW2_MetaG | ecosystem: Engineered > Bioreactor > Anaerobic > Digestate | place...
AGAATCAGTCCGGCGACAGCCAGCACCAGCGAGGCGTATTGAAGAACCCGTATTTTGAGAGGACGATCAACCTGCAATCCGCAAGCCGGATAAATTTCATTTTCGCTGGCCGAACTGTTCATCGCCTTCCTCCTGTCAGAAGGAAGAACGAAATCATTTCTCAGCCGGGATTTCCAGAACTTGTTTTCTTTTTAAAAGAAATCGTCCGGCGCAACAACCCCGGCAAGCCGTTTTAAAACGCGCCGAAGAAGATGGTGCTGAAGGTGGTGACCGGCGACGTTTCGCGCATATCGTCAATCGCGGCACGCAGTTCACCGAGCAGTTTCTGCGCTTCGGTATAAATCTGATCGTCGTTGACCAGCTTGCCGAGCGTTCCTTCACCTGAGCCGACTTTATCCGTGATACTGCGGAGGTTGGCCATCGTGGTGCTGAGATCCTGGTAAAGCTGCTCGTCTTTGGACAGCAGTTTGCCGAGGGTTCCTTCCCCGTTCGCCAGCCGGCCGCTGACATCCTTCAGGCTGGCCATGGTTGATTGCAGGTCGGTATAAACCGTTTCATCATTAATCAGCTTGCCGATGGTTCCCTGCCCTTTGGCCAGCTTGTCGCTGACATCACGCAGATTGGCCAGAGATTCCTGCAGGTTATTATAAACCGCATCGTCATGGATCAGCTTGCCGAGAGTTCCTTCGCCCGCAGAAATCTTATCGGTCATTTGCCGGATACCGGCCACAGCCGCGCCAAGCTCTTCAAGAATGTCCGTCGGCTCCGTGCCGATAATGGGCGCATTTTCCGGAAGCAATGATGCGCTCATGGGGCCTTCATCGATTTTCAGCTGTTTCCCGCCGAGCATGGAGGAGGAAACCACTTCCACTTTATAGCCTTCACGGAGCTGTACCGGCACTTCAAGATCGGCACGAACAACCACATGGTGGTCTTCCAGCGCCGTCGTTTTTACAACCCCGACTTTCATACCGCGCAGAAAAACATTATCGCCGTCACGCAGGCCGCTGACTTCACTGAAGCGGACCGCCAGCGGGTATTTTTTCTGCAGGAAATTCTGCCGGCTCAGGATAATGGTGAACACACCCAGAGCGATGAGAATGATAAACATAAAGAAGCCGACAAGGACTTCGATGCTGAGTTCTTTGTTGTATTTGTCAGACATGTTTCTCCATTCCTTTCTCCCAGGCACCCCGGCGGGTAATATACTGGGACTCGAGGAAACGTTGAACGGTTTCGTTGGTTGATTGAATAAATTCGGCCGGCGTCGCGTTTTCAACAATTTCCCCGCCATCAATCATCATGATGCGGGTAGCGATTGCCAGCGCACTGTGCAAATCATGGGTTACGACGACACTGGTGATCCCAAGTTCTTTGCGCAGATTTTCGATCAGTTTATCGATCAGGCGGGATGTCACCGGATCAAGACCGGACGTCGGTTCGTCATAGAGAATGATTTCCGGATTCATGACGATGGCGCGGGCGAGGCCGACGCGTTTCTGCATGCCGCCGGAAAGATCGGCAGGAAATTTATCCATTGCGTCTTCCATATTGAGCAGACGCAGTTTTTCGCGAACAGTCCGATCAATCTCCTCTTCGCTCAGCTTCGTATGCTCGCGAAGCGGCAGTGCCACATTTTCGAAAACAGTAAGCCACTGAAGAAGCGCTGCGCCCTGGAACAGCACACCGAAGCGGCGGCGCATACGTTCCAGTTCGGTGCCGCGGGCTGCACTGATGATATCATCACCGATGCGCACCGTACCGCTGTCAGGAACCATCAGCTGCACCATATGTTTGAGCGTAACGCTTTTGCCGGCGCCGGAAAGCCCGACAATCACAAACGTTTCACCCTTCGGCACTTCAAAACTGACCTCATTGAGGACGGTTTTTCCGCCGAGCCGTTTGGTGACTTTGTCGAAAATAATCATATGTAAAACAGCCTCGTGATCATGTAGCCGATAATCAGGATCATCAGGAATGAAATGATAACGGTCTGCCGGGTGGCGCGCCCGACACCGACAGCGCCTTCCGTAGTGCTCAGCCCCTGATAGCAGGCGACGGTGGCAATGATGATACCGAAGACAAACGCTTTGAAAAGTCCGACATACAGGTCTTTGTTCTCGGCGTAGCGGGTGGCGTTATCGAGATAGGCCTGAAACGCCACGCCGAGCTGCGTCGAACCGACAATTCCGCCGCCGAGGATGCCGAGGATATTGGTGTAAACCGTCAGAATCGGCATCATCACAGCCAGCGCAACCAGCCTCGGCATCACCAGAAACCGGTTAGGATTGATCGACATGACTTCCAGCGCGGAAATTTCTTCGGAAACCGCCATGGTGCCGAGCTGTGCGGCAATCGCCGAACCGACGCTGGCTGCGATAATCAGACCGGTCATGAACGGGCCCATTTCGCGGATCATAACGATGGTGACTGCTGTGCCGATATTGACTTCCTGCCCGAAGCGGCGCAGTTCAAGGCCGGTCTGCAAGGCCAGAATCATGCCGGTAAAAAAGGCGACAACAGTAATGACGCCGAGGCTTTTAATGCCGGTGACATAAAGCTGCATGGCCGTTTCGCGGCGTGCACGCGGTTTCCAAAGCGTACGGATATAAAGCGTCGCAGAAAAAAGCATGATGAGCGCGTTGCCCATATCGTGACAGGCAACCAGAATGATCCGGCCCAGACGGCGGAACGACCGTACCGGCAGATCCAGATACCAATATATTTCTTTAAACGGCGCGATCATTCGCTATTCCCTAAATGTATGAAATAAAGCAGACGCAGCTCCTGCGATTCGTGATCCCTTTTATACGCCAGAAACCCTTTCAGTAAAGACCATTCCTTGCGCTCGACGGACGGCTCTTTTTCACTGTGCCAGGCAAACCACAGAATATCCTTACGGATGATTCCTTCCATATCTGTCCGTTTATACAGCGTCCAGAGAGGTGCCCAGTTGCGTTCGACCGGCGCGCTGTTTTTAAGCGGCCAGAGTTCCAGCATCCGGAAACGCGAAACGTCGCCTTCGCGCTGCCAGCTCATCAGCGGCCAGATTTTCCAGTAATTGGAAACGGTCGTCCGCTTTTCCGGCGAAACACCTTTTTCGCACTGAACGCTGTAATCCTGATAGAAAAACGGCAGCGCCATGCGGTGGGTTCTCAGCAGGCTGTCGCTGCCCGTTTTCTCTGACCAGAGCAGCGGCCAAAGCAGGAATGTACGCTGCGTCGGACCGGCGGCGTACCGGTCTTCACCCCAAAGCGGCCAGATATAAAACTTGCTGTGCGGTTTGCTGTCGGTCTTTTGAATAAAAGGCCACGGACAGAAAAGCCTGTCCTGCTTTTCTCCTTTCGTGAACCGGAAGAAAGGAGGAATGACCCAAAGCGTCTTCTCCTGCTCCAGCTTCGACCGGCCGCAAACCGGAAAAAGGATCCATGATTTTCCGGCATTGCCGGGATAAAAATATTCTGCCGACGTCCAGAACGGCCACAGCACAAAGCGCTTGTCATATTTCCCCTCGAGCACCGATTTTCCGTAAATCGGAAAAACGCGGTCGCGTTGAATTCCTTCGCCGCGCGTGTGGGAGTAGATCGGCCAAAATACGCTGGTCGTTTTTACGTCATTAATCCGGCTTTGTCCGTACACCGGAAAAAGTACGAACATGATTTCGTCACGCCCGAGGAATTCCTTAATCGTTCCGCCGAGCGGAAACAGCGCAAAGTATCCTTTGCCGTTTACGTCCCGGCCTTGAAAATAAACCGGCAGCAGCCAGTTGCGATCACGCGGGCTTGCGTCTTTTGCATCAAATTTATGGGTGAACCAGAAAATCAGTGCGCGCGAACTCTGCTCATCCTTGAAATCCTTGCGCGAATAGAGCGGCCAGAAGCAGTCACGGATTTGACCGTCTTTGACGACGGTATGCGAATAGAACGGACGAACCGCGAAGAAAGACCCCTGCTCCGTCGTCAGGTTGTCATAGAACGGAAACAGACTGCTTGCGGCGGCCGTGCCGTACAGCACCGCCGCCGTCAGAAAGATAAAACCTTTTAAAAACGTTCGTTTCATTCAGGCGGAGAAACTATCAGAGCCGGACAAAACCCGCAAAAGCTTTCTTCTCACTGCCCCTCGCCGGCCATTTTCAGCGCAGCGGCAACAAGCTTCTTTTGGTCCGCGCTTCAATCGTTTTCGGGGTCATATTGAACCCCTCTCAGATTTTTTGATACTGCAGTCACTTCTTCGGCAAGCCGGTCTCGCGCATGATAGCCGGCACCTGTTCTGCCGTCATATATTACCGTCTGTTCCGGAAAGCTTTGCCATGTTCAATTTCTTCGGTCAGCCGTCCAAAACCGCCGTTTCATCCACAATCCCCTGAAGCCACGCCGTCGTTCCGGCACATGCGTCTTCACTCAAATTCTGTATCGCGGCGATGTAATCCGCCTTGTCTGCCTTCTTGATTTCACTCATCAGCTGCGCATCAGCGCCGGTACGGGGCGGCTCTTTAAGCCTGACACAAATCTTTTTCCAACTTCTGGATAAATCTCCGACCTTTCCTACCAATTGCTCCAGCCTTTGAACCCGTTCCTTACGAATCAGATCGAGGTTGGCCAGCGCGCCTTCGTGGCAGGCGCGGTCAAATTCATCGCGGATGAAAAAAACGCGGACGTTTTCGTACCACGCCTTGAGCGCGCAGATATTCCCGATGTAGATCAGGTTGTTTTTGACGATGCGGTCAATGTTTTTGTAAACGCCGGTTTCGAACGGAACGGTTTTCTCCGCCGGTACGGCCGGAATGTGAAGCTGGTTTTCTTCAACCACGTCTTCGCGGCAGATGCCGCCGGCGGCAACGACGCTTCCGTACGCTATGCGCGCCGGACCGACCAGTCCGCCCTGCCCGCCGAGAAATATCGGCTTCTGATTAAGCAATACGCCGCGCGGCACATCGCCGACCAGCGAGGCGGTGGCCTTGTCCTGATGCGGCGTGAAGTTGAAATGAACGTACGAGGAGCCGACTTCGCTGTGGTTTTTTCGGCCGGTGCCGCCCGCCATTAGGATATCGCAGAAGTTGATGAGACTGCCGAGGGTTACGAACGGAAGCAGAACCGTCTGCTTGAGACCGACCGTGTGTGCGGCGTTCGCCTCTTCTTCAAAAATGGTTCCTTCGCGGACATGCGCGCCGCTGCCCATGCCGGCGCCATCGAGAAAAACCGCGCCCGAACAAAAGCCGCCCTTTAATTGAACATCGCGGCCGAGCTGGCAGTTTTCAATTGTAACGGGCGCTTCCGCACCAAGTACAGAGCCGGGTCCAATGGAAGTTTTTGCGCCGCGAATGCGACAGCCGGGATAAACCTCCGCGTCCGGCGCAATGCGCGCAGGGTTAACTTCGGGGCCTATAAAAACTCCTCTTCGGGAGAAGGCATCCGTCATTTAAGAAGGACTCCAATGGCCGTTCCGATCGCCGTGAAGATCAGCAAAGCAATAGGCGTTTTCATGGTGTAATCCAGCTCAAAAATCCGGATGGTGGTTTTGCCGCCGGTAAAAATGAAAAACAGCGCGCACAGTGCGATCAGAAACAAAGCCCAAAGCAATGATTTATTCATAAACTACTCTCCTGCGAATAAGATTTGCTGAAGCTACAGCGATTGAAAACGGGGATCAACCGTTTTTCCCGGCCTGGAAGAAAACTTACAGTCCGTCGCAGTCCGGCGTCTGCTCGAACGCGCTGTAAATCCACTCGAGAAACGATTCGAAGCGGGCATCTCCATGCAAGGCAGCAAGATCGGGATCTTTCTTCATCCATTCGTAATCGTTGTAGCCCAGTTCGACCGCACGGTTCAGTGCGTCAAACGCATCATCGGCCCGGTCGGAAAGAGCCAGACTGCACGCCAGGTTGTACCAGACCAGCGGATCTTCGGCGCATAGACGGCTGAGACGTTCATCCATGCGCAAGCCATCGGCATAGGAACCGGTCCGGGTGTAAAGGTCGGCTAACGCGCGCAATACATCGGTATCTTCAGGCAGCCGCCGGGCGATGGCCTGTAGAAATTCAAGTTCCTGTTTATTCTCGCGGAGGGTTTCCGGCTGCTGGTCGGTCGGTATCACGTTCTGAAAATCCACTATTTGCGTTTGGCGATGGGAGTAACTTTGCGCAGGTTCGGGCCGGTGTAGATCTGCCGCGGACGGGCAATGCGCGCATCGCTGTCGTTTTGCATCTCCAGCCATTGGGCAATCCAGCCCGGCAGGCGGCCGATGGCGAACATGACGGTAAACATATTGGTTGGAATACCCATTTCGCGATAGGTCAGTCCGGTATAAAAGTCCACGTTGGGATAGAGATTGCGCTCCTGGAAATAGGAGTCAGCCAGTGCTTTCTCCTCGAGCTCCATGGCGATATCCATCAAAGGATCTCTTGTATGCGTTGCCGCGATCACCTTTTTGCACAGCTCTTTAGCAATCTTGGCGCGCGGATCGTAGGATTTATAAACGCGATGTCCAAAGCCCATCAGCCGGAACGGGCTGCGAGGGTTCTTGGCGCGCTCGATCACTTTGTCAACATCCCCGCCGTCCCGGTGGATTTCTTCCAGCATTTCAATCACATGCTGATTGGCACCGCCGTGCTTCGGTCCCCACAGCGCGCAAATACCTGCTGCAATCGACGCATACAGATTGATTCCGGAGCTTCCTACACTGCGCACGACAGAAGTGGAGCAGTTCTGTTCGTGGTCGGCATGGATAATGAGCAGCTTATTGAGCGCATCGGCCATAACCGGATCGATCGGCTCGCCGCGAACGGGCGAACTGAACATCATGTTCAGAAAATTTTCGCAGTACTTCAGATCGTACCGCGGATAAACGGCCGGCTCGCCGATGGACTTCTTATAAGAAAAAGCGGCGATCGTGCGCAGCTTTGAAATCAGCCGCGTGACCGTCATATCCACGTCTTCTTTGAGGTCGCCGCGCAGTTCTGGATAGAAGGAAGAAAGCGAAACCGCCATGGCGGAGAGAATCGCCATCGGATGCGAATGCTCAGGATAATTGCTGAAAAATTCCCGCATATCTTCGTGAATCATAGAATGGCTGTTCAGAAGGGTCGCATAGTTTTCCCGCTGCGCATGAGTCGGCAGCGAACCGTGGACCAGCAGATAGGCCACTTCGATGAACTCACATTTCTCCGCCAAATCCGCGACATCATAACCGCGGTAGCGCAGAATGCCTTTTTCACCGTCAATAAACGTGATATCGCTGGCGCAGCAGCCGGTATTGCCATAGCCCGGGTCGTAGGTGATTGCGCCGGTTTCTTTACGCAATTTGCCGATATCAATCGCCCGCTCGCCTTCGGAGCCCTCATAAACGGGGCAGACCACGGTACGGTCATCGATATGTATTTCAGCCTGTCCAACTTTATCTAGTTTCATAGTCAACCTCTCTGATTACAGGGGCCGAGGAGTGTATTTGCCACCGAGGGCCTTTTTCAAGCAAAAAGCCCGCTCATTGGAAGCCTATTCTACAAACAACCCCGTTCCGCGAGTCTCTTTAATCGGCTTCGCCGCCGGCAATTTTTCCAGATTCGCCGGACAGGCTGCTCCGCACATCAATTCCTCCTCCCGGAAAGTCCAAAAAAACGAAATGAAGCCTGACTGAAAAAGCCACGGAAACAAAATTAAAAACAACAAGCCGATCTGCCTATGACCGGCGAATTTTGCATAGAAAAGGGTTGCACCATGGAGCCTTTTCCTGTTTCATCCCCGCTTCGACGAACCAATTGAGGAATGTGATTTATGGCAAAAACGAGCAGTATCGTTAAAAATGAAAAGCGTATGAAGCTGGCAAAGAAGCACTTCGCCAAGCGCATGGAGCTTAAGGAAATCATTCACAACCCGAAAACTTCCATGGAAGACCGCATGGCCGCATTCGACAAGTTGCGCAAACTGCCGCGCAACGCCAACCCGATTCGCGTACAAAGCCGCTGCCGTGTGACCGGTCGCCCGCGCGCCGTCTACAAAAAATTCGGCCTCTCGCGCATCACCCTGCGCGAAATGGCATCCAACGGGCTCATCCCCGGCATGACCAAAGCCAGCTGGTAACCCCTGCTTTTTGGTTCCGTCCAAGACACTCTCCGTTTGCGGAGAGTGTTTTTTTTATTCTGACGCGATCATTCAGAACCTACCCGCCAGACAGCATTCCGTTACGTATCTGCCTGCACAAAAAAACCGGCCCAGTGGGCCGGCTTACCGAAAACAGGCTTTTCGTTTCGTTTAGGCTTTTGTCACCAGACCGTCGCGGATCGCCTTGGTTGAAACCCAAACGCGACGCACGGTGCCGTTTTCATCTTTAATCCGGACGTGCTGAAGATTCGCTTTGAATTTGCGCTTCGTGGCGCTGGTCACGTGCAGACCGATACCGCCCTTACACTTCCTCAAACCTTTACGGACAATCCGGCGGCCTGAAATCGTTCCCTTACCTGTCATTGCACATTTAGCCATAATTCTTCCTCACAAACTCAAAAATTTAACTCAAAGAGTGGCGTAATCTACGGACTGGCCGGCCCATTGGCAAGCGCAATATCACACCAATTCAGAAAAGACCGCGTCGCTCACAAACAGAGCCTCTTCGGAAAGCCGGACGTGCCGCCCGCTGATCACCAGCAGGCCTTCTTTTTCCAATGCCAGAAAGGTTTTCTTCTTATTTTCAAACAGATCAACAGACACCTCGACGCCTGCCAAACGCCGGAGCCCCATCACCAGCGTCTCGCGTTCCTTCGCCTCCGGATCGAGGATCTCCTCGAATTCACGCCGCGGCCCGCCTGCGCAGTAATCCTCAACATCAGAAACATTCGCCCGGCGCATTCCCCGCCAGTGGGAATGCGCCGCCGGACCCAGTCCGATGTATTCTCCACCGCTCCAGTAGAGCAGATTATGCCGGCACTCGAATCCAGGCTTCGCGAAGTTTGAAATTTCATAATGAATAAAGCCGGCTGCCGCCAGCTGCCGGCGGATCAGATCGTACATTTCCCGCTCAAGTCCCTCGTCCAGCCGTTCCGGATCGCGGACGGCGAGCGGAGTGCCCTCCTCATACATCAGGTTGTAAATTGAAATATGCTCAGGTTCGAGCGCCAGTGCGCGTTCAACATCCGCCTCCAGCATTTGGATTGTCTGGCCCGGGACTCCGAACATCAGATCCAGTCCGATATTTTTAAAACCTGCCGTCCGCGCCAGCCGGAAAGCGGCCTCCGCCTCTTCCGCAGTATGAATCCGCCCCAGCATTTCCAGACATTTGGAATTAAACGACTGCACGCCGATGGAAAGCCGGTTCACGCCGTTTTTTATGAGCAGCTCCAGCTTCTTCCGGTCAACGGTTCCCGGATTGGCTTCGCACGAGAATTCTACCGGACTGAACTTCCTTAGCATGGCAAGGAAAGATCCCAGTGTTTTCAAATCCAGCGCCGTTGGCGTTCCGCCTCCGATAAAAACGGTCTCCGGCGAAAAATCAGCTGGCAGGCTGTTCAGCTCCTTTCCCAGCGCCTGGAAAAATCCGGCCACGTTTTTCCAAGGTTTAGCAAAAGAATAAAATGCGCAGTAGGAACACTTGCGCTCACAGAACGGAATATGAATGTACAGACCTGCCATGATTGCCGATTGTAGATTGCCGACTTAGGATTTACACTCCCGCACGTGAAAAAAATCAGACTCGATCAACTGCTGGTGGAAAAAGGACTCGCCGAAAGCCGCGAAAAGGCCCGACGGCTGATTGTCGCCGGACAGGTTCTGGTTGACGGCCAGCCCTCTCCAAAACCGGGCCAGACGTTGTCGCCGGACCGCGAAATTGTTCTGAAAGAAGTCGAACGGTTTGTCAGCCGCGGCGGAGAGAAACTCGAAGGTGCGATGGAGGCCTTCAAACTCGATCTGGCCGGCAAAGTCTGCATCGACATCGGTTCTTCTACCGGGGGCTTCACCGACTGCATGCTTCAGCACGGCGCGACGAAGGTTTACGCCGTGGATGTAGGCAAAGGCCAGCTCCACTGGAAACTGCGCGAAGACCCTCGTGTTACGGTCATGGAAGGCGTGAACGCCCGCTACCTGACTCCTGCGGACCTGCCCGAAGCGGCAGACTTCGCTTCCATTGATACCTCATTTATCTCACTCACTAATATCCTGCCCGCCGTCAAAGGCTTGCTGAAACCCGGCGGAGAAATTGTTTCGCTTATCAAACCGCAGTTTGAGGCGGGCAAAGAAGAAGTGGATAAAGGGCGCGGCGTCATAACCGATCCGGAAATTCACGAAGCAGTAATTGCCAAAATCCGTACATTCGGAACTGAAACGCTCAAGCTTGAATGGCTGGGGCTGGCGACATCGCCGCTCAAAGGACCCAAAGGCAATGTCGAATTCCTCGCCCATTGGAGAGCATGAAAGCAGAACCCACGATCACATCCGGGAGATCAGAATAGTTTTCAGTTCGTCGGCGCGGGTGCCGCCGGAACGTGCGTAGCGGTTCACTCAGAAGCTCTTCAGCAGATAGACCCAGCAGGGAATGGTCAGCACACTCAGCGCTGTACCGACCACCAGCAGCGCGGCCGCGAATGATTTTTCGATGCCGAATTTGCAGCTGATGATGTAACAGGCCACCGCGCCGGGCGTCGCCGACAGAATCACCGCCGAACCCAGCGATACGGCATCGGCGGAGGGACAGAACCGGCGGATCAGCAGCAGCGTCAGCAGCGGCAGCAGAATCAGTTTGCACCCGACCGTCCAGCTCAGCGCGACCAGATGTCCGCGCGCCTGCTCCCAGCGGAGCGAAGCACCAATCGAGAGCAGCCCGAGCGGCAGCCCCATCGAGCCGACCAGCTGGAAAAACGAACCGAGCAGCGTGGCGGCCGAAAGCACCGGCACGGGAAGGTTCAGCGCGCCATCCGCCGAGCGGAACAGCCCCGCCGACAGCGCCACCAGAATCCCGGCCACCGCCGCCAGCAGCACCGGATTCAGCAGCGCCGTGCGAATCCGCGAGCCGATTTTTAAATCGCCGGAACCCGCGCCGTAGAAACCGAGCAGCGAGTAGCCGAAGATGATAAAGAACGGCACCACGCAGGCGTTATAGACCGCCGCTTTGGCCAGCCCCTCGGCGCCGAACGCGTTGGTGCAGAGCGGCAGACCGAGATAGGTGGCGTTCGCCCAGAACGTTCCGAAGACAAACGCCGCGGCGAATCCGCCTTTAAAGCGGCTCAGCTTGGCAATCAGCATGGTCACCGCAATCACCAGAATCAGCGCCAGCAGCGGCATCAGAATCAGCGCCGGATCGAGAAACCCTTCGAACCGCTGACGGGCCACCGTCGTGAAGATCAGCGCCGGCAGGGAAAAATAATAGACCAGCCAGTTGATAAAATTGCAATGGCCGTCATCCAGACGGCCATTGCGCTGAAGCAGTTTGCCCAGCCCGAGAACGGCGAACACCGGAACACAAATCACCAACACGTCCAGCATCCGCGCAAGATTCATCGGGCTCACTCCTTAGCGGCGCGCCATGTTGCAGGCGCGGGCGTAGAGGCTGATCACATCCTGCGTGCGGTGGATGATGATTTCTTCCACGTCGTTGCGGATGAGGCCTTCGCTGACGGCGCGGTACTGGCCCGGCATGTACTGGCTGAGCAGGGACAGCGGCACCGGATGCGCCTTGAGGTTGGCCACCAGCTGAGCTTTGGCCGCCGTGATGCGCGGGTTGGGCCAGTAGTAGCGCGAGCGGTCGGAGAAGCTGTACTTGCGTTTGTACGCCTGCTCGGTCGCGTTGCCCGGATAATATTTGGCCCAGTATTTCGTGTCTTCGACCATGACGGCGTCGATGACTTCGCGCAGGCGCGAGGTTTGCAGGCCTTTCGGCGCGAGCAGTTCTTCTTCGATCTGCGCGAGCGCAAACAGCGCTTCGCGGTAGCCGAAGGTGACCCACGGGCCGACTTTGAGAATGCAGAAATGATCTTCAACCAGCTGCGTCAGTCCGGTTTCGGACTGGTAGTCGGTGGAGTGCGCTTCGTAGACGAAACGATCGAACTGCATGATTTTTTCGCTGAGGCCGCGGGCCTTGCTGCGCTGGTAGTGGAAAACCTGGTCGTCGCCGAATTCCACACCGGGCTGCACGACAACGCCGCACACGCGGTTCCACGCTTCGGTCAGTCCGGCCTTTTCGAAGGCGGCGCGGGTGACTTCGATCGTCTGCACAGCGTCCGCCGGGGAAGTCGGCGTGACGGTTTCTTCGGCTTCCTGCGCGCCGCCGGGAATCGGGACTTCGGTGCCGATGATGTAAACCGGCTTCGGCTGTCCGGCGCAGTATTTGGCGTGGGTTTCTTCAGCGGTTTTGCAAAGCGCAGCGGCGCGTTCCGCGACGATTTCGTTGGCGAGCGCTTTATGGCGGTCGCCCTGGTCGTCGGCGAGAAACATCGAAGCGTCCAGATGGATTTTCTGGTACCCGGCTTTGACGTATTCGCGGATCAGGTCGTGCGCTTTAGCCATCGCCGACGCAGCCGGCTCTTTCTGCCAGGCGTTGGGACCGAGGTGGTCGCCGCCGAGCAGAAGGTTTTGGGCGTCGAAGCCGACGGAAGCGGCGATGCCGCGCACGTAGGCGACGAAGTCCGCCGGCTTCATGCCGGTGTAGCCGCCGAACTGGTCCACCTGATTCGAGGTGGACTCGATCAGCAGGATCGAGCCGTCTTTTTTCGCCTGCAGCATGGAGGCCTGCAGCACGGTTTCCTGCGCGGAGCAGATGGAGTAGATGCCGGTGGCTTTGCCGGCGCGGTTGTCCTGGAGAATCTGTACAAATTTTTCGATAGCGCTCATCGGATTTTCTTTCGGTTAGAAGTGGATCATGACCTTGGCCCACAGCTCTTTGTTGGTGTAAATGACGTCGTAGGCCTGCTGAATTTCTTCAACCGGGAAGGTGTGCGTCTGCAGCGCATCCACCTTGATCAGACCGGCAGACATCATCCACGCGGCGGTGGACCACTCGGTGCCGGGGAACGGCGCGGAATAATTCATCCACGAACCGACGACATGGAGTTCTTTGCGGCTGATCTGCTCGAACTGCGGACCGGTGAAGGTGATCGGTGCGTGCGCCGTACCGACCAGCAGCACGGTTCCGCCGCCGCGGGCAATCGCCATCGCGGAA
>Ga0116171_10004138_pt1 | contig 13134 bp, 12 predicted proteins | sample AD_JPNHW2_MetaG_FD_89798 | JGI IMG/M metagenome (GOLD analysis project Ga0116171, IMG submission 89798) | Active sludge microbial communities of municipal wastewater-treating anaerobic digesters from Japan - AD_JPNHW2_MetaG | ecosystem: Engineered > Bioreactor > Anaerobic > Digestate | place...
ATCCAAAACGCCAGAATGAAATCAGCAGCCGTATGATTACCCAATGACCCCGGGGTTGCCAAATATGTGCTGATTCTTGCCGCAACTCCGGATCGCTTCGCCCTTTTGGACAGGACCGACAGCATTTGAGGCTGGATGTCGACGGTGGTCACGTGACCCGATGGTCCGACAAGTCTGACGAGCGGAATAGAGAAATATCCCATGCCGGCGCCAACATCTATGACATTATTTCCCGGCTGAACATAGGGGGACAGGATGCCCTCCGGGTTGTGGAGCAACCGGCGTACAGGGTTGTCGAATGTAAAACACAACCACCAGGGGCATACGAGTTTTTGGCCTGTAAGTTTTTCCAGCATTATAAACCTGACTTCTGATTAAAAACTCAAGGGCCGGTGGGCTTGCGGGCCCCGCCGGTCCCTTGAAATGTGTCGTTAGGAGAAAACTGATTTGAAACCATATTCAATGAGCCGGGAACTGGGATTCTCTATTACTTATTTAAAGGTTACTTCGGCGGAAAATTATCAGGAGTGACTACAAACCACACGTTATTGACACCATGACCATTTGTATCGCCTGGTTGCTTATCATTAACCCAGTAATAAAGCGGGTACCCTCTGAAAGTTGTCTGCTTTTTCCCATCTTTCCTTGTGATTGTTCCAAAGTCCCCAGGTTTTACATCCTTTGGCGCGGCAACCTTTTCCCGGTAATATATGGGCCACTTTTCCAGGCAGGGTCCGGTGCATGAGCTTTCCCCGGGGGAGTCTTTCTTAAACCAATAGAGAGTTTTACCTTCAGTATCAGAGAGATACTTCCCTATCCCGGCCTTGTCTTGGATCTTAATTGCGTGATGCATCCCCATGACCGAGCCAATCCCAAAAATCAGCACCCCAAACAAAACCAGCGTTCCTATAATCTTCTTCTTCATCTTCATAGTTCCTCCTTTCTTTGTTAACTCCTAACGACGAAAACAGCCGCGAACATAATAAAAGAACAAAAGGTTTACAGCGTCCGTCCGGACAGGTTGTTTTACAAAATCAAAAATTCGTGTTGCCCAGTCTGAAAAATGACTCTTGACGATTTGTTCCAATTATCCGAACTAACGGATCATAATTTATTCCATTTCTAAATCAATGATGATATCGAGGCGGCAAGGAGGAGACGACGAGGCGTATTATACATACGTCGAGGAAGCCGACGACCCCGGCCTGCGCCGGGGCAGGCTGTGCCAACAAAGATAGCGCTTGATTTAGAATTGGAGTTACAAGTCATAAAAAACATGATCCCTCTCATCAACAACCGCATTTAAGTTGAGCTTTAAAGGAGTCTTGAAAAGAGGTCCGTCATAAACAATCGTATGAAACTCACCGCCCTCTCCACAAGGATCAATGCCATTATTTTTGAATTCATTAAATGTATCAATGTTGATTTCGCAGCCAAGATATTTGGCATCAATCTTCGTCTTGTTTATAGAGATAATTTTTGACGAATATTTTCGATTAATAAAATCAAGAACAACTTTATCTCTGTTCTGCTTCCATAAAGGCATTATCATTTGCATGCCGACCTTCTTCATGACTCTTTCAATCCAGACATAATGCTCTTCCAGATCAATATCGCCGAATATACCAGCTGTGAACCCTCTGTCTTGCAGCTTCAACAATTCGGCTGTCCATTTTTGCTCATAATCGTTGAAGCCGGCATAACCGAAGTGAATTTCCAGATTCATTGCCTTTGCCTGGGCATCGAGAATTTTTTCGCTCAGAAAATGACCGTATGTTTTGTGATTTGATTCATCAATCATTGTCAGCAATGAGATGGTTACATCAAGGTCTTTTGTTAAAAATTTATCAAGGGCTGCGCAGCAATCTTTCCCGCCACTCCATGAACAAAAAATTAAATCAGGCATAATATGCTCCATTAATTTGGGGAATAGAAGGGGCAACCATTACGAGGGGCAAAAGCATCAGTTCTGAAGAGTCAAGATAAAAGATTATTCCCCAATTCTCCTTATTATTTTTGGATATTCCCGGAATTATTATCAAGGCTCAAGATTATCCTTGAGAAATCGAGCGACTGCATCGCGTGCCTCGCTTTGTTGATAGGTGTCGTGCTGATTACCCGAAAACAGAATCCGTCGAGCTTTTTTTCGCTCGCCGAACTTGTTGGCGCAAGAGCCCTCTTGAGGCGTGCCAACCCGCCACAGATCTTGATCCCATTCCAGGGTCAGGATAGGAGTATCGATCGGCGCAAAGATGCCGTCGAAATTGGGATTCTTCGCATGTGTGCAGGTCCAGCTCGAAATGATGATACCACGAAAACCGCCAAGCCGGTTACGTGCTACCGCCTGGCCCCCCTCGCTGTGCCCCATTAAAAAAATATTTTTTGTATCAGCCCACGGGCTCTTCTTAACTTGATCGAGAGCATAACGAATTTCCTGCAGACGCAAGGCAGGGGCCTGTGGAAAGGAGCCACCGCGTTTCGTCACGGGATTGCAATTCATTTTGCGACCGGGTATGACCATGCTGTCAGGCAATACCGCAATGAAGCCGAGCCCTTTGATGAAATTTCCCCATTGCGTATCATGATTGGTAATACCCGTGCATCCGTGCATGTAGATGACAACCGGTAACGGCTTTTCCACACTCACCTTGTCCGGCACAGTGCTGAAGAACTTGCCCGGAATGTATACTTCCGCTTTCTCCCAGCTCTTGCCTACATTTTTCTCCTGATCTTCCGATGTCTGTGCAAAGGAAGCAGAAGGGTGTGAATTGAAAGCGAACATCAGAGCAATGATCACTAATCCCAGGATTGTTTTCATCTTCCGTAACTTCATTTGTCGCTCCTTTCATGTCTGGTATGACACAAGGTTCAAATATAACCACGCTCTAATTAGGTCCAATCTGTTTATAACGAAAAAAAATGTCAAGAATAGAGATTTGACCTCGATTACCATCATCTTTGGAAAAGGCTTGTGTTGAAGAAAAAACACAAAGACTCACATATATTAATAGGGGAACATATTTAAAAAACACTATGGTTGTCTCCTCGTTTCATTTTCTTGCTTTCTTTCGGTCTTTCTTTTTCCATGCGCTTTTTTCGTTCATCGGTAAATGACCACCAGGGAAGCGGCTTTTCTCCTTCCATAAAATGAACGGCGGATATGAACACATCAATAACGCAAGGATCATGTATTTTGCCGGATACTATGCATAACTCCTCGTATAGGTTAAACGGATCTTTGCCGATCAGTTTTCTTGGATGATCAATGCCGATCAACTGGAGATCATTCGCTGTCTTTTTCCCAATATTTGGAAGATCAACAAGTCGGGATACTGTTGCTCTGTCTGGATTCTTCATTTGACATTTTCCTTGAGGTTATTTCCCCCTCCTCGTTTTCTAAAGTTCACTTGACTTTCGTAAGAGTCGTAAAAGCGGTCACCCCCATTAGAAGGTTCTTATTACGCCAGTGCTTTTCCGGTGTGTCCGGATGCATAAAATATGTTGCTTCGGCATTTTGTGAAAGTGTCTGTATTGGATTATGTGTGCGCAGCAGTTAAATTAACTATAAATCAGCCTTTAATGTTAATGTTAAACATTTGACCCCAATTATTTCGCCCCAATTCTCCAAATTAAGTGGTGCCCACATGTCTTTTTGCCAATTCGTTTCTCAAGTAGTCCGTAAATGCCTCCGCTTTTGCTACACCATCCAGCGTGATGCTCTTGTTCGAGCGGTATGCGGCAATCCACTGTGCGACCAAGTTTGCGGCTTCGAGAATGATCTCGTTGGGCACCTCGATAGGTGATGGCATCGTAAGGTCTGGAGGGCCGAATCGCGGTTTGCCTACCGCAAGTGACGCTGCTACGTATGTGATCTGGTGTTTGAAATTTGACTTGATTTCGTTCACGTCCTGTCCCAGGTCACTCCGAAGAGCATCTTGTGTGGCAAGAAGTGTTCGAGCACACACAAGGTAGGCAGTCAAGGGGACTTTATCTGAGAAGGCTTTGGCGTAGTCAGCTTGGAGTTTCACGAGTGAGGCGGGCTTTGCTCTGGCTATGTGGGGCTCCTGACGCATTATCGAGACGACTGCCTGTGCAAGTGCAGCAATACTTAGTATACGGTTCACGGGCCTGCCAGAGTTCTTGTAGAACCCTTTTCGACGGTCGTAGTAAACATCGTGACGCTTAAAGTACTCCTCGATCTTCCTCTGGAATTCGTCAGTCGCCTTTAGTGAGGACACAGCAATAGGTGTCTGGAAGTTAGAGGCCTTGATGACTTTGTCAATGACTCCCGCGTCATCCTTAATGACTATCTTGGCGAGTACGGAACGTGTTTCGCCCCCCTGCCCCTTTTGAGACAAGTAGTTGAAGATCGAACGTGATGTCTGAAGTCCGTTGACTATTTGCACGTTCTCAAGCGTGAGGTCTTTGGCTACAGAAGAGCCGCGGTCTGCGATGATGGTCACCCCATTGTTGAGTACCCAGAAGTTGATATCGGTGTCGTTGACAAGACTGTTCTCGATATCCTTGTTAACCTCAACATCCCCCTGATAGTCACGCACGTTAAGGTCGAAGATATATGATCTAAGCTTTCCTTGGTCGTCAGTGATGAACCGGTAGTAATCCGCGAGGTTGACTAGGGCAAGGTAACCTTCAGTGGCGACAATCGGATTTTCCTGAAGTCGTAGTGTCAGCGTGTAGGTGCGCTCTCTGCGGTACATTTCAACAAGTTCACTTGCACCGACGAAGGCGAAGGAAACCTGAGCTTTGGCAGCCGTGAACAGCTCCTGTGTTCGTTGGACGAGGAAGTCACGGCGCGACAACACAGTGGGATGAATTGCAGCGGTGGAACCTGTTGTCACATAGCGGTAATGAATGCTCAGCTTTGGGAAAGCCGGTGCAGTGGCGCGATAGACCTCTCGGAAGAGCCTTGCCTTTTCAAGCAAATCGGCAGCGTACTGGTCAGTTGTGAGCTCATCCAACCGCGAGAAGTCGAAAATGTTCAGGATGGTCGTTTGGAGTTTTTCGAGAGTCGTCGCGTCGAAGTTAGGCGACGTTTTTGACTGGATCACCCACACTTCGATTTCTACGTTGCGTCGCGCGCCTTTTACAGATTCAGCGTCTTCAACGACCACACCATCGGCAAAGACGAAGAACGAGTCAACTTGGCCATCGAGGGCTTGGCCGATATTTCCCGCCTCTACGTCAGCAGAGGTTACGTCCTTGTCTTTGAGCAACTGGTCGCAGCAGAACAGCTCAAACAACTTGTCTGGTTTGAGGTTACCGCCCCATGCGCTGCTTTGGTCTGTGAGGATAGCCTCCAGAAGAACCTGATCGTTTGTCATTGATGCCTACCCTTCCTCTGCGCTACTTAACAATGTTTATACAGTCTGTATATCTCAGCAAACGCAGATAGTTTCTTTCTTTATAAGGTGTTTTGCCAAAATATCATGCTGTTAAGCTATAATCTATCATTTTTATATCCGGATTTATACAGACTGTATAAATCCGTTAGAGTCTGTCAAGAGGACTTTATACACCTTGGCCACCTTTAATTAGAACAACCGCATTTTATGATAAAGTTCGCTTGACTTTCGTGTCAGACATGGTATAGAACACATGTTCTATTGTCAAGGTTTTTTATTGTGAAACGCGGATTCGGTAAACGCGAAATATGTGGAAAAAGTTTGACATCAAAGCGAAAAGAAGATAGCCTGCACAAACTTAAATGGTTGAAAAAAGGCATTATTTTTTATTTTCCAGGATGGAGGACCAGTTTTGAACCAAAAAGCAATTAAGTTTCTGGCCTGCGGTTTTGGTTTAGGTTTGGCGCCGGTTGCTCCCGGAACATTCGGCACACTGGCCGGAGTTCCTATTTGCCTGCTTTGTTCATCACTTTCCTGGTTTTGGCGTCTGCTGGTTGTCCTGGCTTTAACGGTTTTGTCCATTTACGTTTCCGGGCGCGCCGAAGAAATTTACCAGAAAAAAGATGATCAGCGCATTGTTATTGACGAAATCATCGGCCTTCAGGTAACGATGCTGCCGGTGACGGTTACGGCGTTTCATCTTTTTGCCGGATTTATTCTGTTCCGGATATTCGATATCTTAAAGCCTTTTCCTCTTAAAAAAATACAGAATCTGCCGGGCGGATGGGGTGTAGTGATGGACGATGTCGGAGCCGGTGTTTATGCGGGGGCATTGTTATTCCTTTTTTACTGGTTAAAAATTGTCTGATAGGAAATAATTTGGTCTTGCCCCCTCACCTTTCCTCTCCCGCCAGGGGAGAGGAACAAAAAATCGATGGTAAGGAGTTAAATTAAAGGGTGGGTGAAAAAATAGTTTAAGGGATGTGAACGCTTATGAAAATAGCAATTTTAACCATTGGCAATGAATTAATGAGCGGGCGGATTGCCGACACCAACTCCTCCTTTATTGCCCGGGAAGCCAATCTGCAGGGCTGGCGCGTAGAAGCAATAATGGCAGTGGAAGATGATTTTGCCGCCATCAAGAATCGCTTGGACTATCTCCTGCCGCTGGCCGACGCTGTAATCTGCACCGGGGGGCTGGGCCCGACTGCCGACGACATTACCACGGAGGCTGTTGCTCAGGCCTTTGGTCTGCCGTTATATAAGGATGAAAGTGTTTTAGATCACATTAAAGAAATCTTTGCGAAGCGCAATCTCGTCTGGGTGGAAAACAACACTAAACAGGCCATATTTCCCCAGGGGGCACATATCATTGCCAATCCGTTGGGCACGGCGGCTGGGTTTGCATTGAATGTTTCCGGAAAATGGATTTTTGTCGTTCCCGGAGTTCCCAGGGAGACGCAAAGAATGTTTCCGGAAGGCGTCATTCCGATTTTGCGCCGGGAATTCCCGCAGAATGAACAGTATATTGCCAGGCAAACCATAAAAACTTTCGGTATTTCCGAAGCATTAGTCGATAAGAATCTGGAGGATATTGATTTTGCCGCTTTGGGTGTAAGCGTCGGCTTTTATCCGGTCTTCCCGGAAAACCATGTGGTTTTGGTTTCCCGCCAGACAACAGCCGAGGCTGCCGAGGAAAAATTAAGACTGGCTGGCGACAAAGTCGTCGCCCGTTTGCATAAATACATCTTTTCCTATGGCGAAGAAACTCTGGAAGAAATTGTGGCCGGGCTGCTGAAAGACAAGAAGCTGACTCTAGCCGTGGCGGAATCCTGCACGGGCGGATTGATTTCCAACCGACTGACCGACGTTCCCGGCAGCTCCGAATATCTGGAACGCGCGGCTGTTACATACAGTAACGCGGCCAAAATAAGCCTGCTTAATGTTCCTGCAGCGATAATAGAAAAGCATGGGGCAGTAAGCGAAGAGACAGCCCGCTTGATGGCCGAAGGCGTGCGCAAACTGGCGGGTACCGATCTCGGATTGTCTTCTACAGGTATTGCGGGGCCTTCCGGCGGCAGCGAGGCTAAACCGACCGGCACAGTTTATCTGGCGCTGAGCGATGGGAAGCAAACCATTTGCCGCCATTATGTGTACCGGTGGGACAGGAAAAGAAATAAGATGTTTTTTTCCCAGGCGGCGCTGCTGATGCTGAAGAATTATTTACAGGGGAAAGGATAAAAAAATGGATGCGGAAAAGAACATACGCGCTTTTCTGGCCATCGAACCTTCCGCCGAAGTATTGGCAGCCGTTGGCCGTTTGCAGGAAAAGCTCAAAAGAGAAATCAGCGGTTCCATCAGTTGGACGCGTCCGCAGGGCAATCATCTTACTCTGAAATTTTTCGGCAATGTTGATCTTACGGATGTGGAAAATATATCGGCTGCCGTCAAAAGACAGGCGGTAACGATGCCGCCCCTGCAGCTGAGCATAGAAAAAATGGGGGTTTTCCCTGATTTGAGGAGGCCGCGCGTTCTCTGGGTGGGCACAAGAGGAGACGTAGAGAAACTCGCCGTGCTGCAAAAAAAGCTGGAGGAAGAATTTGCGATTATCGGTTTTCCTGCCGAGAACAGGACATTTCGGGCGCATCTGACGCTGGGACGCATCAAAGATGCAAGGTCGGCGGCAGGTGTCGGCGAGGCGCTGAAAAAGCATGCTGATTTCAGCGCCGGGGAATTCCAGGCGGCGGAACTGATTTTATTCCAGAGCAAACTGAGCCCGCATGGAGCGGCTTATACCAGGCTGGCTACATTTCCACTGGGTACTTAAAGAAGAGCAAGTTGTCATTCCCTTGCGAATGACAATGAGACAAGGGAATCCAGGAAAAGACGACTTTGGATTACCCAATCAAGTTGGACAATGACGGAATTTGGGCGGATGTTGCATAGATGCTTTAACAATACATTGAGTTTACAAGAAATATTATCTCGTATTTTAATAAATAATTTACATGGAGGTCACGTATGTGCGCAGATTTAGACAGATCGAAAGCCATTGATTTGGCTATTACCCAAATTGAAAGGCAATTCGGCAAGGGATCGATTATGAAATTGGGGGGAAAAGAGCGTGTCGCCGATATTCCCGCCATATCTACAGGGTCTTTGAGCCTGGATGTTGCCCTCGGTACCATGGGTGTCCCGCGCGGCCGAATTGTCGAAATCTACGGGCCGGAATCCGGCGGCAAAACAACACTGGCTCTGCACATCGTGGCCGAGGCTCAAAAAGCCAATGGGTTGGCGGCCTTTATTGACGCCGAGCACGCCCTTGACGTGACCTATGCCAAAAAGATCGGCGTCAACACGGATGATCTTCTCATTTCCCAGCCGGATACAGGCGAGCAGGCGCTGGAAATTGCCGAAACCCTGGTGCGCAGCGGTGCGCTGGATGTTCTGGTGATTGACTCCGTTGCGGCCCTGGTTCCCAAGGCGGAACTGGAGGGTGAGATGGGCGATGCCCAGATGGGGTTGCAGGCCCGGCTCATGTCCCAGGCGCTGCGCAAGCTTACCGGCAGCATCAGCAAATCCAAGACAACGGTAATCTTCATCAATCAACTGCGTATGAAGATCGGCGTCTTTTTCGGCAACCCCGAAACGACTACCGGCGGCAACGCCTTGAAATTCTATGCATCTCAGCGTCTAGATATTCGTAAAATGACTTCTCTGAAAACCGGCCAGGATGTTACGGGCTTCAGGACAAGAGTTAAAGTGGTTAAAAACAAACTGGCTCCTCCTTTCCGGGAAGCGGAATTCGATATAATTTTCGGCGAAGGCATTTCCCGCGAGGGTGATGTGCTGGATATGGCCGTGGAGCACGGAATTGTTGAAAAAAGCGGCGCCTGGTATTCCTACAAAGGTGATCGCATGGGGCAGGGACGTGATAACTCCCGGACATTCCTGAAAGAAAATCCCGATATTCTGGCGCAGGTGGAAAGAGAATTAAAGGAGAAGCTGGGCTTGAATATTGTTGCCGAGCCGGAAGAGGCGAATAAACTGTAGATCACCTGGGCAGGCAACCGTGTCTGCCAGCAGTATAATTATAATGTATGGATTATAAAGAGCTGCTCGAAAAATATCAGGAGTTGATTGCCGAGAATAAAAATTTGAGAGCGGAAATTGCAATGCTAAAGGCGGAATCAGGTATTCTCGGGAAGCCTTTGCTTAATCCACAATCTCCAAGTAGTGAGATAAAATTACCGCTGCAGACCGCAACCCATGTATCAGGAACTGATAACCCAGATACCGGATTGTCATACTTCGCCAATTCATCCGATAAAATTACGTTCTTTATGTCGCTCTTTAAAGGACGAGATGATGTGTATGCCCAAAGATGGCAGAACAAAGATGGCCGTTTTGGGTATACTCCATGCTGTTTGAATGAATGGAAAAAAGGTTTATGTAGGAAGCCGCTGGTTAAATGCTCCGAATGTGAAGAAAAGTCATTTGATGGTTTGAATCAAAAAGTCATTGAGGCGCATCTTCGGGGAAATACAGTTGTTGGCATATACCCTCTTTTGCAGGATGAAACATGCTATTTTCTGGCCATGGACTTCGATGATGAAGGCTGGCAAAAGGATGTTTCTTCACTAAGAGATTCGTGTCTTGCTTTCGATATTCCTGTAGCAATAGAGCGTTCACGTTCGGGCAACGGAGCTCATGCCTGGTTTTTCTTTCAAAATCGCATTCCAGCCCCGCTGGCAAGAAAGTTCGGCTCTGCCCTGCTTACCTATTCGATGAGCAAACGGCATGAAATATCATTCAAATCCTATGACAGATTTTTCCCCAATCAAGACACAATGCCAAAAGGCGGTTTGGGCAATCTTATTGCTCTGCCTTTGCAGAAAAAAGCACGAGACCAAGGCAATAGTGTGTTTGTTGATGAAGACTTTAAACAATATGACGACCAATGGGGATTTTTGAGGACGCTCGGAAAATTGTCTGAAGAGGATTTATTTTCTCTCCTGTCAAAGTTATGCCATGGCAACGAACTTGGTGCTTTATTAAAAATAGACGAGGAAAATGAAGTTGAAAAACCGGAAGCGATAAAAAGCATCACTTTGTCTAAACGCGACTTTCCCGTGGAAATTGAGTTGATAAAAGCAAATATGATTTTCATTTCCAAAACCGGAATATCGCAAAAAGCCTTAAATACTTTGAAACGGCTGGCGGCTTTCAAAAATCCGGAGTTCTATAAAGCCCAAGCCATGCGTATGCCGACGTACAACAAACCGCGGATTATCTCTTGCGCTGAAGAAACGAACGATTACTTATGCCTGCCGCGAGGCTGCGAAGCGGAGATATTAAATGTTCTGGGTCAAGCCGGAGTTAAGGTAATCTGGTCTGAGAAAACAAATTCCGGTAGACGTATCCATGTGGAATTTAAAGGAACACTGAGAGAAGAGCAGCAGCCGGCTGTAAATGCAATGTTGAAGCATGAAAGCGGTGTTCTTTCGGCAACCACGGCCTTTGGTAAAACTGTTATAGCGGCGAGACTAATTGCTGAGAGAAAGGTCAATACTCTGATTTTGGTGCACAGACAGCAGCTGCTTACGCAATGGGCAACGAAAATTGCGGAATTTCTGGAAATTAATGAAGAAATACCAGTTCTAGAAAAAAAGCGAGGGCGTAAGAAACAACAAAATTTGATCGGACTCATAGGGGCAGGCAAAAATAATCCCAGCGACGTTATTGATATTGCAGTTATGCAGTCGTTGAATCATGGTGGTGAAGTAAAGGCAGTAGTAAAAAATTATGGAATGATAATCGTTGATGAATGCCATCATGTGCCGGCATTCAGTTTTGAACAGATACTAAAGAGCGTTTCTGCAAAGTATGTTTATGGTTTAACTGCCACCCCAACAAGGAAGGATGGACACCAACCGATTATTTTTATGCATTGCGGACCAATCAGGTACAAAGTCGATGCGAAGAAACAAGCAGAAAACAGGCCCTTTGAACATTATGTCATTCCAAGATTTACCAGTTTCAGAGCGCCGTTGGAAAATGATGGGAAGGAAATTTCGATTCAGGAGTTATATTCTGAAATTGCCGTAAATGAATTAAGAAATGAGTTGATTGCTGATGATGTATTGAAAAGCTGGCAAAACGGCAAAAATTCTCTTGTTCTGACGGAAAGAACCGCACATGTTGAATTGCTGGCAAAGAAATTAAAAGAAAAAATACCCGATGTTATTACCCTCACAGGTGGTGTCGGTGCAAAAGAAAAGCGAGAGACGTTGTCAAGAATATTACAAACACCATCCGACAAACAGTTGACTTTAATTGCCACCGGAAAATATATCGGAGAAGGGTTTGATGAGCCTCGGCTTGATACTCTGTTTTTGGCAATGCCTATATCATGGAAAGGGACGTTGCAACAATATGCAGGCAGGCTTCATCGACTGCTGGAAAGTAAGAGTGAAGTCCAAATTTATGATTATGTTGATGTTCATGTAAAAATGCTGGGAAAAATGTATAACAAGAGACTTGCCGGATACGCAGCTATCGGCTATAAAACAAAGGCAGAGAGCCTTGCTGAAGCATCCGTGGACATTATCTTTGATAGTCAAAATTTCCTTCCTGTTTATTCACATGACCTGATTAACTCACAAAGAGAAGTTGTGATTGTCAGCCCTTTTATAAGCAGGAGACGAGTATTGCAAATGCTGACGCTGATGAACACCGCCTTGGAAAATAAAGTCAAGGTTGTTGTCTTGACGAGGCCGGCAACTGATTATAAAGATCAACAGTCAATAGAAGAAACATTAAATATGCTGCAAGTTGCAGGGATAATGGTGATTTACAAGTCAAACATCCACCAGAAGTTTGCGATTTTTGATCAGAAAATCGTCTGGTATGGAAGTATTAACCTTTTAAGCTTCGGACGGGCCCAAGAAAGTATTATGCGATTGGAAAATCTCAATATTGCCAATGAGTTGATTAGAGCAATTGGGAAATGACTATTAGAAAGTAATGTTTTATTTAATAAACTTGACTTGTTAGCGGTCTATAATTTATTGGTATATGAATAGCTATTGTTGAACAATGGAGATTGTTATGGAAAAGATTCGCTATGTGTACTGGCAAGACGGAGAGTTTTGGCTCGGTTACATTGAGGAATATCCAGATTATGTGACACAGGGGATGTCCCTGGAGGAACTGGAAATTAACTTGCATGACTTGTACAAAGATCTGTCCGGTGGAGAAATACCTTGTGTTCATAAGATTGGGGAATTGCACGTCGCATGAAAAGACTGGATCTGTTAAAATAGCTTCTGGAATTAGGGTGTATTTTGATTCGTCACGGTGGTAAACACGATTGGTACCAAAATCCCAATACAAAAATGGCGCAACCTGTTCCACGCCATAATGAAATCAATGAAAATCTTGCTAAACACATCATTAAAAAGCTCAGTGATTCATAATTGATAAAAGACAAAGCGCCGAAATTTCGCTATGAGAAAATAATTTTTGCAAATATGTTGTTCGAACGAAAAAAAGCCACGGGCAAGGCGGAGGGCAATTCTTGTTCATATACACTGGAAAATGCCCTGCAAAAAGCATATCGTCTTTTGGCGTTGCGGGCGCACAGCGCTTACGAAGTAGAAAAAAAGTTGCGGGAGAGAGGATTTCCCGCAGCCGTGATTAAAGAAGCACTGGAAAAACTCCACGAATTGAAGTATCTGGATGATGTTTCTTTCGCCCTTCAATGGGCGCG
>Ga0116171_10004139_pt1 | contig 13130 bp, 10 predicted proteins | sample AD_JPNHW2_MetaG_FD_89798 | JGI IMG/M metagenome (GOLD analysis project Ga0116171, IMG submission 89798) | Active sludge microbial communities of municipal wastewater-treating anaerobic digesters from Japan - AD_JPNHW2_MetaG | ecosystem: Engineered > Bioreactor > Anaerobic > Digestate | place...
CCTTGGCGGAAGTTCATCAAGCCGGACTCCTTCATCGCGACATTGCTCCGGATAATATCTTCCTGTGCAAGAACGGCGAGCCTAAATTGCTCGATTTCGGATCTTCGCGATTCGAGTTTAGCCGGGACATAATGGAATTTCCTTTAACCATTAAACCCGGTTACGCTCCTCCGGAACAATATAGCGATTTTGATCGGCAAGGGCCTTGGACGGATATCTACCAAATGGGAGCGGTCTTTTATCGAACGATTACTGGCAGAATTCCGCCTGAAGCAACCGAGCGATTGGTATCGGATCCTTTGATTTCGCCGATTCAATTGGGTTTAGATATTCCCGAAGAGGCGGACCGTTCCATTATGAAGGCGCTTGACCTTGATCCGCGAGATCGATTCCGGAATTTTTCCGAAATGATCAAAGGGTTTCAATGTTAAAAATTTATAATCGTCGATAGTTTCCGAAAATCGGAAAAAATTATGATAAGATAGACCGAGACGGATGAAAGCGGTCGAACAGATTCCGTCTCTGAAATCAGTTGTCAAGAGAATGGAATAATTTCTTGACCGAAATATAAAAATATTATGGATTTTACGGTTACCGTACAGCGATTACGGTAAGATTCGGACTTTTTGGGTGGGAAGTCTTTTTATAAAGGCTTCCCATTTTTTTATTCCGAGAACGGAGTGGAAGCCCCAAAAATGCTGATAAGAAAGGTTTCGATATGCTTGAATTATTAATGCCGTTAAATATTGTTGTAATTGCTATTATTTTATTAGTTTCCTTATATCTTTTATCCAAATCTGCGGACTTTCTGGTGGATAATGCGGTGAAACTTTCAAAAATATTAAAAGTTCCAGAAATGGTTATCGGGGCTACGATCGTTTCTCTTGGTACTACCTTGCCGGAATTTTCCGCCTCCACTTTGTCGGCGATCCGGGGTAATTTCGGATTTGCACTCGGCAATTCGATCGGTTCCATCATTACCAATACCAGTTTGGTTTTAGGGGTCGGCGCCTTATATGGAGCGATCCCCGTAACTCGTAAAGCCTCGCAAAAATTAAGTATTCTGAATATTGTTGTCCTGATTCTGATTTTGCCGACGATTCCTCGTGTTCTCCGTACTGGCGAAGGGACGATTCCTCAATGGATGGGTGGGGTCTTATTGTTTTTAATTCCAATTTATGTGCTTATTTTAATCGCACAGGAAAAAAAGTCTCCGGAAATTGAGATTCCAGATTATGAAGAATTGGAATCTCATTCCAACTTGTTCTTAACCACCCTGTTTGTTTTGGGCTCGGCAGTTTTTGTTGCGTTTTGTGCTTCCGTTCTGGTCGCTTCCGCTGAAATCATTGCCACAAGAATCGGCATATCGGATATTGTTATATCGGCAACGCTTGTGGCTTTCGGAACCAGCGTCCCTGAATTGTCTACTGCTATTTCGTCTGCTAAAACAGGCCATGGCGGTATAGCGATCGGAAACGTAATGGGAGCCAATATCTTGAATATTCTACTGGTAACCGGCGCATCAATTGCGGTGATTCCGGGAGGAATAACTATCCCGAACAGTTTTTATCTGATCCATTTTCCGGCAATGATCGTGGTTTTAGCTATATTCGGTTATTTCGCCTACAATAATAAACAAAATGAAATTAACCATAGAGAGGGAATTCTATTAACCGGAATCTTCGGGATTTACTTACTGGCTAATATCATCTTTACGCAGTAATAAATCCATATATAATTAGCATGAATGAAAACGCGCAGAAAAGTTCTTCTGACGAACGCCCAAATTATTGCTTTAGGTTTTTTCCTGGTTATCTTATCGGGCAGTATTTTATTAATGTTCCCGATTTCTTCTAAAGACGGTTCATGGACGCCTTTTATTGATGCACTTTTCACAGCAACAAGCGCTACCTGTGTGACTGGTTTAGTCGTTTTTGATACCTTTACACATTGGACAGTATTCGGTCAAATTGTGATCCTGACGCTGATACAGGTCGGAGGGATCGGCTTGATGACGATTGTCAGTGGCGCTTATATTCTATTGAATAAACGAATCGGCATTCAGACCCGCCAGTTGCTGATGACATCGGCTGGGAATTTACAATTAAGCGGAGTCGTCCGTTTAATTAAGCGGATACTTTTTGGGACTTTATTGTTTGAGGGAACGGGGACTGTCCTTTTGGCAACCCAGTTTTGCCCTGAAATGGGGATCGGAAAGGGTATTTATTATGCGATTTTTCATTCAGTGTCTGCTTTTTGTAACGCCGGATTTGATATCATGGGATTTAAAGGAGAATATTCTTCCTTAATTTCTTATCAAAGTAATTGGATCGTAAATCTGACCATCATTCTGCTGATTGTCATCGGCGGGATTGGATTTTATGTCTGGAGTGACATGGTTAAAAATCGATTCCGATTTCGACGTCTTTCTCTGCATACTCAAATTACATTGACTACAACTGCTTTTCTTTTGGCGTTCGGCACACTCGTATACTTTTTCTTCGAGAAGAATTTCAGTATGCAAGGGATGACGACGGACAATCGCTTTCTCGCCTCATTATTTATGGCGACAACCCCGAGAACCGCGGGCTTTAATACAATTGATCTGACAAAATTATCGGAACCCGGGAATTTATTAACCATGATCTTGATGTTAATCGGCGCCGGTTCAGGTTCAACCGGTGGTGGGATTAAGGTCACAACCTTTGCTGTCCTGATGCTCAACCTTTTTTTTATGGTGAGAGGTTATGAGAATGTAACCATATTCAAAAAAAGGCTGGAATCGAATTCCTTTAAACAAGCCAGTTCGATATTGTGCTGCTATCTTTTGGCAGTAATTGTCGCTACGATGTGGATTTGTTCGCAAGAAATCTATAGTGCAACCGATGTTGCTTTTGAGTGTTTTTCTGCGATCGGTACAGTCGGATTATCAAAGGGGCTGCCTGCCCTTATGAAACCGATATCCAAAATCATTTTGATTTTATTAATGTATGGCGGAAGATTAGGCGGAATCTCGTTCTTGATGATTTTTACAAGACAGGAAAAAGAACGACCGCTCAAACGCGTCTCAAAAAAAATATTATTAGGATAAGGGACGAGGAAAAATGAAATCTTTTTTAGTAATCGGTATGGGATCATTTGGCCGGCATCTTGCTGAAAAAATGATTGAACTTGGTAACAGCGTTATCGTGGTAGATAAAAATCAGAGCTTGATTGAAGAGATCGCTGATAAATTCCCCGATCCTTATTATGGCGATTGCACTAATCCGGCAGTACTCAGTAATTTAGGTGTAAATAATTTTGATGTCTGTTTTGTAGCGATCGGTGAAGATTTTTTCTCTTCGCTCGAAATAACTTCAATTTTAAAAGAACTGGGAGCCAATTATGTCGTTTCAAAAGCAAAAGGAGAACGGCAGACGAAGTTTTTGCGAAAGCTCGGAGCAGACGAAGTGATTTATCCGGAAAAAGAAATTGCCGAAAGGTTGGCAGTTCGATTTAATGCAGACAATATTTTCGATAATTATCAACTGACGGATGAATATACCATTTATGAAATTCCGGTTTTACCCGGCTGGATCAATAAAGCGATTGAGACTTTGGATGTTCGAAATAAATATGATATAAATATTATTGCGATCAAGAATGAGAATAATTTGAATCCCAATCCGAGCCCTAAGTATGTGTTTAAAGAAGGCGATCACATTATCGTAATTGGCAATTCGGAAAAAGTTTTTACATTAGCTGGGAAAAAATAATTCCTATTCGTATTTATTTTTTTCTGTCCTCTGTCGATCTGTTTATTCTGTGAAGAATTATTATACCGGTTCGGATTTTCCGAACCGGTATAAAGATTTCCTTGATCATTCGATTCTTTCAATTAAGCGGTTTCCTATTGTATAATTGGTTCCTGCTTAAGGATCGATGTATTCGAATGAGAAATGATTCATTTTTAATTTATTTGAGGAATTAAAAGCATGGATGATCATAATCCTATGGAAGAAGATAATTTATTCCATAAAAAATCCGATTACAAACCTTCCCGTTCCATCACCACAATTTTGATTGGGAAACCTCTCGAAACAGCTGAACAGGAACACCAGACCATTAATAAAGTCATCGGGCTGGCGGTTTTTGCTTCGGATGCTCTTTCATCAATGGCATACAGCACTCAAGAGATGATGTTAATTCTTGCCGCAGCCGGTACGGCAGCTTTCGGATATGTTATTCCGCTGACACTCTGTATTGTTTTGTTATTGGTGATCTTGACAATTTCTTATGAACAAACGATTCATGCTTATCCGAATGGCGGCGGAGCTTATATTGTGGCGCGAGACAATTTAGGCGACTATCCGGCGATGACTGCGGCAGCGGCTCTGTTGACCGATTACATTCTTACCGTAGCGGTTTCCATTTCTTCCGGGGTTGCTCAGTTTACTTCGGTATTTCCGAATCTTTACCCGAACCGTGTAATTATCGCGGTTTGCTTGGTACTTTTGGTGATGGTAATCAATTTGCGCGGCGTTAAGGAATCGGGGATTACTTTTGCGATCCCGACGTATATATTCCTGGTTTCGATGAGCATTATGGTCATCATCGGATTAATCCAGTATTTTAGCGGTTCCCTGGGCCAAGTTGTGAATCCCCCAGCCTTACAGCATGACGGTCCGTTTGTTGCGATTTCGACTTTCCTGATTTTAAAAGCTTTTGCGAGCGGAACAACCGCTTTGACCGGTGTGGAAGCGATTTCGAATGGCATTTCGGCATTCAGAGAACCGCGAACGAAAAACGCCGGTCAGACACTCATCATGATGTCCGTCATTCTAGGAACACTCTTAATGGGAGTCTCCTTTTTGACCGTCAAGACCGGAGTTATTCCGTCTGAAATGGAAGCGAATATTTCACAAGTTGCCAGGACAATCTATCATTCAAAAGGAATCCCATATCTGATAACCGTCGCTTCGACGATGATTATTCTGGTTATGGCTGCCAATACCGCTTTTGCGGATTACCCCAGACTTAGTGCTATGTTGGGTCGGGATGGATTTTTGCCGCGGCGATTTGCATGGCGCGGTTCCCGTCTGGTTTTTTCCACGGGTATTATGTTTTTGGCGGGAATGGCGATTCTTCTGATCGTGGTATTCCAAGCCAGCGTGAACCGACTCATCCCGCTTTATGCGGTCGGTGTTTTTGTTTCTTTTACGCTTTCGCAATTTGGGATGGCGAAACGTTGGCACAAAGCCGGGAAATTGAAAGAGGGCGAAAAGCTGCAAAGTCACGGTTCGACGATTACTTATGACAAAAATTGGCATTTCAAGATGTTCGCCAACGCGATCGGTGCCTTCTGCACACTGGTGATTTCTTTGATTTTCGGAATAACAAAATTTACCAGCGGTGCCTGGTTTGTTCTGGTTTTAACACCCTTTCTAGTATTGATTTTTTCCCGAATTCACAAGCATTATGCCAAAGTAGCCTATAAACTTTCTCTTAAAAAAGGAGAAAAAGTAGGTACTCAAATTACTCGGCATCGAGTCTTGTTACTGGTTAGCGGTGTGCATCAGGGAACTTTGAAGGCTCTTCGATATGCACGAACGATTTCAAATGACATCACCGCGGTTCATGTCGCAGTGGATCCGGAAGAAGCTGAAAAACTCAGGAAAAGCTGGCAAGAATGGGGAGACGGATATCGGATTACAATTCTGGAATCGCCTTATCGAGTCTTGATCGAACCTCTGGTCGGCTACATTGAATCTCTGCTGAAAAAACTGAATCCGAATGAACTAATTACGATTGTCGTCCCGCAATTTGTCAGTCATGATCCGGCGGTTTCCATATTACATGCCCGAGCGGCGGATACCCTTCGAAAAGCTTTGATCCATTATCAAAATGTGGTGATTATCGAAGTACCTTATAATATTGATGAACTTTAGATTATTTCTTCGGAGAAGAGAGATTTTTTCATGAATGTCATTGTGATCGGTTGCGGAAAATTTGGGACAAGCATTGCATCGGAACTTGAGCATGCGGGTTATGAAGTTGTGGTCGTAGATAAGGATTATCAAAGTTTTGCGGATTTGCCGGATTCCTTTCACGGACGGCGGATTAATGGCGATGCCATGGATCTCGAGGTCTTGGAACGGGCAAAAATAAAAGATGCCGATGCCGTGATTCTGACTTCGCAGGACGATACAACGAATTTGGTCTTGGCTCACATGTTTAAAAATCATTTTAATATCGATAATGTCATCTCCCTGAATACCGATCCCGAGTTTCGTTTCTACTATGATATGACGGGAAATAATACCATTTCCATGGTATCGTGGGGAACTCTTAAGATCGAAGAAATTCTGATGAAAAAATCCAAACCATCCGATGATTCGATTGAAACTACGCCGATCGAAATTTTTAATGTTGTTTTGCCCGATATCGGAAAACCATATTCAGCGATCGAGCTGCAAAAAGTTCCCGGAAGCATCATTTTTGCGATCACACATGATCATATTACGTCGAAATTTTTGGATAAGACCGAAGTGAAACCAGGTGATATTCTTCACATGAGCTCCACCATGGAAGGATTGCGTAATTTCTATGAATATCTTGATCAAGCGGCTCAAAAGGAGAAATCCGAATGAATATATTAATCGCTTCAGCCGGTAGAACCTCGTCTCAATTGGCGAAAGTGCTATTAAAACAAAATCACAACGTATCTGTAATCGAATCACGGCCAGAAGTCTTGCAATATGTTCATAAAGAATTGCCCACCGATGTCATTTTTGAAGGGGAGATTTTAGATCCGGATACGCTTGAACATGCCGGAATCAAGGATGCGAATGTTTTGGTGGCCAGTACGGATGATGATAAAGTCAATTTGTTGCTTTGCTACATAGCGAAGGAACGTTATAACGTTCCTCGGACCATTGCGCGAGTAAATAATTCCAAACATGCCTGGTTGTTCGACGAAAATTTTCATGTCGATTATGCCTTGGATCAGGCGACCATTTTCTCCATGATGATAGAGGAGGAAATTTCGGCCGGTCATATGATGGTACTGCTTCAACTCGGAAAAGGCGATTTTTCATTGGTCAAGGAAGTTATTCCGGCTGACTCGTCGGTGATCGGAAAAAAAATAATGGACTTGAATTTGGAAAGCGTGATCGCTGCCATTATTCGAAACGGAAATGTGATTCCCCCTCACGGGGATACGATTTTTATGGAGAAGGATGAAGTAATTGCTTTGACCGATCGGGAAGGTTTGAATCAATTACGCAATCTGTTCAGTTCCCAATCAGTCGATAAGAAATAAGCGATTGCTACGGTCATATCATTAAGGGTGTCATGATTTTCAAAACAGGGATGGAAAACGAAAAAGGAATCATGTTATAAAATGGGTATGCAAAATATTCACTCGTTTTTCTTCTTTTTCTTTTTTGCCACACCTCACAAAGTTGTGCAGCGTGAATTTTTTGCATAAATCAATTCGGTAGCAAAAAGACCTCCTGCACAACAGGAGGTCTTTTTATTTTATGATTCAGGAGTCATACAATGAAAAAAATATCTGTGTCGGTTCTTTTATTCATTATGATTATGTCTGTTTTGATCGTTCATCCCGTAACGGCTGAAGATGACATAATCGAAATCGGTGTGTTGCAATTGGTTGAACATGCATCACTTGATGCGGCTTACCAGGGATTTGTCGATGCTCTCAAGGAAGCCGGCTATGAGGATGGGGTCAACATCAAAATCGATTATCAAAATGCTCAGGGGGATCAAGCCAATCTGATGACGATCAGCGAACGGTTTGTGAAAAATCAGGTGGATTTGATTTTAGCCATTGCCACCCCCGCCGCGCAGTCTGTCGCTTCCGCGACTACGGACATTCCGATTCTGTTCACCGCTGTCACGGATCCGGTTGCGGCTCGGTTAGTAGAAAGCAATGAAGCTCCCGGGCTGAACGTCACCGGCACAACCGATGCCGGCCCGATCGATAAACAGCTTGAACTGTTGAAGGAACTTTATCCCGATTTGAAAACTTTGGGGATCATCTATAATTCCTCCGAGGTGAATTCGGAAGTACAGGCAAAACAAGCGGAAGAAATTGCGAAAAATCTCGGTTGGGAAGTCAAACTCGGTACGATCACTTCAGTGAATGATATCGAACAGGTGGCAACCTCTCTCGCGGGTAAGGTAGAAGCTTTCTATGCACCGACAGATAATACAATCGCTTCTGCCATGCCGAATCTGGCGAAAGTTGCGGAAGAACACGGTTTGCCGATCATTGCGGGCGCTCCGGAGATGGTCGAAGCGGGCGGTTTGGCCACCGTCGGGATCGATTATTACAAATTGGGTGCGCAAACCGGAAAGATGGCTGTCCGAATCCTAAAAGGCGAAGCCAAACCGGCTGCCATGCCGGTTGAGTCTCTCAAGGATGTTGACGTTGTCTTGAATAAAGATTATGCCAAAGCGATCGGATACAGCTTCCCGCAAAGCGTATTGGATAAGGCTACCAAGATCATCGGAGAATAATAATGTAGGATGATTTGAGATGATGATTACCAAATTCGGTATTCATCATCTCTAAAAATTGATGTCATCAATTTGAAAAAATCATCTTGCATAAAAATTGAAAAGTGTGCTATAAAAAAGCCATGCAAAAAACGAATCGTTCCTATTATTTTTACGGTTATTATTACGGAAAATCACCCCATTCGGTGTGGCGTGAAGTTTTTGCATAAATAGAATCGTAAGCAAAAGACCTCCTGCACACCGGGAGGTCTTTTTTTATTCTATAACCAGGAGAAAGATCATGAAAAAAATATCGGCTCTCATTTTGTTTGTTCTTGTAATTACGGCTTTGCCGTTGGGGATTGTTTCGGCTGAAGATACTCCGATTAAGATCGGTGTATTGCAGTTAGTCGAACATGCGGCTTTGGATGCGGCTTACCAAGGATTTGTGGATGCCCTCAAAGAAGCCGGCTTTGAAGACGGAGTGAATATCGAAATCGACTATCAGAATGCACAGGCGGATCAATCGAACCTGATGACAATCAGTGAACGTTTTGTTAAAAACAACGTGGATTTGATCCTGGCTATCGCTACACCGGCTGCTCAGGCGGTGGCTTCCGCGACAACAACGATTCCGATTCTTTTTACAGCGGTAACCGATCCGGTGGCAGCTCGATTGGTCGAATCGAACGAAAAACCGGGGTTGAATGTGACGGGAACGACCGATGCGGGGCCGATTGACAAACAATTTGCCCTGATGAAGGAGTTATTCCCGGATTTGAAGACAATCGGAATTATTTATAATTCTTCCGAAGTCAATTCCGAAGTCCAAGCCAAACAGGCTGAAGAAATTGCCAAAGAAATGGGTTGGGAAGTAAAGTTTGGAACAATCACTTCGGTGAATGACATTGAACAGGTTGCCAACTCTCTCGCAGAAAAGGTGGACGGATTTTATGCGCCGACGGATAATACGATTGCCTCGGCGATGCCGAATCTTGTAAAAGTGGCTGAAGAGAAAAAGCTGCCTATTTTGGGAAGCGAACCCGGGATGGTTGAAGGGGGCGCATTAATGACCGTCGGAATTGATTACTATAAACTGGGACAACAAACGGGTAAGATGGCTGTAAAGATTTTGAAAGGGGAAGCGGTTCCCGCAGAGATGCCCGTTGAGTCATTGAAAGATGTTGATATTGTGCTGAATCAAGCCACAGCCAAAGCAATCGGTTTCGAATTTCCGGAAAGCGTTCTCAAAAAAGCCACCAAAGTCATAGGCGAATGAGAATATCTCTTCAGAAAGAATCCCCGAAAAAGCGGGGATTCTTTTTTTAACGAACAGACTCTCAGATGTTATTTTGTGCCGAGGCGTAAAAATTACTTTACGGTTTGGGCTTGCTTTTTTATTTGATAGTGCGCCAAGTCACGGGCGACAATGGTATTGGGAAAGATCGCTTGCGCTTCTTCCAAAATATCTTTTTCGCGGTATCGTCTGGAAATATGGGTTAAATATAATGTTCCCACATCGGCTGTTTTCGCAAACCGAGCAGAGTGTTTGGCAGTTAGATGAGAATACTGAAATGCCATGTCCGCTTCTTCTTCCGTATAGGTGGCTTCGATGACCAGCGCATCCGCATGTTGAACGTAAGGCAATAACGAATCGGTTTCTCCCGTATCTCCGACGACGACCAGACTTTCCCCGGGAATTAAATCACCCAATACCTGATCCGGATCAATCGTTCGTCCATCCGGTAGGACCACGCGTTCCTCATTTGCCAAATCACGACGCCAAGGTCCCGGTGGGATTCCTAATGCTTCCGCTTTCTCGGGAAGAAACGGCCGACGCGATTTTTTATCGAAGCGAAAGCCGAATGAGTCCGAACCACGATGATTTACCGGAAAACAGGATACTTGGAAATCTTTTTCATCGAAGAGAATCCCTTCGGAAAGCAGATGAAATCGCAAAAAATCGGGAGCACGATTCCCGCGCAGAACAACGGAAAAAAGCAGGTCACGGACGCGGGCGATTGTATCTTCTCCGCCGTAAATATCCATGTCTTCCATGCTTTCCCAGCGAAGGAGCGTTGAAAGGAGTCCGGCTGTTCCCAAAATATGATCCAGATGACTGTGAGTAAAAAGAATTTTATTTATTCTTTTGAAACCGCATCCGGCGGTGAGGATTTGTCGTTGAGTGCCTTCTCCGCAATCGATCAAAAAACGAAATTCGTCATGAGTCACCAATAAAGACGGTAAGTTCCGTTTAATGGAAGGTGCGGAAGCTGAAGTTCCTAAGAAAAGTAATTCAAACAATTTGGTTTATGTTTTGGCCTCAATTTCTGTCTGATCGAAGTTATTTTACCAGACAGTGGGCAAAGTTCTCGACGTTTCCGGGCGGATATCATACGAAGCGCATTTGATTCCGACAGATTTCGCTGAATAACCGATGCGGAAGTCATGTACGCTCATGAAATTGACTTGACTTTTATTTTCCGATACGCTTTAATTAAAGGTGGCGGACAGCTTATGGGTGACCCCCTCATCCATAATGTCTGATCCGCCATGTTTTTTAAATAATCCCGCGTATTTTCTTCTGCCAAAAACCTTTTTTATAATAAATCCAAAGAAAAGCGCTTGCTAAAGTCCAGGAGATTGAAATACTTACAAAAATCAGCTGATAATTTCCGGTCATCTTGACAAGAAAGTAAGCCAGGGAAACGCGAATAATCACATTACAGAGAAAACTTGCCAATAGCGGTGCGACGGTATCTCCGACGCCGCGAACGGCTCCGCTTAAGACCGTATAGGTATTAACCAAGATATAGCCAGCCGAAAGTGTCCGTAAAATCAATTTACCGCTTTGGACGACCGCAAGGTCATTTGTAAAAAGCGCCATGACATTTGCGCCGAAGAAGAAAAGAATGGAAACCAAAGCAATAGTCAACGATTGGCTAAGAATTAATGTCTGTTTAATTCCCTCAATCGTACGATTCATCTTTCTGGCACCTGTGTTTTGCCCGACAAAAGCGGTAATTCCGACCGCAAATGAGTTCATCGGTAACATAGCGAATTGATCGATCCGTGTCACAACTGCATAGGCGGCGATGACCGTCGGACCGAAACTATTAATTAGGTTTTGTTGGAGCAAAAAGCCGACGGAAAAAATAGAAGTTTGCAACCCCGCTGGTAAACCGATATTGATCATTTGTTTCCCGATTTGCCAGTCCGGTTTGAGCCCCTTAATGGAAATGCCGTATTTTTCTTGGGATCGCAGCAAATAAATAAATGTTAATATTCCGGCAGATGTTTCGGATATTACTGTTCCATAAGCCGCGCCCTTGATACCGGTTCCGAGGATGACGATAAAGAAATATAACAACCCGACATTCAGGATATTGGAAAAAATCAGAAAGAGCAACGGAATAATGGAATCGCCCATCCCTCTCAGAATTCCCGAAAGGATATTATAGAAAAACATGGTGACCAATCCCAGAAACATAATTCTGGAATATTCGGCAGCATAGGTAAAAACTTCCGCAGGTGTCCCGATCATTCTCAGAAGAGGGTTCATAACCGTCTCACCGACGATCGAAATGAGAATACCTCCCAAGATGGTCATCCAGATTGCCACCAGAACGGATTGATTCAATTTTTCGCTGTTTTTTGCACCGTAACTTTGTGAGACCAATACGGTTGCTCCGGTCGAAATTCCGCTGAATAAACCCAATAAAAGGTTATTAATCGGGTTAAAAACGCCGATTGCAGCAAGCGCATCACTGCCGATATAATTTCCCAATAGAATCGCATTGACCGTATTATAAAGTTGTTGGAAAACATTCCCGACGAGAAGCGGCCAGCAGAAAATAAGCAGCTGGTGAATAATATTACCTTCCGTCATATCAGCTTGTCGGTTTCTTGTTAGTTGTGCAGATGTTCGTTCGGAAGACTTCGTTTGAGACCTTTTCTGCTTCAAATGATTTGTGGAAATCGGGGCTGTTTCCGGCATATCGATATAACTGTTTCTCTTATACTAGGGACAGTAAAACAATTCATTAAAAAATAATTTTAATTTTCTGTCAACGGTAATTCAATCATTGTGTTCCAGAAAAATGCGACCATAGCCGTCAGATAAAACAAAGCCGCTTCATCCGAATTCGGTTTCTGAATCATGTTGATTCTGTTTTGAATCAATTCGGATTTCTTTTCGGAAGAGAATATCGTCTCCAACATTTTTCGCGCATCCGAATCTCGCCGGACCAGATCATAAGTGAAATGGCAGCGAATAATTCCCTGATTTTCAAGATCTCGGATCGCCTCCTGTTTGATTTCTTTATACAGACCATCGAAAGAGGGTTGAAAAGAATAAATGCATTTTCTGCGGAGTGACGGTTGGTAATGGCAAAATGCCACAGGCTCTCCGGATGCATTATATAAAATATTGGGGAACATCACGCTGAATTTAAAAAAACGGTTGCGAGGGAAAAGGACATCCATATGTCCGATTTCTTGGTCGGACTCATCGAAAATTTGAACTTTGCTGCAGTTTAAATTGAGTTTTTTATCCCGGTAGGGTTCCTTTTTATCGCTCACCGTAAAATAGGAGTATATTTTTTCCGGGACTTGCAACTCCGGATTGAACG
>Ga0116171_10004144_pt1 | contig 13116 bp, 9 predicted proteins | sample AD_JPNHW2_MetaG_FD_89798 | JGI IMG/M metagenome (GOLD analysis project Ga0116171, IMG submission 89798) | Active sludge microbial communities of municipal wastewater-treating anaerobic digesters from Japan - AD_JPNHW2_MetaG | ecosystem: Engineered > Bioreactor > Anaerobic > Digestate | place...
AAGAAAACGGCAATCTGGTCAGTAAAACAGAAGGAACTTTTTTCGACGGGAATCCAAGCGGTAAAGTCACAATATCATTATATGATAAAAACGGACGGCTTGTCAGCACAATTACCGGAATCTACAGAAACGGGAAATTATACGGCGACTCCACAATTATTACTTACGACGAAAACGGAAATAAGATAAGTGAATACACCGGCGAAATCGAAAACAATAAGCCCCAGGGGAAAGGGGTTCTTGTCACATATGATAAAGATGGAAAGATAGTATCCAGGTACACAGGAAGCTTCAGCAACGGAGAGCCGGATGGAGAGGGAAAACTCATCACTTATCACAGTAATGGTAAAATAAAATCTGAATTCACCGGAACATTCAAAAACGGGAAATTCGACGGGAAAGGAATACTGAGCGAGTATAACGCGAAGGGAAAACTTGTAAGCCGCTATGAAGGTGAATTTAAAAACGGGGAAAAGCATGGTGACGGAGTTTTTTCTGAATATGATGAAGACGGTAATCTCAGATCGAAATTTATCGGCCGTTATAACATGGGAAAACGCCATGGACAGGGTTCCCTGTTTGAATATAATAAAAAAGGAATTCTGATAAAAAAATATTTAGGGCAGTTTAATGACGATAAGATGACCGGCGAGGGTGTTTTATTTACATATAATGATAAAGGCGTACTTGTATCGAAATACCTCGGGCAGGTTGTTAATGGAGTTGCCAGTGGTGAAGGGTCGATGTTTTACTATGATAGTAACGGCAAAGTCATTTCTAAAAGTACGGGTACTTTTAAAGACGGCTTATTGAATGGAGAGGGTTTTTCAATAACTTATGACAGTAATGGGAAACCGGTGAGTAAAGTTTACGGATTATGGCTTGACGGAGTCCTGCAGGAGGGAAAATCCTCATTAACCGGAGACGGCGATTCGTATTCCGGGGAATGGGTCCAGGGGAAGAAGCATGGATTCGGGATTTACAGATGGGGAAACAAATCAAGATGGGCGGGAGCTAAATACATAGGTAATTTCGAAAATGATAAAAGATCAAAAAATGGCACCCTGATGCTTCCATCAGGCGACAAATATGTAGGCGAATTTAAAAATGACAAACTTCACGGTGAAGGGGTATGGTATTATATTGACGGATCGCGGTTTATCGGAACCTTTGTAGACGGAACCTGCGACAATAAAGGGCTTAAGATCTGGCCGGATGGAACAAATTATATTACGGCGATTGACAGCTACTATCACAGTGAAAAAAATTCCGAAATGCCGAATGCCGAGGGGAATAAATACCAGACAAAAACTTTGAATGATAAAACAAAAACCGGCAAAGGAACGTTTGTATGGGAACCGGATACTGCTGCTGATCAGACTGAAAAAACAGAAAACAGTGATGATTCAGACAGTACAATATGGAAACCAGCCAGGTAGGGATTAATTTCCTGACCTCCTGTACAAAAATTAAACGATGAGATTATACAAATGCCGGTAATAGAAAACTCCTCTTATAAAGCGCCGTTCCTTCTCCGGAACTGTCACCTGCAGACAGTACTTCCCACCCTTTTCAGAAAAATTAAAGGGGTCAACTACATCCGTGAAAGAATAGATACACCGGACGGTGACTTCATTGACCTCGATTTTTCCTCCGTTGGCTCAGACAGGGCAGCAATACTCTCTCATGGACTTGAAGGTAAATCGGAACGGGCATATATGAAGGGTATGATCAGAACATTCAATAGAAGAGGCTGGGATGGCGTCTCATTTAACTTCAGGGGATGCAGCGGGGAACCGAATAGTACTTCCGCGACATATCACAGCGGAAAAACAGAAGATCTACACACGGTGATCCGTCATCTTGTAACGGTAAAAAAATATAAGAGCATAACATTGATCGGATTCAGCCTTGGAGCAAACCTCACACTTAAATATGCCGGCGAGAGGGGCAGAAAAATACCCGCTGAAATAAAAAGTGCAGTCGCCATTTCCGCGCCCTGTGACCTTGTATCGTCGTCGATAGAAATCCATAAAATGAAAAACATCATATACTCAAAAAGATTTCTCAGTACTCTTGTTGCCAAGATGAAGATGAAGGAACCTCTGCATAATGCTGATATTACAAGAGACTATAAATCGGTTAAAACCCTGAAAGATTTCGATGATAAATTTACAGCCCCCCTTAACGGCTTTACCGATGCAACCGACTACTGGAAAAAATGCAGCGCCGTAAACTTTATCAGCAATATCGCAATACCCGTGCTGATATTGAACGCGGAGGATGACCCTATTCTCGGAAAAGAATGTTACCCGTACAGGGAAGCCTCTGAAAACAGATACCTGTATCTTGAAGTCCCTGAACATGGAGGGCATATGGGATTTATAACGTTCGGTAAAAACGGTGAGTTCTGGCACGAAATCCGTGCCGCTGAATTTGCCGGGTTACATAAATAATTTTAAATGCTTCTTTTACTGTCAATTTTTCCGTGTATATCCTTATAGAATTCCTTGATATTATTCATATCGTTCTCTATATTCCCGGTCGGAATAAAAAGCGGGCCGTATCCTCCGGCCTTTTTTTCATAGTCAAGATATGCAAGCAGTATAGGAACTTTTGCCCCTGATGCGATATAATAAAATCCTGTTTTCCATGAATTCACTTTCGCCCTGCTCCCCTCGGGAGGTACCGCGACAACAAGACGCTCGCTCCTGTTAAACTCCTCAACTACGGCCGAGACAAGATTGTTCGAGCGGCTTCTGTCAACCGGTATGCCTCCAAACCATTTCATAACCGCGCCGAACGGCATACGGAAAATCTCTTTTTTCCCCATCCAGTATATATCATTTTTATGATAAAGGTTCATTAAAAGGCCGAAGAAAAAATCCCAGTTCGATGTATGAGGCGCGGCAATCATCACATATTTTTTTATATCCGGCCGCTGCCCTGTGATTTTCCATCCCGAAATCCTGAGCAGCAGGCGGGACAGCAATTGACAGAGTGTGCTTAAAACCGGGGTGTTGAATATAGTCTTCTGCATTATATTTTTCCTTTTTTTTATTCTATTGCAAAAATCAGCCAGATTATATATATGAAACAAACAGGCATTAAAAATAGTTGCAAATATAAATACAGCCTGCTTCCTGCAAACATCTGACAGCATGTTAATCCGTTCAGAATCCGAACCTGTCGCGGTAAGTGCATTTCCTGCACAGCTGTTCGACAGCCCGCCTCTCCGAGAATCCGCGTATAATTTTCAGAGCCCTTTCGCTATTGATTATATCTGTGAATGAAGACTCTTTAATATTCCCGAGTTTCATAATCCCCTTCCCGTCAAGGCAGCATGGTACAACAGTCCCGTCAACCAGTATAGCCGCCTGTCTTTTCAACCCGTAGCAGAAACCGTTCGGATTATTCTCCGGGGAACCCAGGTCAGGCCAGAGAAACTGTTTGCTCCTGCTCAGAAACAGCCTGTGTGAAATTTTTTTCCCCTTCCCGGAAGCTATCCCCTCCAGCACCTGGCGTTGTACACCCAGCCTGTTCTCTATATGGTCAAAAATAATCCCGTTTGTTTCATTATCCTTTTCCCTATCCAGATTCCACAGTTTAAATTCAATGAACATCCCGGTTTTTTTTAAGGCTTCAACTGCAAAAGAAAAAATATCATCAAGATATCTTTGAATATACTCCTGATCCTTTTCACCCTCAAGGCTGTGCAGTGAAAAACTTACCTGGCGTACTGCCGGCTTATTCAAAAGCCTGCCGCCTGTTTTTGCGATCAATGTTCCGTTGGTCGCAAGGCTTACCCTGAACTTTTTTTCCCCGCTTATTTCAAGGAACCTTTCAAGCTGCGGATGGATCAGAGGTTCACCTTTTACATGAAAATATATGTAATCTGAAAAATCCCTGACCTGGTTGAGAATATCCGAAAAGAACATTTCGTCCATAAACTCCGGCTCTCTTCCCGAATCGGGGCAGAAACTGCATTTGAGGTTACAGACGTTTGTTATTTCAATATATATTCTTTTAAGTTTTCTCATTTGCGGAAGTTTTGCTCCATTTACAGTCAATCTGCATGAAAGCGTGATTTAATTTCAAATAATTATTATAAATATTTTAACTTGTAATTTTAATATTCTATTTCTAATATAAACGCTATTATGCATTATCTACTAATATAATAAGGAACTGATCTGAGATGAAAAAAGATGCCGGAAAGGAACTGATAAAACAGAAAGTCGAAGACTTTGAAAAGTATTCAGCAGTGCTGAAGAAAAAAGGGCACGGTGAGACTAATATCCGATCCAACTATATAGATGTTTTTTTTGAAGCACTCGGCTGGAACATGAAGAGCCATTACGATGTAGTCCGTGAATTTTCGCAGATAGATACCTCCGGTACAAAGCGTGTAGATTATGCCTTTAAGGTAAATGGAAAGCTTAAATTCTTTGTTGAAGCAAAAGAAGCAAGCATCGACCTTGTTAACGATAAAGATGCAATATATCAGGCAAAACGGTATGCCTACTCTACCAACGGTAAAGCGCCTATTGTTATACTCACCGACTTTGAAGAGTTCCGGGTGTTCAATGTACTGAAAGCACCGGATTATAATAATACAGACCGCGAACTGATGAAAAATCTCAGTTTTGAATATACCGGCTACCTCGATAGATGGGATCTTCTGTGGGATACATTTTCTAAAGAGGCGGTAACTGCCGGTAGTCTTGAAACTCTGCGCGGTAAAATAGACAAAAACACCAAAACTATGGATGTCGACTTTCTTGAACAGATAACCGGCTGGAGAGAAACCCTCGCGAAGACTATTGCTCTGCGCAACAAAGAACTATCCGTAGATGAACTGAACGAGGCGGTACAGAGAATACTTGACCGGCTGCTATTTATACGCAACCTTGAAGATCGTGAAATAGAACTGGAAAACACACTGCTCGATAAAACAAAGAAGGCAGAGAATATTTATAAAAGCCTTATCCCTGTATTTAATAATCTTGATAATGTTTACAACGGCCTTCTTTTTAAAAAACATTTTTCCGAAGAGCTTATCATTGATGATAAGACTATTAAAGATATAATTAAAAGCATCTGTTACCCTGTTTCCCCCTTCCAGTTCGATGTTATTGAACCTGAAATTCTCGGCCGTATTTATGAAAAATTTCTCGGCAGCAAAATAAGGCTGACAGAAAATCACCAGGCGAAGATTGAAGAGAAAATGGAGGTTCGTAAAGCCGGCGGGGTTTATTATACACCTGAGTATATTGTAAATTATATTGTTGAAAATACAGTGGGGAGGAAGCTGAATCCGTCCAGTACTCCACCAGCCAGCCCCCCAAACCCCCCGGAGGTGGGCTTCAGTACTACTGAGATTAGACAATCACCACTTAATCCGGATGAAATAAAAAAAATTAAAATTGTCGATCCCGCATGCGGTTCGGGGAGCTTTCTTCTTGGCGCCTATTCGTACCTGCTCGATTACCACGCAAAATGGTACGCTTCGGCTTCGCTCAGCGACCGTAAAAAATACAAGTCGGATTTTTATACGGCAAAAGATGGTGAAATAAAAGTAAACCTTGAAAAGCGGGGAGAGATATTAAAGAACAACATCTTCGGAGTAGATATAGACAAGGAGGCGACAGAGGTTGCCATAATGAGTTTGTATTTAAAGATGCTCGATGACGGATTTGATAAAGGGGAACGTGATCTGTTTTTCATCAAAGGACACGTACTCCCCGATATGACCAATAATGTCAAGTGCGGTAATTCACTTATTGGAACAGATTACTTTGACGGAAAGCTTGAGATAGATATTCAGGAAATGAAAGAGATAAAGGCATTTGACTGGGAGAAGGAGTTTCCGGGAATTTTCCCTTCGACTTACTTCGACGGCGCTCAGCACAAGCCGCTCAGAGACCAGAATGGCCAACGCACGGTGAGCGGAGCCGAACCGGGAGGATTCGATTGTGTTATCGGGAATCCGCCGTATGGGGCAAATTATGGGAATGAAATAAAGCATTTCCTCTCAGAGAAATATGAGTTAGCAATTCCTATTGCTGATACATTTTTAATGTTTTTAAAAAGAGCTTATTTTATATCAAATCAAAATGCTTTAATTTCTTTTATTATTCCTTCTACTTGGCTTTACATGCCTCAGTATTGCTCTTTTAGAAAAACAATACTAAGTCAAAAAGAGATTATTGAAGTGCAGCTATTTAGAAGGCCTGTTTTTGATAAAGTTACTGTTGAGACATGTACAATAATCTCCAACGATTATAAACCAACAAATAATTCAATGTATAATTTTAAAGAAATTCTTGAAGAGCCTTCATCTTTTAATTATACTGAAATTTCAATTCTTCAAAATGCTTTATTGAGTGAACAAGAATCAAATTTCATACTTTCAAACAAAGTCGATAAAGATCTTTTTAATAAAATAAAAAAAGACAAAGTTACTTTAAAAGATGTCTCTTTAACAGTATGTGGCCTCACTCCTTACAGACTTGGAAAAGGTAAACCTGCACAAAAAGAAAAAATAGTAAACGAAAGAAGTTTTGATTCTGATTATAAAAAAGATGATACTTATCGCCAATATCTTATGGGTAGAGATTTTAGTAGATATTCATGGCAATTAGAAAAAGAAAGATGGATTAGTTATGGTGATTGGTTAGCTGAACCAAGATATAAAGCTCCATTCGATGATGATAAAAAAATAATTATAAGACAAACCTCCGATAAGTTAATTGCACACTTAGATACAAATAAATATTTATCTCTGAAAAATGTTCATAATCTACGCACAACAAATGAAAGTTTAACTTATGAATATCTTCTTGCTCTTTTAAATTCAAAATTACTAGATTGGTGGTATCAAAAATTAATACCCGAAAAAGGGCGTGTATTTGCAGAAGTTAAAGTAGTTAACTTAGTAAAACTTCCGATTAAGCTAATTGATTTTGATAATTCAACAGAAAAGAATATACACGACTCTCTCGTTACTCTTGTCGAGCAAATGCTTCAGGCTCAGAAAGATTTCCGTAATACGAAAAGTGAATCGGATAAAAAGCTTTATGAACAGAAAATAAGCATGCTTGATAAAAAGATTGATGATCTTGTTTACAAACTCTACGGGTTGACAGAGGAAGAGATAAGGATTGTTGAAGGGTAAACAAATGAATTTTGAAATTGAATTTAAACCGCGGGCATTGAAGGATCTAAAATCTCTTGAAAAACATGAGATAAAAAATATAATTGAAAAAATTGAGGAAATGAAAAAAGGTATTAACAATTTAAATATTAAAAAATTAACCAATTTCACACCGGAATATAGATTAAGAGTCGGGAACTATAGAATTTTATTTGAGATTGAAGATAATGTTATTACTATTTATACCATAAGTCACCGTAAAAACGCGTACAAGTAAAAGGAGAAAACAATGATAGATTTACACCCTGAATATTTATCTAAAAAAGGAAAAAAAGAATTCGTTATATTACCTTATGAGGAATTCAGCCTGTTAAAAGAATATCTTGAACAGGTTGATGATTTACTGGAATTAAGAAAAGTAAAAGTAAAAGAAAAAACTAAAAAGTCTATCTCTCTTGATGAAGTAAAGATAAAACTGAATTTATAATGAAATAACGCATTCTAAAAGTGTTTTTACTACGAAAAGATTTCCGTAACACAAAAAGTGAACCGGACAAAAAGCTTTATGAGCAGAAAATAAACATGCTCGATAAAAAGATAGATAATCACCTGTGGTGAGTCTGTCGAACCATTGTTTACAAACTCTACGGGCTTACTGAGGAAGAGATAAGGATTGTTGAGGGTGAGTAATAATGAGTATTGAAGTAATAAAGAATTTTGTTGAAGATCTAAAAGAAAGTCCGGACAAATCAGCGGTTACTTTTTATCATTATACAAATACTGAAGGACTTGTTGGTATTTTGAACAGTCAAGAATTATGGTTGACTGATAGCAAATTTTTAAACGATCCTTCTGAAAAACAACATGGGCTTCTGATATCTGAATTGGCAAACCTAAATGTCTGGAATACATTAATGAGTGAAGTAATTGCTTCAATTGAAAAAGAAGAACAACCAGATAAAAGTGCACTTCATTTTCTTGATGAATCAATAAAAAGGCACAAAGAATTTGCAGAAAAAGAATATATGGCATCCACTTATTTGATGTCTTTTTGTGAAGATGGCGATTTATTAAGTCAATGGAAAGGTTATAGCAATTACGGTAAAGGATTTTCAATAGGTTTTAAGAAAAGTTTTTTAAGCGATATATCGGGTTTTCATCTTGGTCGAGTTATTTACAGCTGGGAAGAAAAGATAAAAATTTTGGAAAAAGTAACTATAAATTTCATAGATAAATATAAAGTCAATATTCAAGAATTTAACAATGAATTATTAACAGATTTTTTTAATTTGATTGGATTTATATCAATTTTCTTTAAGGATTATTTTTTTAAAGAAGAAAATGAATGGAGATTGGTATCAGTCCCGGAATTAAAACAGAAACCTGATTGTAAAGCCACTAATTCCGGTGTCACTCCATTCATTAAGATTCAGATTAAACCTTTAGAAGAAAAAATTGATAAAATCATTCTCGGACCAAAGTATGATTCAAGATATATTTATTCATTAAAAAATTGGTTTCCAATTGAAAAAATTGAACTTTCCAAAGGCTCTCTTGTATAAAAATATTATAATCAGATATCGAAATAAAAGGATGCTATGAAATTCATAAAAAATAACAAATGGATTTTTACAGTTATTGTTTTTTCTATTGTGGCAACAGCGGGAGTAGTTTTTCCTTACTTTTCTAAATTCTATGGACCTCTATCAAATGATAAAAATACATTTGGCCTATTCGGGGATTATGTTGGCGGAGTACTTGGTTCCACTTTTGCTTTTTTGAGTTTTATGGCATTATTAATTACTATTCATCTCCAACATCAAGATCTTGTTGAAACAAGACGGGAAGCCAAAGAGCAGAAAGAGCTTGCTGACGATCAAAGGAAAATTTTACAGCTTCAACGTTTTGAAACAACTTTTTTTAATATGCTGAATCAAATAACAAATATTATAGAATCTTACGCCGTAGGTAACAAAAAAGGTTCAGATCACTTTAATAAAATTGTTAATGAAATTACTCATGAATTAATTGTTAACGAAACCACCCATGAATTAATGAATACTCCTGTTAAACCAGAAAATATTGAAAAACATTTAAATGATTCGGGTCTTTTAAATAAGATTGTTGATTGTTTTAATTTTGCAACACACATATCACGAATATTGGAAATAATATTTAACCAGATTAGTTTAGAAAAAAAAGAAAAAGAATTATATAGAAAAATATTATTAGATTTTCTTTCTGTGCATCAATTAACATTTTTAAAAACATGCCGTGATTTACCAATGTTTAAAGAGCAAAAAGAAAACCTGAGTAAGTTATGGCAACCGGTAGATGATAATTAATGTTTTTAAAATATATGATTTAATATAACAAGAATCTGATATATAAAAACTGATTGTTCATGGTATACAATAATTTCCCTAATACGAAAACCCTCTCCATATGGAGAGGGTGGCCAGCGGCCGGGTGAGGTCGTTAAGTATATTAAAAACTATCAGCTATTGAATTCTAAGAATTGTAAAGAGATACAATGAAAAACAAAAACCTTAACGAAATATTAGATAATCTTCTCAACCTTCCCGCAGAGACGGAAGTTGTTGAATTCAAAGAAGCAAAGAATGATTATAGCTTTGATAAAATCGGCAAGTATTTTTCTGCTTTGAGTAATGAAGCAAATCTTAAACGAAAACCGTTTGCGTGGCTTATCTTCGGAGTTGAAGATAAACATCATAAAGTTGTCGGGAGCAGGTATCGTGTTAGTAGAAAACATCTGGACAGCCTTAAAGTTGAGATTGCAGATAAAATTAATAACCGGATCACTTTTATTGAAATTTACGAGTTAACACGTCCGGAAGGACGTGTAGTCATGTTTCAAATACCGGCTGCACCTCTGGGAATACCGATCAGTTTTGAAGGTCATTACTATGGACGCGATGGTGAAACACTCGTTCCTCTTAATCTTGAAGAGATCGAGAGAATAAGAATCCAGACAGTTCTTGAAGACTGGAGTGCTATCATTGTTAATGAAGCGTCCACCGATGATCTGGATCATGATGCTTTACAAACTGCAAAAATAAACTTTAAAAACAAATTCCCTGATAAAGCAGCTGAAGTTGATTCATGGGATACAACAACCTTTCTTAATAAAACAAAACTGACAATAAAAGGTAAAATAACCAGGTCGACAATTCTGCTTCTTGGTAAAAATGAATCTGAACATTTCCTTCAACCGGCGAATCCTAAAATCCGCTGGCTGTTAAAAGACGCTCGTGGTAATGATAAAGATTATACAATTGAAGGTCTTCCTTTTTTACTGGCTATTGATAAAATTAACTCAAAAATCAGAAATTTAAAATATAGATATATCAAGGACGGCACTCTCTTTCCGGAAGAGATAAATCAGTACGAACCTTTTACTATAAGGGAAGCAATTAATAATTGTATCGCCCATCAGGATTATTCAAAAGGCGGTATGATTAATGTTGTAGAAATGGATGATCAGCTGGTTTTTACAAACTTAGGCAGTTTTATTCCTGGCGATGTGGAACGTGTAGTTAAAGACGATGCTCCCGAAGAATATTATCGAAATAGATTTTTAGCAACAGCTATGTTTAATCTTAAAATGGTTGATACTGCCGGCGGTGGTATACGAAAGATGTTTACCTTTCAAAGGCAAAGATTCTTTCCTATGCCGGATTATGATCTTTCGCATGAAAAAGTTAAACTTACTATAACTGGTAAAATCCTTGATTTGGAATATGCCAGGCTTCTTGCCCGCGATCCTGATCTTATATTAGATGAAATTATACTTCTTGATAAAGTTCAGAAACACAAGCCTCTAACTGACTCAGAAGAAAAGCATTTACGGATAAAGGGACTTATTGAAGGACGTAAACCAAACTATTTCATATCTTTAAAAGTGGCTCAGAAAACAGGCCAGAAAGCGATATATTCAAAAAATAAAGCTTTTGATAAAGATTATTATCTTAATCTTATAATGAAAGCCATAACACAACATGGAAATATGGAAAGAAAAGATGTAGATGAACTGTTATGGTCAAAACTACCCGAGTGGATGGATGAAAAACAGAAAAAAAATAAAATAAAAAATCTTTTGTCTGAACTAAGAATATCCGGTAAAATTAAAAACGATGGTACCGATACGAAACCAAAATGGATTAATTCCTAAATTTTTAGAAGAGATTTAGAAGAGATTTAGAAGAGATTTAGAAGAGATTTAGAAGAGATTTTTTCATCATCTGCAGCTATAATCCTGTTAAATTTGTAATGCACACTTTTTATCAAAATACATTTATCATTCTTAAAAAACAGTAATAGTTCCGGCGGAATACCGTACCGGTTCCAGTGTACTGAAATTAACAGGGAACTCTCTTTGCCGGTATTACAGGTTCAGGGGAGTTTCGATCAGATAAAAAGTTTTCTCATCGAGCAGATATTTTCCCTTTAAGACATCTATAGTAAAGGGACATATTATTTTAAACTCAATTTTTTAACCTGTAATTTTAATATTTTATTTTTGTTATAAGATCTGATAAAGTAATAACATGACCGGGGAAGAGATTAATCTGAGATGAAAAAAGATGCCGGAAAGGAACTGATAATACAGAAAGTCGAATACTTTTAAACGAAGACTTTTAAAATATTTTTTTGTTTTTCCGGCTGTTATTGTTATTAATTAATCATATTAATTACCTGAAATACCTTAAGGTAATTTCATATTTCAGATGGACCGGTTTTGTGCGGCAACAGTTAATCATATCAGTCATCTGAACATGTTCGGACTACAGGTCCTGCGTTATCTGTTAAGGATTTGAACGGACGAATCTCCTGTATATCAAACCCGGATCGCTCAAAAAAATAATCACAATGCTGCCGCTCCCGCCGGCCCTGATAACAGGGAGGAACATATGTGGAAAGCATTCTGCACAGCCGAAAAAGTGCCCGTCGCCGCAGTTTCCCTTTTGCTGCTTCTGTTCACTGCCGCCTGCACATCCGGCAGCAGCGGCAAAGACGTGGATGATTCAACCGTTGTGGGTCTCGGCACGTATAAATTCACTGTCAATCTTGATATCGGTTCAGCCGATCCAATCCCGCTGAGGATAGAGAGCAACGCCGGGGATGGTTCTAAACCGCTTTTAACGTTTGTGGGCGTGGCCAGGCCGCTCGGTGATGAATTCATCGGAAGGCTGGAACTCGCCGAAGAGAACGGCCAGCTGTTTATCCCGTCGGTAACCGTGGATTCCACAACCATTTTCAAGGTTGATGTCTCAGATCTGTGGACCGGCATCATTCTGACAGTCGAAGTAACTGATGACATAGTATTCGAAAACGGCGATGACCCGTCCAGCGGCAGCTTCACGCTCAACAACGGCACTGATTCCATCAGCGTTACTTTCAGTAAAAAAGAAGGCGAATATATCGTTAACTTCAGCGGCGGAGCGGACGCTGCCGGATTGGACGACTTCAAGGATTACCTGGAAAACAGCACCGTGTCTGATCTTCTGAAACAGGCTTCCGTTGCATATCATATGATAGAGATCCTTTACGACCAGGTGAATTTTATCGCAGGCATAATTGTGAAGATCGAGGGTGAAGAATCGGGGACGGAAACCGGCGACGCCCATCCGGGACTGCCGGACCCGGCCGGAGGCACATTCACGCTGAACTTCATCAGCGGGAATGCGGAGCAGGGGGCGGACTTTTCGCTGGTGTTTGACAATTACTGGAAGGATGATCCGGATGAAGACATAGATACCCTGATCGACGGCACTGTAAATCTTGTCAACCTGTTCATAACTGAGACAGATGATGTACTCACACAGATAGGATTCGCATGGGGCGAAAATGCGGGCATATTTTTTGACCAGAGCGGCATCTCGATATATGAAACCGAAGATTCAGAATCAGGCCTTACACAGAAATTGACACATACGATA
>Ga0116171_10004146_pt1 | contig 13115 bp, 14 predicted proteins | sample AD_JPNHW2_MetaG_FD_89798 | JGI IMG/M metagenome (GOLD analysis project Ga0116171, IMG submission 89798) | Active sludge microbial communities of municipal wastewater-treating anaerobic digesters from Japan - AD_JPNHW2_MetaG | ecosystem: Engineered > Bioreactor > Anaerobic > Digestate | place...
AACAACTCAAAATTGAGCTTGCACAAATTCATAAATATAACCGCGAAAATTACACAAACGCAAAAACAGATTTCATTACAAAAATTAACGAAATAATTAGAAGCAGAGAAACATGAAAAACACAAACATTCTATTTGATCTAAAAAGATGTTAACTTATACTAGACAAAAATAGAAAAATAGTGTATTTTGGCTTGCGTGTCGTCCAAAAAATGGATTTGCGGAGGTTTTGGCATGTATAAAAGACAGAAATATATAGACAGGATCATTCCTTTTGTCGGTAAACCTGTAATAAAAGTAATAACAGGTATGAGAAGAACCGGAAAGAGTATAATCATGATGCAGCTTGTAGATCACCTGAAAGAATCGGGTGTGAGTTCTGAAAAAATTCTTTATATCAACATGGAATCATTGAATAATTCAAGATTTCTTGATATTCATGAGTTGCACCGTTTTGTTCGTGAACAGAAAACAAAGGCGGGCGGAAAGATATGTCTGTTTATTGACGAGGTTCAGGAAATTCCTGATTGGGAAAAAGTTGTCAACTCGTTTTTCGCTGATGATGATGCTGACATTTTTGTTACCGGTTCAAATTCAAAACTTCTGTCAGGTGAACTTGCAACACTTCTTACGGGCAGATATGTTGAATTTAATGTGTATCCACTTGTTTTTTCTGAGTTTTCTGAATTATTAAATAATGGAAAGGGAGTTGATTACACATTCAATGAGTTTCTTAAATATGGCGGAATGCCGGGAATTCATCATCTTGAAATTGAACAGTCTAACATATATCAATATCTTTCATCAATTCGCGATAGCGTTGTTTTGAAGGATGTGATAAAGCGGAATAATATTAGAGATATAGATCTACTTGATAAAATAATGAGATTCGTTTTTGACAATGCAGGTAACATTCTGTCGAGCAGAAAAATTGCTGATTATTTTAAAAGCGAAAGGAGGTCGGTTGGTCACGAGACTGTTTTAAATTATTTGAATTATCTGGAATCGGCCTTCATTATAAAAAGAGTTCCCCGATATGATCTGAAAGGAAAAAAGCTTCTTGAAACAAACGAAAAAATATATCTCACCGATATAGGGTTCAGTCATTCATTGTTCGGTTACAGAGAGAAAAACATAAACAGTTATCTCGAAAACATTGTATTTATTGAGCTTTTATATCGAGGCTATGATGTTAAAATAGGGAAACTTGATGATTATGAAGTTGATTTTGTTGCTGAAATCGCCGGGGAAAGAATTTATATTCAGGTGTGCTATCTTCTGACGGATGAAACAGTGAGAGCAAGGGAAACAAGGCCTTTTTATAAAATTCAAGATAATTTCCCGAAATATATTCTTACAATGGACTCAATTCCTGAAAGTAGTGAAGATGGAATAATCAGAAAATATCTTCCCGGCTGGTTGATGGAGCAGAAATGAAATACACAAACATTCTATTTGATCTTGACGGGACTTTGACCGATCCGAAAGAAGGTATTATAAATTCTGTTAAATTCGCACTGTCGAAAATGGGTGTGAACGAAAGCGAGGTTGGTGATCTGATGAAGTTCATCGGGCCGCCGCTTCATGTCTCTTTCCGGGATTTCTGCGGTTTTTCTTTCCCTGACGCTGATAAGGCTGTGCAGTATTTCCGTGAATATTTCACCGATAAGGGTATCAATGAAAACAGAATATTTCCGGGAGTTGTCGAGCTTCTTAAATCGCTTAAAAGCCGGAATATGAGGATTGTCCTTGCCACTTCAAAGCCGACTGTCCATGCAAACGCAGTGCTTGATAATTTCGGAATAACTGAATATTTCCAATATGTTAAAGGAAGCAACCTCAACGGCACAGAATCAGGAAAAACGGAAATAATCAGCCACATCATCGAAAAATTCAAACTCGAAAAAAATAAAACAATCATGATCGGCGACCGGTTTTATGACATCATCGGCGCAAAAGAGAACGGAATTGACTCGATCGGCGTCACATTCGGCTACGGAAGCGAAACAGAACTCAAAGAAGCCGGCGCGACATATATCTGCAAAAGCGTGAAAGAAATTGAGTTGCTCCTGATCACCGGAAAATGATTGACTAAGAAATTGAGAAAAAGTAAAGTGTTTGAGATTTGGTAATCGAAGTGGTTTATGGAAAGAATTATGACAGTTGAAAATATTGGAGGGCAATGAAATATTTAAAGATCGACCCAAATAATCAACTTTCAATAAATGATTCTATGATTATCGAAGGTGATGCCTTAAACGCATTAAGAGTGCTTCCTACAGAATCAGTTCAATGTGTAATAACATCTCCTCCATACTGGGGATTGAGAGATTATGGTGTTTATGGGCAAATAGGTCTTGAAACAACATTGCCACAATTTATCAATCATTTAGTCGCAATTTTCAATGAAATCAAGAGAGTTTTGCGAAATGATGGAATTTTATGGTTGAATATTGGTGATGGATACACAAGTGGCAATCGTGGGTACAGATCGCCAGATAAAAAAAACCCCGCACGAGCGATGGCTATGCGACCGAATACACCAGAAGGGTTAAAACCCAAAGATCTTCAAGGGATTCCATGGAGGCTTGCCTTTGCGTTACAGGATGATGGTTGGTATTTAAGAAGTGATATTGTTTGGAATAAACCAAATGCTATGCCAGAAAGTGTAAAAGATCGCCCGACTCGTTCTCATGAGTATTTATTTATGTTTAGTAAGAATGAAAGATACTATTATGATTATGAATCCATGAAGGAAATCGGTGGCAATGGTAAATTGAGGAGTCGCAGAAGTGTATGGAGTATTCCTACTCAAGCATTTACGGGTTCGCATTTTGCAACTTTTCCAAAAACTTTAATTGAGCCCTGTATTAAAGCATCAACAAAACTTGGAGATTTTGTTTTAGATCCATTTTTTGGATCAGGGACCGTAGGGGTTTCTTGTTTAGAAAATCAGAGGAATTTTATCGGGATAGAACTAAATCCAGATTATGTGGGAATCGCTATTGATAGATTGAAAAGTAAAGAACCTAAGATTGTGAGGATAGCTTAAAAATGAAAATAAATATTCCAATTCCTGAATTGCAAATTGATTTTTCTTATACACTGGGGCAAATTCGGAGTGTTTATTTACAAGAAGCGTTAAGTAATACTGTGGAAGAGGTTGATCTTAGACTCCTTGATAAACAGCTTTCTGATTTTGTTCCACAAGAGATGTTAAAGGCAACAGCAAAATGTGGCTTACGAGGAGAATTAATTTTTCCGGTTCCCTGTTTATTAGAAAAGAATCCATATTTGCTTGGTTATTATCGCCTTTTATTGGGATTCAGTCAAAAGGAATTTTATACATCAAAATTTGGGATTTCAGGATTTAAATCAATGGAAATGAAGGGACTTCTCACAAAGAGAAATTTAGAAGTAATTTCCCTTCTTTGTAAAGAGCTTGTAAACAGCCTTTGTGCATTAATAGATGGAATTGGTATTAATCGCTTAAGTAAAGAATTGCTGTATGATTTAACACTATTAACAGTCGGACCACAATTGAGAGGTGGCGCAAATGTCCGAAAAGGTGTTGTTGGAATTGTTGATGTATTTGAAGCAATTCATAATATTGTAAAACATGCTTCTGTTGAATCCTCTTCAAATAAAATAAGGATAACAAATGCAGCGGGGAGACAAGTATTAATAGAATTTTCTCCAGATCCAGATATTGTTATTAGAGAAGAAATGAGTCAGGATAATATGAGAAACATTATTGCAATTGAGATAAAGGGAGGAACTGATTTTTCAAATATTCATAATCGGGTTGGCGAAGCAGAAAAAAGCCATCAAAAAGCAAAATCAGATGGTTTTGTCGAATGCTGGACTGTCGTAAATGTTGATAGAATAGACTTTTCAATGGCCCAAAGAGAATCACCTTCTACAAATAGATTTTATAGAATTTCTTCTTTAAAAAATAAAACAGGAGAAGAGTATATTGATTTTAAAAATCGAATAATTGCTTTGACTGGAATAACTAATGCATAAATTCCGGTTTTTTCTTTTTTTAACGATTCATTTTCAGCAATAATTGCGGTAGAATTTTTAGAAAAATCGTATCCTTTTATATTTTAACTCGGACATTTCAACTTTGCCGACATTTTTAAAAGCATGTTGACTTGAAGCTTTTTAGACATAAAATAGATGTGTTTTAGATATGGAATATTTTGAGGTTTTAATGACAAAAAAGAAAGTATCCGAAGAAAAAGAGCTTCACGATCTTTATGAGTCCGGTGCGTTCACTCCTGTGACAGACGAAAGAAAAAAAGAACTTGCTGAAGATGCTAAACAAACGCTCGGCGAAATGAGGGCGATAAAGAGCGTAACACTAAGAATTAACAGCGATATTCTTGAAATGATCCGCAGAAAAGCTGATGCTGAAAGAATCCCGTATCAGACTTTAATGCAGCTTGTTTTGAGCCAGTTCGCCCAGGGAAAAATAAAAATTCAGATTTAGTTTTGTGTGTTAATAATTGGAGGTGTTTCAATGAAGATTGTTAATGAATTCAAGACTTTCGCGATGAGGGGAAATGTCATTGACATGGCTGTGGGTATCATTATCGGTGCCGCTTTCGGCAAGATAGTTTCTTCCGCTGTGGGTGACATGATAATGCCTGTGATAGGACTGTTTGTCGGCGGACTGGATTTCACGACTTTGAGTCTCAATATCGGCGGATCGTCAATAAAATACGGCAACTTCGTTCAGGTGACATTTGATTTCTGCATAGTAGCTTTTGCGGTATTCATGCTTATCAAAGGGATAAATTCGTTAAAGAAAAAAGAGGAAACCGCTGCTCCTGCAACTCCTCCGGCACCGTCACAGGAAATAGTTCTCCTTACCGAAATAAGAGATCTGCTGAAGAAATAGGTTAGAACCTGTATCCTGCCTCAAGCAGGAACATTCCGAAGTAATAGTTCGCTGAACTCCATGCAAAGCTCTGTTTGAAAACCCAGCCGTTGGTGAATACGAGCGATCCGCCGAAAGAATTAGCAAAATCGGGATAAAAATCGGTGTCGGCATGGCTTCTGTCCTTTTCATATACTGTGTGGTCGACATCAAAACTTATGCCGAAAGTTATAAAAGGTCCGGCATAGGCAAGTGCTCCTGCGTTTACTTTGAATTCATAGGAAAAATAACCTGTTACCGGCATTGTGAAAATGTGGTGTTTCCTGCTGTAAATTCCTATGGATTTTGTGGGAACCCAGTATTGAAATCCGGTGTCGATACCTGCAAACATTTTTCCCGCTGCTTTTTTATTGTTTTCCCAGACTTTAAAAACAATATCAATTCCTGCATCCAGTCCGAAAGCGTTGTAGTTGTCAAAAGCAAGTCCGAACCCGAAAGTGGGCTGAACATACATCTCCACCTTCTTCCCGTTTTGAGCCACGAGTCCGCTTGTTAGCAAAATCACCGCTGCTGCAATCAGAAAAATCTTTTTCATACTCATACCTCCAGAAAAATGAACAATATGTTCAACTACTGTTTTATTACCCAGACCGGTGCAGTGATGGCGACCTGTTCAGGCCCGTCATTGTCAAGGATGTCTGCCGAGATCACTTTAAGCAGATAATATCCGCTTTTATTTATTATAACCTCAGGATTCCATGTCACAGAATTCTGATCGGCAGGAGGAACAAATTCCGATACCACAATGCCGCCGTTTGTTATGAGCTGAAGTTTGTTTACAGGTTCATTGTCCTCGACCTTGACTGTGAACTTGATGGTATTTTCTGAGACAGTAACGGTAGATCCCATCCAGTCTTTGTTAAGCTTGAAAGTGATTTTGATGTCGGGATCGTCACTGGAATAGCGCCTTCTTGCATACATTGCATCATAAAGGCTTTTCCTGCTGAGATCGGGTCCGATATAGACCGACCTGTGAGTATTTATGCTCATTGAATGATTATCCTGATTTGATGCTGGAGCAACTATCCAGCCTTTGTCTAGAGCCGTGATGTAATAAGGCAGGAATTCTCCGTCATTGTTTCCGTCACCTTTGTTGCCTGTTTCGATAGCTACCATATTATCCAGAACTTTCGTTTCAAGTTTCAGATCATTGAATACATTCACTTCACGACCGGGATGGTTGAACTGTGCGATGGCATCTTTCTCATCGATCCAGTCATATATTTCGCTTATCCACAAAGATGAATATGCGGCGTTAAAATTATCAGTAAGATAAATGCAGATATGCCCGTTAAGAGGATGGCTCCATTCAAAACCTCTTATTGCGACAAAAACGCCGTCTTCATTGTAAAGGTCGGTCATTTCCTTCATTTCATTCCATTCATTTCCGAATATCTGTTCAGAATGGTCCGTCATGGCATAAAAATCGATATTCTTTTCACTTTTTGCCCATTTCATGATCTCTTCCGGGGTTCCTTCACCATCCGAAATTCCGCTGTGGCTGTGAAAATTTCCGAAATAGAAGTTCATTTGAATTTCATCGTCAGGTGCAGTATCAGTATCGGTTATGTCATCGTCTGAAGCGGCATCGCTGGCAGGTTCTATCAGGTCAGGATCGTTTTGTAGAATTTCATCGGTTTCTTCATTTTCATCTGCAACGGCATCAATATCTTCTTCAGCGCTGTCATTATCAGCAGAATCATCAGTCGCGACCTGATCGTCATTGATCTCAGGTATATAGGCATCGCTTTTAGCACTTTCAGTACTGCAAGCGGAAAAAATAAACATCAGAGATAAAAGAAAAAACTTTTTCATCGAAAACTCCTTCTAAGTGACAGTGATATAATAAGCAATTTTTGCAAAAATACTATTACTTGCCTGCTGGTTGACTTTTAATACCTCTTAAATTAACATTCGACAGATTTTTGGGGAGGTATCAAAATGGCAGAAAAGAAATCACTTGCGGCGAAAATGAAAGAGCTTGAAAATATTGTTGAAAAGCTTAATAAAAACCCTGAGATAGAAGAAGCGGTAAAGCTCTATGAAGAAGGGGTGAAAACGGCTGCATCGATCAGAGAATATCTTGAAAGCGCTCAGACAAAGATAAGGGTTCTCAGTGAAAACGGAGAGAAAGTTATCGAATCTGACAAACTCGGGAGAAAGGAATGACCCTGCTGGAAGAGAAGCAGAAGATCGAAACTGAATATATCGAAAAAAAGCTGTTTTTCTATCTGGATTCACTGCAAATTCCAGCAATATTGAACGATGCGATGAAATACAGCCTTTCTGCAGGCGGTAAAAGAGTCCGTCCTTTTCTTGCCGTTGCAGTTTCCCAGCTTCTCGGGAAAGACAAAGAACTTGTCATGCCTTATGCCGCGGCTCTTGAATTCATCCATACTTATTCACTGATCCATGACGATCTTCCGGCGCTTGACAACGATGATCTCAGAAGAGGCCGTCCGAGCAGTCACAAAGCGTTTGGCGAAGATCTTGCAATTCTGGCAGGTGACGCTCTAAATGCGGATGCTTTCTCGATTATTTTTGAATTCGGTCATGGCAATTTCAAAAAAGGGGGGAAATACTTCTCCAGAGCGGTCGGCGGTCGCGGAATGGTTCTGGGACAGGTGAAGGATTGCAGAATACCCGAAGATAAAAGAAATATTGAAGTTCTCAATGATATAAATCTTTTTAAGACCGGTGCACTGATCATGGCTTCAACAGCCGGAGCCGCTGCATGGCTTGATGCAGATGAATATTCGATTTCGGCACTTGAGAATTACGGACTTAACTTAGGACTCGCATTTCAGATAGCTGATGATATTTTAGATATTACATCAAGCACTGAAGAGCTCGGGAAAAAAGTGGGCAGTGATGCCGCACTGAATAAAAAGACATATCCGTTCCTCCTTGGAATTGAAAAAGCCGGAGAAAAGGCACTTGAACATTCTCAAAGGGCGAAGTCGGCACTTGATTTCTTTGAGGATTCTGAATGGAAGCAGGTTTTAACGGAGCTTGCAGACTTTGTGATCAGGAGAAGAAAATGATAGAAACGGTAAAAAATTCAAATATTAATGAGCTTTATAAACTTGCTGATGATGTCAGAGAGATAATGATAGATTCTGTTTCCAGAAATGGAGGACATCTTGCATCGTCACTTGGCACGGTAGAACTGACGATCGCTCTGCTTAAAGTTTTTGATCTCGAAGAAGACAAAATAATATGGGATGTGGGTCATCAGTCATATGCCTATAAAATTCTCACTGACAGAAGAGAAAAATTCCATACGCTTAGGACTCTCGGCGGAATATCAGGCTTTCCGAAGATTTCGGAATCAAGGTATGATTTTTTCGGTACCGGACACGGCGGAACCTCGATATCAGCAGGACTCGGACTTAGGGAAGCGCTCAGAGTAAGAGACATTGATTCGAAGGTAATTTCTGTAATCGGAGACGGTGCTATGACCAGCGGACTTGCTCTGGAAGCAATGAACAATGTTGATGAGTACGGAAAGAACACGATAACCATTCTCAACGATAATGACATGTTCATTTCGACTTCTGTGGGAGCGCTTTCCAAGTGGTTCAGCAGAAAGCTTTCGGGAGAGAAATATTCAAATGCGAGAGCCGAGATCAAGCAGATACTGAGCAAGCTTCCTCCGTTCTTTCACGGCGAAAAGATCGTTGAAGTGATAAGGAAGGCTATAAATTCATCCAAATCGCTCCTTACTCCCGGTATACTTTTTGAAGGTTTCGGATATCAGTATGTCGGTCCTATTGACGGACATAATATTGAAGAACTGATTGAAACGCTTAATGATATCAAGTCTAATAATGAACCTATTCTGCTTCATGTCCATACGGTGAAAGGCAAAGGATATGAATATGCGCAGAACAACCCCGGGAAATTTCACGGAATAGGTTCTTTTGACAGAAACACTGGCGAACCAAAACCGTCATCGCCGTCATTTACAAAATATCTTGCAGAATACCTGCCCAAAATGTTCAGGAAAAACAGTGATCTTGTTGCAATAACTGCCGCAATGCCGGATGGAACAGGGCTGAATATTCTGAGAGCTGAGATGCCGGACAGGGTTTATGATGTCGGAATGTCGGAAGGTCATGCTGTGACTTTTGCGGCAGGACTCGCAACTGGCGGACTCAGACCGATTGTTGCGATATATTCGACTTTTCTTCAAAGATCGCTTGACAATATTATTCACGATGTCGCACTTCAGAATCTCCCGGTAATTTTTCTTGTTGACAGAGCAGGACTTGTAGGAGATGACGGGTCGACACATCACGGACTTTTTGATATTTCGTATCTGAGAATGATCCCGAATATGACAGTCATGGCTCCAAGAGACGAGTACGAAATGGCAAGGATGCTGGAGACGGCGCTTACTTTGAAAGGACCTGTTGCGATAAGATACCCAAGAGGATGCGGCACGGGAATAGTTCCGGTAAACAGGCTTACTCCGTTGAAATCAGGCGTTGGCGAACTTCTGAAAAAAGGGATGGAAAAGCTGATGATAGTGTCTGTCGGAATTATGGCTGAGTCTGCAAAAAAAGCAGTTGAAGCACTTGATAAAAAAGGAAAAAGTGTTTATCACTATGACCTTAAATATATAAAACCGATGCCGGAAGAACTGTTTGAAATTGTCTGGAAAAACAAGATAACTCATGTAGTTACAATCGAAGACGGGATTGTAGCAGGCGGTGCTGGATCAGCGTTCCTTGAAGAACTGAGCCAGAGAAAAATGACCGTGAATTGCCGCCTTATCGGAATAAATGACACTTTCTCAACTCACGGAACCCAGAAAGAGCTCCGCAAAATAGAAGGACTTACTACAGAAAATATTATAAAAGAAGTCGAAGGACTTTTAGCAGAAAAAAAATAAACAGGGGGTGGCCAATGAAAGTAGCTGTAATTGTTGCTTTTTTTGTAATGCTGTGCATTTCGTGTACAACGGAGAAGTTTGAGGGAACTATAAATGACGGTGATGTCAGCAGTGATGCCGATGTGACTGATGTTGAGGATGTTGAGGCCGAGACTGATACCGATGCAACAGATGAATCTGCCGATATTGAAAATGATGCCGATGAGTCGGATGACAGCGATGCTGATGCTGAAATTGTATGCACGGTTCTGACGATCGATGAAATGTTTTCGTATGAGGACATTTATGAATATTACGGTTCGATATCGCCATCACTTGGAGATCCGGATAAAGAGGATGGCATCGGAATGATGTTCTATCCTCCTGAGTCTGATGATTCGGATTCGTTTGATGAGTATGAAATGAAAGTTGGCGAATATGAGCTTGGAACAGGCGCTAACGCTAAGATTTCAACATGTACGGAATGTATTTATGTTATAGAAGATTATAACGAAGAGACCGAAGGAATGGCTAAGCTTTATGTTCCCGAATCTGGAATTCTTAAAGTAACTGAAGTGCGTGAAGGGACATACGAATCAAAAGGGTCTCTCACGGCAAAAATGATCCAGGTCTATCTTGATATGGTATCGGGAGAAGCTATTCCTGTTCCGGGTGGAAGCTGTGTTGAGTTCAAATCGGCTGTCTGGGACACAATTTGCGTTGCTGACTGTACTGGAAAAGTGTGCGGATCTGACGGTTGCGGAGGTTTCTGCGGAGACGGATGCGATGAAGGTACCCAGTGCAATGCCGACCAGACAGAATGCATTCCATGCACGCAGATAACCCTTTCCGGACTTACTTCAACGCCAGTTGATGCTCCGATGTACAAAAGCACTCTGACTGAAAATGTGGCAGGAGCCGATACCGATGACAGGTTCGAGCTGGTTTTTGCCGGATATCAGGATGCCGGGATTTTTGATCTTGCAACAGGTGACAACGCCAATTTCTCGACATGCAAACAGTGTGTCCTTTTATATACGGACGCTTCGACAGATTCAGAAACAAAAACTTATTTCCAGAAGTCGGGAACAGTGACAACAGACGAACTGGTCAAAGATGACTACGGCTGCATGTCGGCAGAATCGGCAGGGAATATCGAAAATGTCAGACTCGTTGAGGTCTCATTCGAAGGTGCAGTCTCGACACCAGTGAAAGACGGCGGCTGTTTTGATGTAACCGACGCTTCATGGGACACAATGCCTGCCGAGTGATCACTTCTTTTTTTCTGGTGTTTTTTCCTTAAAAATGATCCATCTGCCGGGCCACTGGTCCGGTGCGAGAAGACCAGTAGATCTGTCTAATCCTAACCCGCATAGTGATTTATCATGTTCCACGCTTAATAAGTACTCATATTCGGTTTTTTCATTTAATGGTGTTTCGTTAAAATCGCCGTATTCTTTAATCGTTTTATCAAAATCGACCGGTGCTTCGAAAATAACAGTTCCTTTTTTATCAACAAGAAGTGTTTTTCCGTTTTCTTTTACAAAAACACGATCTTTATCAAAAGCGCAAACATCCTGATATTTCAGAGAGATATATTCCGCACCGGATTCGTTTATAAAACCCCATAAGTCATTCTTTTTTACATAGAACAATATGGATTCATCATTATTTTCGTAATGTTCTTTGATTTCATCATATTTTAAAGAGGTAATTGACTTTCCTGACATATCGAGAAGTCCATATTTTTTATTTTTTTCAACAATAAACACAAAATTGTTTTTGGAAATTCTTGCAGGGGTTATTTGATTGAATTCCGGCAACTTGATATATGTGGAAGGCTTAATAATAAATCCTGCGTCTTTTTCTTTTTTCACAAAAAATTTGTTTTCAGAAACAATAATGATTTCTTTGTATTCAAGCGGGAGCAAGTATTTTCCTTCTTTGTCAATAATGCCGGATTCAGCATTCTTCTCGACATGCATAATGTTGAGATCTTCATCAAAATACAAAAAATCAAATTCCGGGTTGACAATAATCCTGCCATTATTGTCCATCATTCCCCTGTTTTGTTTCTTGTATTTATTCCCTACAGAAAATTTGATAAAACCGTTTTTTAAAGACTCGCTTTCACCGCAATTTAGGATTTTCTGATGCAGTTTTCCTGTATTTTTTTCAAATATCAGGCAAGTGTTGTCTGCATCATCATGAATGTCGATAAAATTGGTTTCTGAATCCCAGAAAAGACCGATGTTTTCACTTTTATATAATACCTTGCCGTTCTGGTTGATTAAGTATTCTGTACTTTCTTTTTTTACTTTAGCGACATTGCCAATGAATTCATTAGCTTCATCGAAAGTAAAATCAATTGCAGTGCTCCCTTTTTTATCAATGTATCCCCATTTGCCGCCAAGTTTCACTGCACTGAGATTATAAGAAAATCTTTTTGCTCCCTGATATCTGTCATTAGTCAAACTTTCATATCGGGGTTGTATGACTGTCTTGCCTGAATGGTCAATAAATCCGATCTTGCCATTTATTAGAACGGCGGCAAGTCCACCTGAAAAACATGTTAATGAATCAAATGATGCCTGAATCACATATTCGCCTGCAAAATTAATATATCCCCACTTTTTTGTTTCAAAGGATTGGACAGCAAGCAGACCCTCTTCAAATTTGTAATCAATATCCCAGAATTTCTTGTCAATTATGTCTCCATTTTCTTTAATTAAAACAAATGCTTGGTCATCAACAGCCGGAATAATGCCATCGTTTAAAAATAAAATATTTCTGAAAACCGGTGAAACCAGTACTTGTCCGTTTTGATCCAAAAGGCCTCTTTTCCCATTTATTGCAAATATGTATGTTGCTTTTCTGGCATTTTTTAAGTCTTTTTCAGTAGTGTCAGAGAACAAAGATATAGTGAAAAGATTAAAAAGAATAAGAGATATAATCCATTTCATTTTTCTCACTTTCTCTTCTTTCCCTTGAAAAACCATTCGTGGATCTTCGAATAGACATTCTGCTTTCCCATTATCAGCCTGAAAAGTTCGATCACCATCATCGTTCCGACAATTATAAACAGCATTTTATCAAACAGTGCCATGAAACCCTCCATAAGATCAGACCGATATTAGCAGGTTTGAGAGTACGGGTCAAATCACTTTATAATTATTAAATAATTCTGGTTGACAAATGAGTCTTGGAAATTATATTTAAGTGCGGACTCGGTTTGGGTCATTTTGATTTTTGGAGAAATTGATGGGACACAGAATATATCTTGATAACAGTGCTA
>Ga0116171_10004148_pt1 | contig 13113 bp, 19 predicted proteins | sample AD_JPNHW2_MetaG_FD_89798 | JGI IMG/M metagenome (GOLD analysis project Ga0116171, IMG submission 89798) | Active sludge microbial communities of municipal wastewater-treating anaerobic digesters from Japan - AD_JPNHW2_MetaG | ecosystem: Engineered > Bioreactor > Anaerobic > Digestate | place...
AGACAGCTACAACAACGCCAGGCTGAACAGCGGGCCCCTGGCCGCGGTGAACTCCGTCGGGTTCCATGCCTCCCTGAGAGATCTCCGGGAGCGCAGGTTCCAGGAGATGTACCCCATGACGGATGACAGCATCGCCAAGATCCTCGAGGACAGCCCCTTCGTGACCACGGAGCGCTTCAAGGCCGGGGCCCGCGTCCTGGTCACCATGAATGAGCGCGTCGAGGAACCCGCGATGCCGTTGTACGTCAACGGCGACCAAGGCGTCCTCGAGGGCTTCGTGGATTCCGCTGGGAAAGTGTTCATGGACCCCGGGGTCTCGAACCCCTTCAACCCGACCCCGGTCCGGATCCCTGAGGTCGCCGTGGTCCGCCTGGACCGCACCGGTTCCTGTGTCGATATCCCCTACTGCATCTTCCAGGCCTACGAGGTCAACGGGGACCCCATCTACGAGATCCACGGGATGCCGTTGCGTCTCGGGTTCGCGTGCTCGATCCACCGGGCCCAAGGGGTCACCGTGGACAAAGCCTTCGTCGATGTCGGTTCCATCATGAGCATGATCGGCGAGTCCAAGCATGGCCTCGCCTACGTCGCCCTTTCCCGGACCCGGACCCTCGAAGGGCTCCAGATCTACCGGTGGGAGGACGAAGCCGTCTATTGCGCCCCTGTCATCAAACCCTGGATCTGAGGAGACCGGATATGGTTCCCAATGTTGACCCCAAGAATGGCATCAGTTACGGATTCCACAGCAATACCGGTGTCGCCCAGGGCGTCATCGAGGATGTGTTCAGCGAAGGCACCAACCTGACCCTGAAGCGGTTCCAGGCCGAGGTCCTTGAGGCCTGCTTCGAGAACCGCTTCGTGGAGTTCCACGACGGCGAGACCCCCGCGGATGTGCTCCGGCAGATCGCGAAGTCCTGCCACATCACGTTCGACGAGGACGAGATCGGGGATATCATTGCGAGTCACTACGAGATCGACGACGAGAACGGGGCCTTCGACTTCGCAGCTGTCGCGAACTTCATCGAGGAGAAGATCAACAACTTCGGGTGGGACCCCGACGAGCAGAAGTATCTCAAGACGTTCCGTGACGACGACGAAAAGGTCCTCATGGTGGCACAGATCTCCTGGCTCGGCGGCGCGCCTGGCCTCGACATCCTGTGGTCCACTGAAGCAGCGTGGTGCCGGGCCTGCTCGCCGTGTGCCCCGAACCAGGGCGACCTGGAGCACGCCACATCAGCGGACAACGGGAACTGCTTGGCGTACTGCGTCCCAGCAGTCCTGATCGGCGAGCTGAAGCCCGGGCAGGAGCCCTGGTACAAGGCTGTGGTCAAGGTGGCCGACCTCGAGAAGGACACCCTTGCCGAGGAGGCCAAGTAGCATGGCACGCTCCCACACCAGGACCGTTGCCATCGCTGCCATGGTGAAGCGGGACTACGCCGCCGTGGCTGGCAAGATCATCATGCTCGACGGGGTCACGGGGTACAACGCCCAGGACAACGCTGTGGATCGCACCCTGGATCCCCCGCTGGCGTTCCGGGTCAGTGCTGAGGTTCCCGATTCCGAGATCAACCGGGTCTGCGACGAATGGGTCGACCCCGTGTGGGACGTCGTACCCCTGGAGCCCAAGGATCCCCAGATCAGCGATCTCGGATCGTTCTTCTGCTACGGGCCCAGCTACCACCTCTTCAGCGAGAAGTCAGAGGCCGGAGATCAGGTCCAGGGGAGCCCGGTGTGCTCTGGGGTCGCTGCCCCGGAGCCCGTGGCAGCTGCTCCGGTCCCCGCTGCACCGCAGCCAGTGAGCCAACTCCCGCCGACGAAGGCGTTCCGGGTTCACTTCAAGATCAGCGGCATCGCTGTGGTCAACGCGCTGGATTCCAGCAAGGCCATGACGAAGGCCTACGAGATGAACGCTGGGCAGCTAGCGAAGCACGGCGTCGAGCTCAACGTGGCCGTGAACCGCATCGAGGAAGTCGCGTGATCACGCTGACACGGTGGCGCAAGGGCGAGAAGGAGCCAGAAAGTCTCCAGCTGGAGACCTTCAAGGAGGCCAAGCATGCCGCCTTCGGGTTCAAGAAGGCTTCGATCCGCTGCGACAGCTGCGCCGCATCTTCCATCAACGGCATCTTCTGCCACGAGCACGGGTGCCCCCAGGCCTGGCGGGATGAGACCAGGAGCTGCAAGAACTGCGGCAACGACTTCAAGCCAACCGAGAAACACCAGATCGTTTGCGACGACGCATGCCGAAAGGGTTACTATGGCTGCTAGCAAGAAATCGAAGTTCCAACTCCAGGACTACTCCCTCAAGGATCTGAAGTACCTCATCGACGGGCGCGAGGGGCAGCGCTGGAGCGCCTGGCTCGCCGTTGGCGACACCCGGGTCACCGGGGTCCACGACGACGGCGACGGCGGCTCCCTGCGCTGGACCTGGGAACCTGGGCCCACGGGGGCCCGCCGGCATGATGACTTCCGCGCCGCTGTGGCACAGTGGATCAAGAAGGTCATCCCCGGAGCCGACATCACGGAGTTCGTGGAGCCGGAGTCCGCGTTCATCTGTGCCCGCCTGGACCGTCGCGACATCACGGATCCCGAGGTCATCGACCACCTCAAGCTGTGCCGGATGCCCCCGAAGCCGCAGCGGGCCCCGGACTGGCGCACCCTGGAGAACCGCCTGAGCCGCCTCGTGCACAGCATGAAGCTGGGCTACAGCTCCCTGATGTCGCTGGGGTACCCGCTCCAGGATATCATGACAGGCCAGAAGATCGCGATCCAGCGCATCGAGGAGTGGATCGCCGACGGCGAGATCGACGTGGATTCCTGGCAGACCCTGGACGGCCGTCTCGACTGTCTCACGGTTCCGCTGTGGTGCTGCTACAACGCCGAGAACATGGCCGATGACCTCAAGCTGGGGTTCAGTCGGTTCTCGTCGGTGACCCAGTGGGACACCGTCGTGGCGCCCATGATCAAGCTCACGATCTGCCACCGGACCCCGGTTTTCGAGAAGGAGCCCTGCAAGGAATGCAGCGGAACCGGCGAAGTCGAAGGTATGGGCGCTCGGGCGGACTGCCCGGCCTGTAGCGGGAAGGGCTAGACAACTCGGCACTAAGATCTATCGTGGTTTCATGAAACTAACTGATCTTACAGGGCGCGTCTTTGGGCGGCTCACCGTGATCGCTCGGGCGCCCAGCGAAGGCGTGGCTCCGCGCTGGACCTGTCGATGCGAATGCGGCGCCACCTGTACGCCCTGGGCTTGCTCCTTGGTTCGTGGTAAGGCAAGGTCCTGCGGGTGCCTTCGGCGTGAGCTGCGAGTAGCGCAGTTGACCATACACGGGTTGTCGCAGAACAACCCGCTCTACGAGATCTGGAAGGGGATGCGGAGTCGATGCAACAACCCGAAGCTGAGGAGCTACGCCGACTACGGCGGGCGCGGCATCAGGGTGTGTACCCGTTGGGACGACTTCCTGGCGTTCAGAGACGACATGGGGCCCACTTTCGTTCCCGGGTTGACCATCGATAGGCGGGACAACGACAAGGGCTACTCGCCTGACAACTGTCGATGGATCACGCAGACACAGCAGCTCCAGAATAAGCGGCGAACGATCTGGGCCACGCTCAACGGAGAACGCATGGGGCTGGCGGAGGCGGCCAGGCGCTGTGGGCTGCGGCCCGGTACGGTTACCCTGAGGGTTTCCCATCTGGGGTGGAGCGTGGAGGACGCGCTATCAACTCCGGTTCGTAAACAGAAGAACAACCACACATAAGGAGTACGCATGGCAGACGTTGTATGTAGGTGCGGCGAACCCCAAGATTCGACGGGAGGCCTGCACTTTTCACACGCTGGGATGGAGTGGTGGGTCTACGATCAGCTGATCCGCGGCTGTGGTTGCCCGACCTGCGGGGGTGACTTCAAGCCTACCAAGGAACGAGATGAGCGGTGGCACCGCAGCGTCCAGTTCCTTTCCGACGGGTCCGTCACCGGGGACCCCTACCCGGGCTGGCCACAACCGAAGTGGCCCGACTACTGTCTTCGACCCAGCGGGGAGCCTGAGTACCGAGGCAGCGACGATGACCCCTGGGATGACCTGATCCCCGCAGCCATCAAGGTCCGCTTCAAGGACAAGGACTACCAGCTCGGGGAGTGCCCCCTGAAAGCTGACATGGAGGAGCCCAAGCGTCTCGCTGCGAAGCCGGATAAGGTCTCGGTCCACTGGGCCGGGATCTGGATCCGTCTCGCCGAGGAGCACATCTCGGATCACCGCGACGCCCCGCTCCTGGAGCAGTCCAATGGCCGCGCCCTGGTCAAGATGATGGAGGACCGGGTCCGACACTGGGAAATCGATGATGACGGTGCCTACTGGCTCGCCGTGGGCTACATCCGCTACGGCAAGGTCTGGACCTTCGAGCACGTCATCGCCTTCATCGACGAAGTCGAGCGTGCCCTGCAGGACCACACCGCCCTCGACGAAGAGGACTACGACAAAGTCGTCGAAGCCAAGAAGGAGGAGGCCGTCGAGAAGGTCCTCAACGAGCTCAACCTGGCGGAGTGGGTCGGGGTCCCCGACGAGATCCTGAAGCTCTACCTGGAGACGAAGCGCTCCGACATCATGTCCGAGGTCGAACTCGATGACCGCGGTGAGGCCCAGAAAACTCCGGACGACAAGTTCTTCCGGAAGCTCCTGGCCCCGATGTTCCCACCGGTGCACCACGAGATCCTGAGAGCTACCGCGGATCCCCAGGTCTACGTGCTGTACCCGAAACCCATGGAGTGCATGGAGGCCCGCACCACGGCCCACGACATCGTGAAGGGGGTCATGCTGTTCGTCAGGGGCCGCAAAGGCGGCTCCGAGGTCGCCATCGAAGCCCGGCCCGCGAATGAGATCAAGCTCGTCGAGTTCGCCAAGACGGGCAGCTACACCCAGATGAACTGGGTGAAGTGGGATACTCTGGGGCACGAGCTCCAGTGCTGCGTCCTGGATCTCATCCTGGGCAAGGATCCCGTGGCCACCGTGAACTATGATTGGTGGCCGGAATGACCACCATCGAGGTCCGCCTCGAGGTCGTCGTTCAGGACCCCGAGAAGTTCTCGATCTACCTGGATCAGCTCCGGCGCCAGGGTCTCTGCAGGGGGACCCTGGGATCCACGATCCAGTCCGTTGTCGCCGACACCATTGCGTCCTCGATCCCGGTGACATCCGGGCTCGAGGTCGCCTATCAGAAAGGAACGTTGTTATGAAGCAGGTCGCTGTCGACATCGCATTCAAGAATGCCTTCAAGGGCCAGAGCGCCGTGAAGGGCGAGGAGTCCTTCCAGGGCAAGCACTGGGCTTGGCCCAGCACGGATCCCGGGAAGTGGTCCCCAGAGAGCCTGCTCATCCTCTACCACGAGAGCGGGCTCCCGGAGCAGGCCACGTACCCTCAGACCTTCCCGATGTGGCGGAAGCTCGAGGAGGAGCTCCGGGGCGTCTTCGGGTTCCCGGTCTACATCGAGAACATCAACGCAGCTGTGAGCGCGGTCTGGAGAGGCTGACGTGCTCGGCCTAATAGTTGATGGCTTCGCAGGCGGGGGCGGGGCCTCCCAGGGCATCTTCCAAGCGACGAAGCGTCACGTCGACATCGCCATGAATCACGACTACGACGCCATCGAGATGCACAAGGCGAACCACCCGAACACATTGCACTACCTCAACGACATCTGGAAGGTTGACCCCCTTGAAGCAACGGGAGGGCAGACCGTGGATCTGGCTTGGTTCAGCCCGGACTGCACCCACTTCAGCAACGCACGCGGAGGGGTCCCCGTGGAGAAGTGTGTTCGGGACCTGATCTGGGTGACCACGAAGTGGATCCGCGAGGTCCACCCTGAGAACGTCTGCATCGAAAATGTGGTCGAGCTGCTCTCCTACGGAGAGCTCATGGAGAAACGGGACAAGGACGGCCAGGTCATGAGGAACAAGGACGGCCGTCCCCTCATGATCCCGGACCCAGCCAGGAAGGGGAAGCTCTTCGAGGCCTGGTGCGCTTCGGTGCGCCAGGAAGGGTACTCCCTGGAGTGGCGGGAGCTCGTGGCCGCGGACTACGGGGCCCCGACGACCCGGAAGCGCCTCGTCCTGGTCGCCAGACGCCACAACGCGGCTATCGTGTGGCCTAAGCCCACCCATAGCCGGACCGGCCGTGGTGGGCTCAAGAAGTGGCTCCCTGCGTCCAGCATCATTGACTGGAGTATCGAGGTCCCCTCGATCTTCGACCGGAAGAAGCCTCTGGTCGAGAAGTCCGTGGCCCGGATCATCAAGGGGCTCCAGAGGTTCGTCTTTACGGACCCGTCGCCCTTCCTGGCCCCGGCTCAGGCCAGCGCCGCGAACCACGCCGACCTCATCGTGCCCTGGATCATGAAGCGTTACGGCGGCATGGTAGGGAACCGGATCGATCTCCCGTTCCCCACGGTGATGGTCCAGGGCACCCAGAACGTCCTGGCCTGCGCCAAGCTGAAGCGGGCCCCCGCTGATGGCTACGTCACGGCGGCCTTCCTCGCCGAGTATTACTCCGAGGGTGGCCAGCACGCCGACCTCCGGGCCCCGTTCCCGACGATCCCCACCAAGGACCGCTTCGGGCTCGTCACCGTGACGATCCGTGGTACCGACTACGTCATCACCGACATCGGGTACCGCATGCTGACCCCCAGGGAGCTCGCCAGAGCCCAGGGCTTCCCCGAGGACTACGTCCTCACCGGCAACAAGCACGCCCAGGTCGCCCGCATCGGGAACTCGGTGTGCCCCGCCATGGCCGAGGCCGTGGTCCGTGCCCTGCTCGCATCACCTCAACCGAAAAGGAAAGCGGCATGAAGTTCGCTGCCAAAGTTCTATCGATATCACCCAAGTTCGTGATTCCCCCGAAGCAGGACTTCTGGTTCGGGGATCCCTGCTACGTCTTCCACGGGCCCATGGACCCGTTCTGGTCCCCGTTCCTCATGGCCCTGCGCGATGCGTCGTGGGACCACAAGGCTGCTCACGTCGAGGTCACCGTCGACGACAAGGTCTACCCGATCTGGGTTGCTGGGACCCGTAGCGGTGACGGCAGCTACCCGTTCAGCTGGAAGGTCGGCGCCAATATCTACGCGGGCTGCGCCGGAGTCGACGCCGGGATGCTCGCCATCCTGCCCAAGGTGTTCCCTGGCATGGATCGTAGTCGCGACTGCCTCTATGTCCCGTTCCGCACGGGCCCCAGGACCACTGTGGTCGAGATCCGCGATGGCTCCTGGTGCCGCGGCCGCGTTCCGGTGTGCTTGACGTGAGCACCGCGATGACCCCGGCCCGCCGCTTCGAGGTCGAGCGAGCCCAGCTCGACGCCAACCGCGCCAAGGACATCCTGATGGCGCTGGTCCGCAGGCTGGACCGCAACGGGGGTGTTCGACACGCCAAGAGCCTGGACCGGATCGTGCTCCGACTCGAAGCCTGGCAGAACATGAAATGAGCGCTGACATGGACGACGTCATCGGCGTCGTGCAGTTCCATGCTGCACACGGGCTCCGATCCGGCGACTTCATCAAGTTGGTGAACGCCAGTCCGCACATCCTTGGTGTCGAAGTGCTCAACGAGAAGACCGTCGCGTTGCTCCAGTTACGGTGGTATCACCGCCTCCTGCTCTGGCTTCGCATCAGGCGCGTCAAAGTGGTTCAGCAGCAACCATGAACACGTTCCCTGAACTCAAGCTGCCTCCGCGGAAGTACGTCGAGATCCCGGAGGCCTTCCGGAAGAAGCGGGTCCAGAGTGGCCGCTTCAAGGTCGAGATCGAGCTGCCACCGGTGGTCCGGCAACCCATGCTGGTGAGCTACGGCATGGGCACCGACAGCACTGCTCTACTGGCCCTGCTGATCAAGATGGTCGAGCGCGGCAACCGGGATGCCATGCCGGATGTGATTCACTTCGCGGATGTCAAAGCGGAGAAGGACATCACAGTGAACTACGTCGCCAAGGCTCAGGCCTATCTCAAGGCGGCGGGGTTCCCGGAGATCACCGTGGTCTCCAAGTTCGATCGAGGCACCTCCAAGGACAACTCGATCATCGAGAACTGCGAGCGCCTCAAGACGATGCCGTCGATCTGCTTCGGCGGGAAGAGCTGTTCGATCAAGCACAAGGCTGACCAGATGGACCTCTGGACGAACAAGTGGCTCCCGGCGCAGCAGGCCTGGGCCGCCGGCATGACGGTCCTGAAGCTCATCGGCTACGATGCCGGCAAGGCCGATATGCGTCGCAGCACGAACCCCGGCGATGAGAAATACACGTACTGCTACCCGCTCCGGGACGCTGGTCTAACCCGTCCGGATCTCACCGCGATCATCGCTGCCATGGGGTGGGATGACCCCGGGAAGTCGGCCTGTTTCATGTGCGGCGCCACGAAGCGCCACGAGATCGTGCCGCTGTACCACTCCGAGCCTGACAAGCTGGCCCGGGCGCTACGCCTCGAGGCTGCGGCGATGCGGAACAGCATCGAGCGCGGCATGAAGATGACGACCAAGGGGCTCGGCAGGAACTGGTCCTGGCGCGAGTTCCTCAACGACAATCACCCCGAGATCCTCATCGCCCTCGGTAGCACCTACGGCATCAACGACGCCGACTGGATGGAGTACCGGAGGCTCATGGACGCCAGGCGTGACCTCGCCGCCGGCGAGCTCGATGAACCACAGGTTGAGACCTGTGATGGCGTCTTCGACGATATCCTCGCACCCCTACCTGAAGGAACTTCATGAACGATTCAGATAACCCCCTCGCTGGCCATCCCCTGTTTCAGCGGGACGTCGAGGCGAAGCCAGTGATCGCTGAAGCCATGGCGGACGCCATGGCCAAGCCGTTCGTCAGCGCCGACCTCGCCGCCTTCGAGGTCCGTACCGCGGCGGCCCGCGAGGCCGGCATGCTCGACGACCACGGCGTCCCCTACGGGATGAACCGTGGTGGCGACGCCTTCCCCAAGGATGCCCTCGTGACCGCCCGGACCCCGGGGAAGTCCACCACCATCGTCCTCGGTACAGCGCCCCCTGATCGCACCGCTCTGAAGGCGCTGGCCGTCGGGATGCCGGATCCTACTGCGGAGAGCCTGGCCGCGGCCCAGGCCGAGATCGAGAAGGTCTCCCGCCCGGACACCTACGTGGTCCCGGCCAGCATGACCGACAAGGAGATCGAGGAGATCAAGGCACGGATCGCCGAGAAGACGAACCGTCAGTTCAACGTGGTCCGCGGTAAGCCCGCGCAGATCGCGAAGCAGCAGGCCACCTTCGCGGCTCAGGCCGCTGCGCAGAACGCCTGGGATCATCAAGCCAGGGTCCAGGAGCGCTTCGCTTCACAGCTCGCCCAGGCCCTGCGCATCATCGAGGCTGCGAAGCGGCCCGTGAAGCTCGGGTTCATCGAGCACGAGCTCGGGAGTGCCCCGTTCCGTGCCCTGGGACCCGAGCTCGATCGGCACCCCAGCGTGCAGCGCAAGACGCACAAGAACCAGATCTACTACACCTGGAAGGCGTAGCACATGGCCAAGAAGAAGGATGAACAGAACGCCTACGCCCTGGTTTGGAAGACCAGCGTCGGCATGCACGAGGTCGTTCGAGGCCCGGATCCCGCGGCCGCGATGACGTCAGCCGGCTACGGTGGCGGCGCCCTGGGCGCCCTGGACTACTACGTCGACCTCGGACCGCTGCAGCGGTCCCGGGCCATGAAGAAGTGCATCCTCGAAGTCGCTGACTACGGGGACCACGGGTACTTCTGGAAGCGGGAGACCTGCGCCAAGCTGGAGCAGCTGCACCTCGTGGAGAAGTTCATCAAGCATGGTTACCAGGGCTGGAAGATCAGCTCTCTCGGAATCCTCGTGATCAAAGAACTCAAGCTGGAGAACTGACATGACATTCAAGATCCCATCGGAGGGTCTGCCCTCATTCACCGACGCCCAGGGCGTCACCACGGGTCAGGGCCGCCTGGAGCACCGACTCTTCAAGCGCGACCAGTCCTGGTGCTACGAAGCCATCTGGGCCCTTTGCGGCCGCAAGATCCGGGTCATGGTGACCCGGAACGCCTACGATCAGCAGAGCTTCTGCAAGGCGCAGAGTTTCGATGAGGTCTCTTCGGAGTGGAAGTTCCTCTGTGAGGTCCCCTTCGAGAAGGCCAGGCACTGCTACGGTGTCAACTGGACCAACGCTGAAGCCGATCAGTCCCGCTTCGAGCAGGACGCCGACGACGTCATCGAGAAGGCGTGCCGGATCCTGAATCCGTTCTACGCCTCCATCGTGGGTGCCCCCTGCGACGGCGCCGCACAGGCCACGCCCGGGGCCCTCGAACTCAAGGGGCTCGTCGCTCCTTATGTCACCAAGGTCGAGCTCATCGCCCGGATCTACTTCAGTGATGGCTCCATCGTGGATCGCGAGGTCGACAAGTGAGACTCATCATCGAGAAGTACGACAGCCTGGCGCCGTGGCTCCCGAAGCGCGGACCCGTCACGGAGACCTTCCTGCACACCCTGGGCTTCGGTGCCGACGCCAACGGGGTCCTCAACGCTGCCACCAAGGAGTTCATCGAGAGCTGCACCGCGGATCTCGACACGATCTGCCCGGGGCGGGGTTATGGCCCCAAGGTCTACGCCCTGAGCTTCCAGGAGGGCCCCGAGGGTTACCCGGATGTCCAGGACGACTGCCGCGGTGGCCGGCACAACGAGGCCTACTATGACCTCCTCGGTGAGGCCCAGCGGGAGTGCATGGAGGGCGTCTTCGAGTTCGAGTCCCCGTTGGATCAGGAGCACAAGAAGTTCTTCAGCGGGTTCATGGACCATTTCGGGACCCGGAGATCACCCCGGGACCCCGGGCAGCGCGCCCGCCTCGACCCGAACTGGCACCAGTTCAGCCAGAGCCACACGGTCTACCTGTACACGGACTGGGAGAACGGGTTCTGGGATCTCAGCAAGGAGACCTTGGATAACTCGGTGTGGGGCGAACTCGGCACCGACAAGTTCGGCTACAAGACGCAGTGGGAAGCCTTCCAGGGCCAGTACACCGATCTCCTCGGCATCGCCATGGTGGCATGGTGGCTCGAGCAGAACTGCGGCCCCAAGGAGATCATGTACCGGTGGCGCGGCAACCTGGGTCGCCACCTCGGCGATGACATCGAGGAGATCACCGATGAGCTCGCCGAGCTCGCCGTCCTCGACAAGGTCCTCGTGATCTATGGCTGCAACGCAGCCATGAAGCCGACGCACTTCCCCACCAAGGTGATGGGCTGGACGGACCCCGTGGAGTTCGCCGCGGACTCCAACGAGAACTGCGAACTGGTCCCGGAGCTGAACCGGGCCTGCAGGGCGTTGCGCCACTTCATCGTGGAGCTCATCGCGGAAGCGGTGCGCCGGGAACAGGACTGCGTCGTGATCACGACCACCGGGGACCCCGTGACCTACAAGGACAACGGGCGCACCCAGGAGACCATCAGTCTCAAGAAGTTCCTCCGGGAGCGCCTCGCCGCGATCCCGGAGTTCACCTTCGATGGCAACTTGCCCATCAAGAAGGATCCCGTGCTCCGCCACCTCGCCACGATCTGGAATGACTGCGCCCGCATGGGCGACACCAGGGAGTCCGCGGAGCGCTTCATCTCCATGGTCAAGGACCGCACCAACTACGACAGAAAGGAGAAGCCATGATCAAGTTCACCGTGGATATCCTCGAGGTCGTCCATGAGAAACGCACCGTCGAGATCGAGGTCCCCGAGGAAACCTCCGTCGAGGGCATCAAGGCGGCTGCCCTGGAGGCTGCGGTGCAGTCACAGGACCACGCCGTGCTCATCGGCATCAAGGACCGTCAGATCCTCAACATCAAGGTAGCTCCATGACCGGACAAAACGGGATCCCTACGCTGGCGCAGCTCCAGCAACTCTGCCCTTTGGGGACCATCGAACTCGACGCCGTGGCCCAGAAAGAGGTCCGCGCCATCTTCGGGTTCCGTGACCTCTTCACAGCCCTCGTGGATCCCCAGCGGACCGAGGGCCTCCAGGAGACCTTCTATGAGATCCGGGACCGCTGCGTCGCGGAGACCACGGGCCCCGTGGTGAAGGCGGAGGGGCCCCCTGCGATCAGCGCGATCCAGTTCCACAAGGCGGCCGTCGAAGTCTTCGCGGCCCGGATGCGGACCTTCGATCGCCAGCTCGACGCCACCATGCTCAGCGCCTACGACATCATGGATGTCATGGAGAAGCAGGCCGGGGAGACCACGCTGCAGCGCGCCGCGAACTACAGCCATCGCTTCGGCGAGGTCCTGGGCTCCATGCGGAGCCCGTCGTTCCCGGTCCCCGTGATCCAGTGCGTCTTCTACGCCGTGGTCCACGCCATGTTCCGTGATATCGTGATCTCGTGCCTGTACCGCCGGAACCCCGAGATCCGGTTCCCGCTGCACCGCCTCGTCGTCATCAACATCGATGTCCCCGATGACGCCACCGTGCTCCAGGCCACTGTGACGGGCTACCAGGTCCCCCTGATCCTGGCCCTGCAGCCCAAGGTCCTCCCGGATGTCATCGATTCCTCGATGTTCGAGAAGAAGGACCCGCAGTGAGTTGGCGCGTCAGTTCCCACTACGGCCGGGTCCCGGACAGCAACGCCCGCAAGATCCCCGCGGACCCCGGGCTCCGTCTGGAGACCTACCTGTCCGGGGGCTCCGGCTCCGAGCTCTTCGTGCTGGGACGCCCCCTGAAGGTCGAGGTGCCCAGGACCTGGTGGAGCGGGCCGGACTCCCCGGGACCGATCTATATGGCAGTCGAGATCTCAGACATGCCTGAGGTCACCGGCGAAGAGATCGAGGCGTTCCGGGGTTACCCCTGGAACGTCTGCTACTACGTGGCCTGCGCCGGGTTCCAGAGTGAGGGGTTCTGGCAGGAGCTCCGGAGCAACGGCTGCAAGCCTCCCTGGGAGCCCTGGTTCGTCACGGATGCCGTGCACGGTGGCCACAGCGCCCCTGTGTTCCAGATCGACGCCGACACCGAAGAGATCGCCAAGGAGGCTGCCCAGCTCGTGGTCCCCTGGGTCGAGGACAACCTGCTACGGTTGTTGGAGGTACCGATCAACAAAATCGGCTCGCACGGGTTCGACTGGCTTCGCGGCGATCTCGTGA
>Ga0116171_10004149_pt1 | contig 13112 bp, 14 predicted proteins | sample AD_JPNHW2_MetaG_FD_89798 | JGI IMG/M metagenome (GOLD analysis project Ga0116171, IMG submission 89798) | Active sludge microbial communities of municipal wastewater-treating anaerobic digesters from Japan - AD_JPNHW2_MetaG | ecosystem: Engineered > Bioreactor > Anaerobic > Digestate | place...
GACCAGATACCTGTGACGGTTGCCCTTCCGAATTTCAGTTTTGCCTTGATGCCAAAAAGTGACTGACTTCCCGTAATTAAAGTGCTGTTAAGCGGCAGCGTAACGTCTCCGCCTTCGATAAGCTGAATAATATCGTCTTCCTCCCCCTCGTATTTGAGGTTCATCTTGTTTTCAAAATCGAAAGATGATTCTGTATTATAATTCACGCCAAACTGTATCTTATCTCCAATCTTGGCGGTAACGTTCATCTGTATCTTTTCTTCAAAATTAAAATTCGTGGTACGCCTTTGTTTAACATCCAGTGCTGGGTTGTTTGTTTTTGTTGAAACCACGCCGAATATCAGTTCTGCTGATCCTGAAGGTCTTATATCTATTGTGTTTCCACCGAAAATCTTTCCGAAAGTTTTTCCGCCAATATGAATTTTTGGGATAATATTTCCGTCACCTTTTGATCCGCGGTTTGCCCCGGTTTTATCGCGCCAGTATTCACGCAAAGCCTTATCCATATCATAATTTCGGTACTCGTCAATCGTCATGTAATTCGGGTCCCGGTAATTCAGATTACCGATTGTACTTTTCAGCACGTACTCATTTGTTTCCGGATCATAAACAACATCTGTGTTTATATTCGACGGATCGTTCATATACATCCCGCCATTTTGCTGGTTGTCGTAAGGATTACCCGAATTATCATTAAATGGAAAGGGAAGGGTGGTGTCGGACGGGTTGGTGTCGGGTGGCATCGTGTATTTATCCCTGAGAAAACTGTAATCGGGTTTTGTACTGATACTCCCTGCAATAGCTATTGACAAGATGAATGCTGCGGCAAAAAATTGAATTATGTGTCTGGCCAGTTTCAAAAATCAGATAGTTTGGTACTTCTTGGTTATAAAATTTTTAAGGCTTTTTTTATCAATTCTTCCACAGACGATATGGATGGCTCTGTTTTTATGATTTTATCAAGGACTTTTTCCGCTATATTTTTATTAAACCCCAACATCAACAATCCTGATAACGCTTCTTCCCTGTTTGTATTATGTATGCTTAAATTTATATCTTGTTGTAACGCTATTTTTGAGTATTTATTTTTTAGGTCGATGATAATTTTTTGGGCTGTTTTCGAACCAATGCCTTTTACGCGTTCAAATGTCGCAACCTGACCGGCTGCTAATGCTGAAATTACTTCATCTGTTGTAAGAGAAGAAAGAATCAGGCGTGCCGTATTGGCGCCAACTCCATTAACCGATAACAGGTTTATATACAAATCGCGTTCTTCTGCCGTATAAAATCCGTAAAGCGTTACACCAACCGGCGTTGACGCTTCGTTTTTAATAGCCATATACGTTAAAAGCCGGCATTTTGTTCCCTGTTCGCCCAGTTTTGAATAGGTATTTAATGAAATATGCATAAAATAGCCTATTCCACCTGTTTCAATAACGGCAAAAGCAGGGTTTTTTTCAACAAGTATTCCCTCGATAAAATAAATCATAAACAGAATAAAAAAGGGTGTAAAGTTAATAAACTTTATGAAACCTGCTGAACGGCCCAATCAAGTGCCTCCTGAAGCATTTCTTGGGGAGGTTTCTGAATAAAGTTGTTATCCACAAGTGTTTGTGTCATGGCACGGGCTTCTTTAATATCTTTTTCGGCTTTTAAAAAAGCTTCTTCCCGTGTAATATGAACGCGTGCCACACCGTCTTTTATTGCCTGCATAGCCACTTCGGCAGCCTCTTCAGGAAATACCGATGCCTCATTCATATTTGGAACAATGTTTTCGGGATCGATACCGCGTTTTTCAGCGTAATCGGCAAGTGAATGTGCCGCTGCAACAGCCATATTATCAGTAATTTTCTTTGCGCGCACCATTAATGCCCCTTTCAGAATGCCGGGAAAACCTATTGAGTTGTTCACCTGATTTGGAAAATCACCGCGTCCTGTGGCAACGATAAACGCACCGGCTTCTTTAGCTGCATAAGGATAGATTTCAGGAACCGGATTGGCACATGCAAAGACGATAGATTTTTCCGCCATTGAACTTACCCATTCTTTTTTCACGGTATCCGGGCCCGGAGTTGATAATGAAATCAGGATGTCTGCACCTTTCATGGCCTCTTCAATTGTAAGGATTTTATCAGGATTGGTTTTTTCGCAAAGTTCCCATTTGCGGTAGAAACGTGTATCCTTTTTTATATCCTCTCTGCCCACATGCAGCGACCCTTTGGTGTCAAACATAATGATCTTCGAGGGATCTCCGCCATCAGCAATTATCAGGCGGGCAATAGTAGTGTTTGAGGCTCCGGCACCGAACAAAACTATTTTAACATCAGAAATCTTTTTATTTGCAAGCTTGAGCGCGTTAATAAGCCCGGCAAGCGTAACACATGCCGTTCCCTGCGCATCGTCGTGCCAAACCGGAATATCACACTCTTCACGCAATACATCAAGCACTTTAAAACAATTTGGTTGCGATATGTCTTCCAGATTCACCGCGCCGAAACTATGCTGGACCATCTTTACAAACTGAATTATTTTATCAGGATCATGCTCCCCTTTTTCATTTTTACTGTCCACACATAAAGCCACCGCATCAATCCCTCCAAGATACTTCATCAGAAAAGCTTTCCCTTCCATAACGCCCAATCCACCCGAAGGCCCGCAGTCTCCATCACCTAACACACGTGTGGAATCGCTGACCACAGCAACAAAATTTCCACGATTACTTAACTGGAAAGATGTATCCACATTATCGCGGATAGTGGTTGAAACCTTTGAAACTCCGGGAGTGTACCATACATTAAACCAGTTAAAACCAATAACAGGTGCTTTGGGCACAGTCTGTATTTTCCCTTCGTAAAAATGGTGAGCACTTTCGGCAAGTTTTTTTAAAAAAGCGGTCTTGGCTTTGGCAATTTGCTCCGGTGTGAAATTTTCAGGAAATACTTTGTTCAGGTTCGACAAATCTATTTGTATTTTTTCCATGATATATTTGTGCTATATTGTTAATTTGTTGTGTAAAAATACATTTTTTCATCTAAAAATAATAATTTTTATTGTGAATAAAAAAATACGATTTAAGTAAGTGAACATATAAAAATCAATACATTTGAAAAAAAAATATCATGAAAAGATTTACTTTTTTCTTAGTGGTTTTATTTGCTTTTTCATTATCCGGTTTTGGCCAGGATATTTTAATCAAAAGCAACGGCGATGAGATCAGAGCAAAAGTGCTTGAAGTTGGTATCGATATCATCAAATATAAAATGTATGACAATCCTGACGGGCCATTGTATAATATCAGTAAGAAAGATGTTTTTATGATTAAATATGAAAACGGTTCTAAGGAAACATTTAAAATAGAAACGCCTCCGGAAGTACAGCAAAACCAAACTCAGTTGCAAAACAATACAACCAATAACATAAACAAAACCCCGCCAATATACCGCATGGGTTATACATACTATTCGAATGGAGTCCGGTTAAATTACGAAGACGTAGAAACTATTATATCCGGCAGCAAAAACACATCTGTTTTGACGAATTTTCAAAGTGGAAAAAAGTTGTACGAAGCCGGACAAATTGTAAAATACATCGGAATTCCTTTTTTTGTAGCTGGATGTGTCACAGCTGTTTTTTATGGTATCAATAGTAATATGACCTATCTGATTGCAGGCGCTTCAACCATGGGAGCAGGCTTAGTTCTCGGTGCAGCAGGCGGAGGCGTTGCATCTTCAGGAAAAAGTAAAATGGCTGCTGCAGTAGACAGCTATAATGTGTCGTTGAACACATCTGAAATTAAACCTTTTTTTAAACTAAATTTTGGATGCAGCTACAATACTTTAGGCGTGGGAATCACCTATAATTTTTAATCAAAAAAATTATTTTACATGTAATTTTGCATGAAAATTAATCATTATGCAGAAAAAAACCGCAACATTATTTATACTGGTATTGTTCCTCTGTGTTACTTTTGTTTCATTCCTGCCGGGCAAAACCTTGTTTGCACAAAATATTTATGGTCAGGATGCGCTTTGCGGTGAATGGTGGACTCCTAATAACGAAGGAAGAATCATCTTTTTCAAAAGCGGAACAACCTATTCCGGTAAGGTAAGCTGGTTTAAAGTTCCTAACGATCCCGAAACCGGGAAGCCCAAACTGGACAAACATAATCCAAACCCTGCATTGCGCAAAAGGCCTGTTATGGGGCTGGTACTTTTTTATAATTTTGAATACAATGAGTCCAAAGGAAAATATATTGACGGAAAACTTTATGATTCCAATACCGGGAACACTTACTCTTGCTGGATAAAATTAATCGATAAAAATACGCTGGAACTTCACGGTTTTATTGGCTTTTCACTGATAGGAAAATCGGTTTATTTTACGCGTTTCCAGAAATAACTCCTTTATAAATGAAGACCATTGTTGTTCTGACCGGGGCGGGTATAAGCGCAGAAAGCGGCATCAAAACATTTCGCGACAGCGATGGTCTTTGGGAAAATCATCGTATAGAAGATGTAGCCACCTATGATGCCTGGATAAAAAACCGCCAACTCGTTCTGGAGTTTTACAATCAACGCAGGAGGCAACTGGCAAATGCAAAACCGAATGCTGCGCATTACGCTTTAATAGAACTTGAGAAAAAATTTCATGTACAGGTCATTACTCAAAATGTTGACAACCTCCACGAACGTGCCGGCTCAACAAATATTCTGCATTTGCACGGTGAACTCATTAAGGCACGCAGCTCTGTTGATGATGACCTGATTTTCGACATCGGGTATAACGACATAAATATTGGCGATAAATGCATTAAAGGCTCGCAACTAAGGCCTCATATTGTCTGGTTTGGCGAAGCGGTACCCAACATTATGACTGCCGGAACCCTGACACAAAAAGCCGATATCCTTTTAGTAATCGGCACATCATTAGTTGTTTACCCTGCGGCCGGATTACTGAATTATGCTCCGCCCTCCATTCCAAAATACCTTGTAGATCCAAAGGCTGAAACACCGGGACATATCAGAAACCTTAGCGTAATCCGCGAAAAAGCAGGTATTGGGGTGCCAGCTCTGGTTGAGAAATTATTGAGTGTATAACTGTCGGGGTGACTGCCAGCAAGGTCATTGCTGGAGGCAGTCACCCCGACAGCATCATTTAAAAACTTCATTTAATCGGTTCCAGCCTGCAATGCTGAAGTTTTGCCTCTTTTGAATATCGTTGCCACCGTAAATAAGAAATGGTCTCAATCCAGATGGTGTGTTTAACTTTGAAAAGTATTCCAGCCCTTTAAAAAACTCAGTATGTATGGTCTTTCCAGATTTTATTTCGATGGTGAACAGTTCTGTGCCTTCCTGATAAATACAATCAATTTCATTACCGGTGCTATCGCGCCAAAAATAAAATTCCGGCCGCCCCCCTTTACACACCTTGTGCTTATAGATTTCGGAAATAATCAGGTTTTCAAACAACGCACCTTTTGCAAAATGTGAATCAATATCTGCTGTTTCCCTTATGCCAAGCAAGTAAGAAGCAATTCCTGTGTCATAAAAGTATAATTTGGATGACTTTATTATTCTTTTTTTGAAATTTGTATAATATGGAGGCAAACGGAAAACTATAAAACTGGCTTCAAGTAATGATAACCAAATTTGTGCGGTGTGGTAAGAAATGCCGAGTTCGTTGCCAAATCTTGAAAAATTGATCATTTGTCCGATATTTCCCGCGCACAATTTTAAAAATTGCTGGAACCTGCTAAGGTCTCCTACATTTTTCTGTTTTCTGACGTCACGCTCAATATAAGTTTGAATGTAATCGGCAATCCATTCCGTATGATTCAGTTGATCGTGGTAAATCCTCGGGAAAAAACCGGTATTGATATATTTTTCGAATTGAGAGGACTCGTAAACAGTGCCCGAAAGTTCCTGTATCGAAAAAGGAAGCAATGTCAGTATCCTTGTCCTTCCTGCAAGGGTTTGCGAAATTTTTTCATTTAATAAAAAATTATTGGAGCCCGATAGGATGAATTGTCCCTTTTCTTTGCCTTGATCCGATAATACCTGGATATAAGAAAATAATTCAGGAACATTCTGAACTTCATCAAAAATGACTTTAGAATGAAATTTTTCCAAAAACCCCTTACTGTCAGTACTGGCATACAACCGCATTTCAGGATCTTCAAGGTTTACATAAGTATAATCCTTAAAAACCCTTTTCAGGAATGTTGTTTTTCCCGATTGACGCGGGCCTGTGATTGTCAATACCGGCATTTTTTCAACTGCCTGTTTTGCTACATTTTCAAGGCTTCTATGAATTATCATGCAAATTAGAGTTTTGATTTCTAATTTGCAAAGATATAGTGTATTTTGAATAGATACAAGTTTTTCGTTTTATTTTTGCGTTACACTGTCCGGGTAACTGCGCGCAAGGCCATTGCTGGAGGCAGTCACCCCGACAGCATCATTTATTATTATACTTATTCATTGCGGTATTCACACCTTCGCAAACAAAACTAAGTACGGCGTCTACAGCAAGGGGAATTCGTTCCAGCATGATCTTTTCTTCTTCTTTAGTCCATGTGCCCAGCACATAATCGACCTGAAATCCTTTTGCAAATTCGTTACCGACACCTATTCTTAATCGTGAAAATCCTTCAGTACCAAGAGTCATAATAATATGATTCAGCCCGTTGTGGCCGCCATCGCCGCCTTTCGATTTCATGCGAAAAGCGCCGGTAGAAAGATCAAGGTCGTCAACCACCACCAGCGAATTTTCCAATGGAATATTTTCGTTATCCAACCAGTATTTTATTGCTTTCCCGCTCAGGTTTACGTAGGTAGAGGGCTTGAGTAATACGATTGTCTTTCCTTTGTATTTAGCTCGCGCTACCGAACCATGCCTGCTGGACTCGAAAGTTGCTTTTAACTTTTGTGCCAAAGCATCAACAACAATAAACCCAATATTATGGCGGGTATTGATATATTCAACACCAATATTACCCAGTCCGGTAATCAGAAATTTTTTGGATTCGGATGCTAGCATAAGTGCAAAAATAAAAAAAGCTGCCGGTAAATTGTTCAACGGCAGCTTTTTTTCATTCAAAAAAATTTATTTTTTCCCTTTCCCTTTATCTTTTGCAGGGGCTGCAGGAGCTGCAGCGGTGGCTGCGGGGGCTGCGGGTGTTTTTCCGGCTGCTCCGGCTGCGGCAGGGGCTGCGGCACCGGCTGCAGCAGTAGCGGCAGCAGCTTCAGCTGTTGGTGCTACTTCTTCAACGGCACGAGTTACGCTTATGCCCACAATAGTATTGTTCTTATTATCAAGCATCGTGAATTTTTCAGCCGGTACGTCTGAAACTTTAACTCCCTGCCCGATTTCCAAACCGTTAATGCTTACTTCAATAACTTCCGGCATATTGGCAGGAATGGCTTTTATCTTAAGTTTTCTGTATTTCTGAACAATTCTTCCCCCCTTCAGAACTCCGGGAGCCGTTCCCGAAACCTTAACAGGAATATTCATGATTATTTGTTTATCAGAATTCAATTCCATGAAATCTGCATGCATGATGTTATCCGTAACCGGATGATACTGGATATCCTGCAAGATCACATCATACTCTTTTTCACCAAGATTAAGTTTTACAAAACAAACTTCCGGCGTGAAGAGGATTTTCTGGAAATTTTTTGCATCTGTGTAAAAATGCAATTGTTCTTTACCGCCGTAAACCACACAAGGAACGCTGCCGTCCCTGCGGATTTTCTTAGCATCTTTTTTCCCTACGTTTCCGCGAAGGAAACCGCTCATTGATACTGTTCTCATAATTGTTAGTTTTTAATTAATTTATTATATGTTTTTTGATGGTTTTTTCTCGAATTTTTTATTGCAACGTTGTAAACTGAAAATGCGAACTTATCGATTCACAATTTATCACACTGGTAATCACATCTGCAAAAAGATTTGCAGTTGACAACACTTTTATTTTCCCACTCTCTATGCATTCTTCTTTTAGCGGCAACGTATCGGTCACTATTAGTTCTTTAAGCCCCGATTTCATTATTTTTTCACAGGCTTTGCCTGAAAGGATCGGGTGTGTACACAGCGCTCTTACGCTAGCAGCGCCATTTTCCATGATCAGGTCGGCAGCCTTCGTAATGGTTCCGGCAGTATCAATGATATCATCAACCAGAACCACATTCTTATCTTTTACATCACCGATAACAACCATATTGCCTACCTGATTTGGTTTTGATCGTTGCTTAAAACAAATGACCAGTTCGGCATCGAGAAATTTAGCGTATGTTCCGGCTCTTCTGGCGCCACCAGTATCCGGTGATGACATAGTCAAATTAGAGAGTTTCAGGCTTTGCAGATACGGGACAAAAATTGTAGATGCATACAAATGATCAACCGGAATATCAAAGAATCCCTGAAGCTGATCGGCATGAAGATCCATTGTAATCAGGCGATCGATGCCCGATGCCACGAGCAGATTAGCAATAAGTTTTGATGTGATAGGAACACGTGGTTTATCTTTTCGGTCCTGCCGTGCAAAACCGAAATAAGGAATCACGGCAATGATATGGCGTGCCGAAGCTCTTTTTGCAGCATCGATCATCATAAACATTTCAAGAAGGTTTTCTGCTGGTGGAAAGGTAGATTGAATAATAAAAACTTCATTTCCCCTAATTGTTTCGTCGAATGACGGGCGAAATTCTCCGTCGCTGAAACAGGCATAAGAAACATCACCGAGCTTTTTACCATAACTCAGCGCAATTTTTTCCGCCAGGTAGCGTGTTGCTCTTCCTGAAAAAATAGAAATTTCTGAAGCCATATCTTTATTTTTAAGGCTGCAAAATTAGAAAAAATCGGAGAATAAAACTACCTTCTGCTTTTTTATTCATAAAAAAAGGCTGTCTTATTCATAAAACAGCCTTTAAAAAGCGTATTGAAACCTTTATATAGCCTGCGTTAACGGATTTACAAAAACCCGTGTTTTTAGTTCGCGGTCGAGCAATAATAAGCCCTGTCCTTTGCCTTCAACAATTTTTAACTGCTCAAGAATTTCCGATGCATTGCTTCTTCTTCCACCTGTTCGGCAACAAACCACTGAAGTTTATTGTTGGTTGCATGGTCTTTTTCCAGTATAGAAATATCAACCAGATTGTTGATAAGAGCGGTAACTTTTTGTTCGTGTTTTAACACAGCTTCAAAAACCTTAATTGAATCTTTCCATTCAAGGTCGGGTTTTTCAATTGCCTTAAGCTCCGCTTTGCCTCCGCGTTCATTCACATAATTGAAAAAAAGCATGGCATGGGCAGATTCTTCCTGATACTGAATATTCATCCAGTGCGCAAAACCCGGAAGGTTTTTTCTGGTAAAATATGCCGACATTGATAAATATAGGAAAGCTGAAAAAAACTCAGCGTTGATCTGATCGTTCAGCGCTTTTTCCATTTTTTTTGTTAACATGTTGTCCTCCTTTTTAATTAAAAATATTAGGATGCAAAATTACAAAATTAATTTCACACAATTAGGTATTGTAATATTTATTTTATCCTTTCAAGGCATTCACCCCGCTGACGATCTCAATAATCTCTTTGGTAATTGCAGCTTGACGAGCTTTATTATAGGATAATTTCAGTGATTTAATGAGTTCTTCGGCATTATCCGTAGCTTTTTGCATTGCCGACATGCGGGCGCCCTGTTCCGAAGCCCAGGAATCAAGTATCGCTTTATAAATCTGAATTTTTAGCGATTTAGGTACCAACTCCTTCAAAATAATTTCCTTTTCGGGTTCGAAAATATAATCTGCATTGGAAGCGGGAACGGTAACAGTCGGTTGAATTTTCTCGACAGGAAGGAATTGTTCCACAGTCAGTATCTGAGAAACCGCATTTTTAAATTGATTATAAACCAGCTCTATTTTATCATAGGTTCCCGAAACATAGAAATCCATTAGCTTTGAGGCAAGCTGGTTGACCTTTTCGTAGGTGAGATTGTCATAAATATAATCATGATTTTCTATGACAGTAAAATTGCGTTTCGAAAAAAAATCTGTGGCTGTTTTTCCCACAGTCATGATATGTAAATTGCCTTTTTCGTTTGCTTCCTGATAAGTATTCTTAATGCGCAATACCGCCGCTTTGATAACATTTGTGTTAAAGGCACCGCACAGACCACGATTTGAATTTATAACAACAAGAAGTACTTTTTGAACTTTGCGCTTTTTTAAAAAAACAACATCATCGGGAATGCTGGTACTTCCGCTAAGTTCTGCAAGCAGTCCGCTCAGTTTGTTGGCATAAGGGCGAAGCTTTAGTATGGCTCCCTGCGCACGCCTTAGCTTGGCAGCAGAAACCATTTTCATGGCGCTGGTTATCTGTTGGGTATTGTTAACAGATGCAATCCGTATTCGTACTTCTTTTAAACCCGACATGATTTAATCAAACAAAAATTATACTTCATACTTTCTGATAATATCCAGGGCGGTGGTTTCCAGCTCTTTAATCATTTCGTCTGTAAGCTGTCCTTTGCTTAGTTTTTCAAGCAGTTCTTTGTTATATACATCCAAATGATGAAGAAAATCCGTCTGAAAGTTGATAATATCTTTTACCGGAACTTTCTGTAGTAAACCCCTGGTGCCGCAATAAATAATCGCTATCTGGTGTTCAACAAGCATCGGCGAATACTGTGGCTGTTTGAGAATTTCAACATTTCGTGCCCCTTTATCAAGAACGGCCTTGGTCGCGGCATCCAGATCAGAACCAAACTTCAAAAACGATTCAAGCTCACGGTACTGTGCCTGGTCAAGTTTTAACGTTCCGGCAATTTTTTTCATGGGTTTTATCTGAGCGCTCCCCCCAACCCTCGATACAGAGATACCAACGTTGATAGCGGGTCTTATACCCGAATTAAATAAAGTCGTTTCCAGAAATATCTGCCCATCGGTAATACTGATCACATTGGTAGGAATATATGCAGAAACGTCGCCGGCCTGTGTTTCAATAATAGGAAGGGCTGTAAGAGATCCGCCGCCTTTCACCAGGTGTTTTATAGACTGCGGCAGGTCGTTCATTTTTTGCGCTATTTTATCGGATGTGATGATACGTGCAGCACGTTCGAGGAGGCGTGAATGCAGATAGAAAACATCACCCGGATACGCTTCACGTCCCGGTGGGCGGCGCAACAACAACGATACTTCGCGGTATGCCACGGCCTGTTTCGACAAATCATCATATACAACCAAGGCCGGACGGCCTGTATCCCTGAAAAATTCGCCGATGGCAGCTCCGGCATAAGGGGCATAAAATTGCATGGCGGCCGGATCGGATGCGGTTGCCGAAACAACGACCGTGTAAGGCATCGCGCCTTTTTCTTCGAGTGTTTTAACAATATTTGCTACGGAGGATCCTTTCTGTCCGATTGCAACATAGATACAAAAAACCGGTTCGCCTTTTTCGTAAAAAGATTTCTGATTAATAATGGCATCAAGGGCAATAGCGGTCTTTCCTGTCTGCCGGTCGCCGATGATCAGTTCGCGTTGGCCACGGCCAATAGGGATCATGGCGTCGATAGGTTTTATGCCTGTTTGTAATGGCTGGTTTACCGGCTGTCTGAAAATAACTCCCGGAGCTTTGCGTTCGATAGGCATTTCATAAACATCACCCGCAATAGGTCCTTTGCCATCAATAGGCTGGCCAATCGTATTAATAACCCGGCCAAGCATTCCTTCGCCGACTTTGATAGAAGCGATGCGGAGTGTTCGTTTTACAATATCGCCTTCTGTAATGTTATCTGAATCGCCTAACAAAACAACACCCACATTATCTTCTTCAAGGTTTAACACAACGCCCATCACACCTGATTTTTCAAACTCAACAAGTTCTCCCGAGCCGACATTCGTAAGGCCATAAACACGGGCAATGCCATCGCCTACCTGAAGTACCGTGCCGATCTCTTCGAGTTCGGTCTCATACTTGAATCCCCCTAGTTGCTGGCGTAATATTGCAGTTACTTCTGCTGGTTTAATTTCTGACATTTAGATAAATGTTTAAAATTTTGGTACGTAAATATTTACATTATATTCTTTCTTCAAGCGGTTGATGTTCCTTCTGACGGTAGCATCATACTGCAAGTCGTTCATTTTAAAAACAAAACCTCCGATAAGGTTTTTATCAACCTCCTGTATCAATTCTATATCTGAAGAAAAAGTTCTGCTTAGTATTTCTTCCAGATATGCGGCATTTTTTTCATCTGTTGGTGTCGCAGTTTTTAGATAAACAGTTTTTATGTTTTTATACTCCTTGTAAAGCCTTAAAAATTCTGCTGAAATCTCGCCAAGGATCATTTCTCTGTTTTTCTTCAAAATGATTTCAAGAAATTCAAAGGAAACAGGGTTTAGTTTCCCAGAAAAAACAGCATTAAATACCGATACCTTCTTTGAAAAATTTATAACCGGGCTTTGCAAAAAACGGATAAAATCAGGACTTCCCGTACAGACATCGTTTATCAATAGCATATCATTATATACCGGCACGACCTTGTCTTTTTCAAGCACCAGGCCAAAGAGCGCTTTTGCATACCGTTTTGCTATCCGTTCCGATTTCATTCCTTTTCCAGTGTCTTAATTAAAATTGATATCTTTCAGAAATTTCTCTATTAACTTATCCTGTTTCTCATCTTTCGAAAGTTCCTCCTGAATAAGTTTTTCGGCTATATCAATAGACAAAAGCGCGATCTGGTTTTTAAGATCTGTCAGCGCCTCAAGTTTTTCGTACTTAATGGTTTCTTTCGCTGATTCAACAATTCGGTCGGCTTCCTCATTCGCTTTAGTCCGGGCATCTTCAATAAGCTTTTCTCTTATTTCTCTGGCATTTCGAAGAATATTATCTCTTTCATTCTTGGCTTCTTTCAGCAGTTCTTCATTACTGAATTTCAACTGTTTCATTTCTTCATGAGCTTTTTCAGCCTGCCTGAGCGAATCTTCTATTTTATTCTCGCGTTCTTTCAGCATTTTTAATACAGGAACCCATGCAAATTTTTTCAGTATAAACAACAAGAGAAGGAACGACAGTGTCATCCAGAAAATAAGGCCGATACCGGGAGTTACAAGTTCCATA
>Ga0116171_10004151_pt1 | contig 13106 bp, 14 predicted proteins | sample AD_JPNHW2_MetaG_FD_89798 | JGI IMG/M metagenome (GOLD analysis project Ga0116171, IMG submission 89798) | Active sludge microbial communities of municipal wastewater-treating anaerobic digesters from Japan - AD_JPNHW2_MetaG | ecosystem: Engineered > Bioreactor > Anaerobic > Digestate | place...
AAATCTTCAAAGCCAGTTCGGAGTAATATGACAATTCGCTACTAATATTGCCAATATTTCTATCTCCAGATGAGATTTTTTGATTCATTTCTTTTTCTAATTCTAGAACTTTCTCTTGAATTGAGTCGTCAGTAAATTGTTTCTTAAGCAAATTAATATCCATGTTTAGATAATACCATATAAATAAATTTGGAATTGTTACTTAGAGATTTTTGCGTTTGCGAGCATATCTCTCAAAGAGAGTGCAGTAGCAGGGGAAGAGGACATTTGTTCCATTTTGGCTCTTCTTCTTGCCATCTTCTCTTTTTTGCTTGTAAAGGACATTTTCTTTGACTTCTCTAATCTTTCTTCAAACTTTCTAACTACATTATCAGTATCAACGATTTTTTGTTCACCAGTATAAAAAGGATGGCATTTAGAACAAATATCAACTGACACACTTTCTTCCATAAGGGTAGAGCCAGTTATAAAAGAATTACCACATGAGCAGGTAATCTTTAATTCATTATTGTATTTTGGATGTAAATCTTTCTTCATAAGCAAGTTGGATTATACTATCTCTTTCGTTAATATGTCAATTCAATAATTATATCAAACATCATAAATAAAGATATCCATATGGCTCTAAAATATCTTCTATGATATTCTAATAGTTAACAATGAAAGACTTTTTAGAAAAAAACAAAATTGCTTTTCTTCTCTTATTGTTGTTCTTAGATTTCTTTGTCCTTCTTCTGGGGTATGTCTTTGGAGACAAAGCGATTTTCAATTTAGATATTGAGAGTAATCTTCCGACTATATATCAAGGAGTTAAAATTATTTTAGTGTCTTTTTTGACATTTGATATTTTCCTTTTTACAAAAAATAAAAGTAAATATTTTTGGTTATTTCTTTCAGTAGCCTTTCTTTTCTTGGGTATGGACGAAATCGGTCAAATACATGAAAATCTTCCAATATTCCTCAATGAGTTCCTAATACCTAAAGCCATTCAAAATCCTTACGATTATTTAAATCAATACGGTTATGAATCAACTACTTGGCTACCTTACTATCTTCCTTTAATTGGGATCTTTTTAATGGTTGGAGGAGTTTATATCGTAAAGTTTTTAAAGACAAATTGGAGAAGAGCAAGTTTCTTTATTCTTGGGGTGCTTTGTTTGGTGGGTGGTATTCTTGTAGATTATTTAAATACAAAACCCAATATTATGTTTCAGGAAGGTTATTATAGACTTGTATTTTGGGAAGAAAGCCTGGAAGTCTTGGGTATTTCTTTTATACTTTTCTTCGCCTATCTTTACTTTCGTGAGGTACTTTTGATAAAAAATTTTCTTTGTGGGAATGATTAATGTGATATACTAAATCATATGAGATATCCTATCAAAATCCAAAACAGAATAAAAAGAGTAGAGGGCCAAGTAAGTGGTGTGAAAAATATGATTTTAAAAGGTGAGTCGGATAATCGAGTTATGACACAATTGCAAGCTTGTATTTCTTCCTTGGAAAGCCTTAAAACGGAACTGATTAAACAACAAATGAAAGAGTCTATGCTTGAAGATATAAAGGAGACATTGGGAATGAAAGAATAGGAGATTTTTAGAATTGCCCCACAATAATTTGATATACTTGTAGATACTTAAATATATTTTACTGTTTCTTTTATGAAAATTAGAAAAATTGGGTGGACAACCTTCTTGCTTACTACAGATTCAATTTCAGTAATAACTGATCCAGGGCTTCTGAAGGAGTCAAGAAGTAGTTTTCCTAAAACCTCTGCAGATGTAGCTCTTTTTATTCACGAGCAAAATACATCTGACAATATTAAAATTATGGATGTTTTGGGAATTAAAGATAAAATAGAGCCCGATAAAAGAGATGCCATTTTTGAGATATTTACTCCTGGGGAGTATGAGGTTGGAGGAATAATGGTAAGGAGAGATATCGGGGAGGATTACTATATTATTGATGAAAAGAATCTTAGAGTTGTGTATATGGGTGCTACTGGGAAGGATTTTGATGCCGAAAAAGTAAAAAATCTAGGAGATGTAGATGCTCTCATACTTCCGATTGGAGATAGTGAGATGTTTATGGGTTACGATACTCTTGAGAAGGTAATACTAAATATTGATCCTGCGATTTTAATACCTTGCGCATATAAAGGGGAGTCAAAAAAGGAGCAGAATTTAAAAAGTAGAGAAGACTTTATTCAACATTTTGGTTTTGCCAACGTTAAAGATGAGGGATATATAAACCTTGCCAAAAGAAAAGTTGAAGAAGACCAAAAGAGTGTAGAGATTGTTTTCTTAAAGTGATAAAAATGTAATATGAAAGAAAATAGTTCGGTGCCACAAAATATTGAAGTTGAGAAATCACTTCTTGGTTGCATGCTTATAGACAAGGATGCAATTATCACTGTTTCTGCATGGCTTCTGCCTGAGCATTTCTATGATCAAAGGCATGTTGCAATATATTCAGCAATTATGGATTTGTTTAATAACGCTTTGCCTGTTGATTTGGTGACTTTGGTTGATAAGTTAAAAAAACAGAAGAAATTATCAACTGCAGGAGGTGTTGGTTATGTTGCGGAGCTTGTTACTACGGTAGCAACTTCTTCTCATGCAGAAGAGTATGGAGAGATTGTTAAAGAGAGTGCAATTAGAAGAGGTTTGATATCTGCTGCAGGAATGATTTCAGAAATTGCCAAGAATGAGACAACCCCAATAGATGAAGTAATTGATAAGTCAGAGAAAGAGATATTTGATGTCGCGCAGACAGGTACTAAGGCCAATTTTGTTCATATTAAAGATCTCCTTAAAGAGGCGTACGAGAGAGCGGAGAGAGCGGATAATGATGAATCGTATTTAGGTGTTTCTACTGGTTTCAAGGATTTGGATGAACTTCTCGGTGGTTTTCAAAAGTCGGATTTAATTGTTCTTGCTGCCAGACCATCTGTAGGTAAGACTGCTTTAGCTTTGGATATGATGAGACATGCTGCATTGGTTGATAAAAAGACAGTGGCATTCTTCTCTCTTGAAATGTCTAAAACTCAGATTATGGAACGATTCCTTGGGATGCAGTCTGGGATACCTTTTTGGGAGATGAGAACCGGAAGATTAAACGACAAGAAATTGATGAAGCTAGCTAGTACAATGGGAGAGTTGGGGGATGCAAATATATATATCGATGATCAAGCAGGTCAGCATATTAATTCACTTAGAACAAAAGCTCGAAGGCTTGCTGTTGAGAGTGGTGTTGATATTATTTTTGTTGACTACCTTCAACTGATGCATGGGAATAGTAAAGAGAGCAGAGTACTTGAAGTGGGAGAGATTTCTCAAGGATTAAAAAATATCGCAAAGGAATTGGATGTTCCAGTTGTTGCACTTTCTCAGCTTTCAAGAGCCATAGAGCAAAGACAGAGTAGAAGACCTCAGTTGTCGGACTTAAGAGAGTCTGGATCTATTGAGCAGGATGCTGATGTTGTAATGTTTATTGATAGGGAAGAGACATGGAATCCAGATACAGAAAAGAAAGGCATTGGAGATTTAATTGTAGCTAAGCATAGAAATGGTCCAACAGGTGATATTAGGTTGGCATTTATACCAGAGATTGCAAGTTTCAGAAACCTCTATAAGAGTACTAAATAGTTCAACAAAAGTTTTAGGAAGAATCTTCCCAAAGTGCCTATTTTGTAATATAATTCGCATACGGTCGAGTGGTGGAACTGGCAGACACGCGGGACTCAAAATCCCGTGCTAGCAATAGCATAAGGGTTCGATTCCCTTCTCGACCATTTTAATTAAGTAAAACATAACAATGGAGAACTTCGTTCTTGATTTCTTTGATGGTTTAAGCAACATAGATTTTAACTTTGTTTGGACTTTATTTGGAATAGCATTAGGAGCTTTCTGGATAGTAGTATTGTATTGGGTATGGTTGGATTCTGGGGAAAGAACTACAAAAAAAGAAATTAGGATAGCTTACCTCGTTTTAGTTACTCTTCTTTTTATTGTAGGCTTGATTATTTACTTACTAATAAGACCAAATCAAACGATTGAAGAGATATATTGGGCTGATTTAGAAAGAAGATACCTTAAGTATGAGACTGCTGAGCTTGGTGATTGTCCCAAATGTGGTACTCAACTTTTTCCAGGCTTTAATTATTGTCCCAACTGTAAGTATGTAATAAAAGTTAAATGTAATCAGTGTGGTGTTGAAATGGATAAGCAGTACAAATACTGTCCCTCCTGTGGGAATCAGATGAAAGAAAGAGTCCAATCGTTTGAAGAAGAACTCCCTTCAAAAGAAATCATGCAGGAGCAGATCCAGGCTTCGAAAGAAAAGGCTGCAGATGTTGTTGAATCAAAAAGGATAAGATATATGGTTCGAAAAGGTGTGGCGGAGTCAATAGGGGATAAGGTTGTTGAATTGTTTAATAAATATGTAAAAAAAGATTCAGAAAATATACAGAAGGAGGAAATTTCAGAACAAGAATCTGCTCAGAACTCTATTCAAAACAAAACAAGCAAAAAAAAGAATAAAAAGGGAAGAGGTAATAGGCAAAGATAACATAGATTTGTGCTATCATATATTACTTAATTAAGTAGAGTCGCAATTGTGTCTCAAGTAATTTCTTCAATAGAAAATTTTGTTAGAATGATAAATCCTTTTTTGGGATTAATGATAATTTTCTTTGTAGGAATGTATGTGTTTTGGAAAGAAGCCTCTAGGAGTAGAAAAAATAACTCATCCGTTTTTGACTCATTCCTCTTCTCTGTGTTGTTTGGGATAATTATTGGAAGAATTATTTATATTGTACTTGATTGGAATGAATTTTCATCTTATACATGGTATTGGTTGCCTTATGAAAGATATGGGGATCAAATATATATGTTCAGATTGCTTCCTTGGAGATTTTTGAGAATTTGGGATGGTCAACTAGATGTGTTATTCACCTTTATTGGTCTACTTTTTTCTCAAACATTTTTTATTACTTTTTTCAAAAAATGGAAATGGTCTGATTTGTTTTCCGCACAATATTACTCCAACTGGTTAATGATAGGTCTTATTTATATATTTATCGGAATTTTAAATTCCAATAGAGAGTGGATACAATATGCTTGGTGGATATTGATCCCATTTTCATTAATGCTTCTTTTGCAATTCTTGATATTGAAATTTGCAGATGGGAAAAAGAAAGAAAATCAAAGGGTTGTACTGAATAGTATTTTTGCATTGTTCGCAGTAACTATTATTAGTTATGTTTTTTATATTTCTTCTCCCAAAATAACTACTATTGTGGGAATTGTTGCCTTAATAATCTGGTATGTGGTAGGAATTGCTTTGAATTTGTCAGGTCAAAAGAGAGCAGATAATGTCACAATTGAAAGAGTCTCCTCCGTTCGACAAATATCATTGCCCGAGGTTAGGAAACCAATAAAATTACCAAGATAGCAATGGAAGAAATAGTAACAAGTGATTCAATAGCCAAAAGGGCTGATTTGTTTGTAGTAAATCTCCTAAAACAAAGCGGCTTTGAATTCGTCACACGATCTTTTCTACAGAAAAATTGGGAATACTTCATCCATGTAAACTCTATGGAAGTAAGACCGTCCTACAAACTTAGAGGTGGGGATATTGTCACAATTAATACAGAAATAATCAATAAAAAAATCAATGAAGATAGCAATATGTTCAAGATTCTTCCTCAGGAAGGTGAGTTGGAAATAATATTTGAGAATGATGAGTATTTAATAATAAACAAAAAATCTGGAGTTGTAGTTCATCCAGGCTCAGGGAATACTAATAATACTCTCTCAAACCATATAATGTATTACCTCCAACAAAAAAAACAATTCGACCCGAGAATTAAAAGAGCAGGAATTGTCCATCGTTTAGATAAGGGGGTATCGGGGCTAATTCTTTTTGCTAAAACTTTGGAATCTCAACAGTACTTACAGAAACAGTTTGCACAGCATCAGGTTGTAAAAATGTATATAGCAAAAATTAATAAAGACCCATTTTCACTTTTCAACAAAACTTCTCAATTAAATACAAAGGATCAAGATGTTATGAAAATTCTAGTTGAACAGGAACATAATGGATTTAAAATTGATAGCAACTGGATAAAGATTGAGGGATATATTAAACGAAGCAATATCAATAGAATGAAGATGCAATTTATTCCTATATCATTGGGTCCAAATGGTGGGAAGTATTCCTGCACGTATATTCTGCCATTAAATAAAAATGAGATACTTGTGAGAATTGAAACTGGGCGAATGCACCAAATCAGGGCAACTCTAGAGTTCTTGGGAGTAAATATTATAAATGATTCTCTTTATGCAACCAAAAAAGGGAAGGGTGGAGTACCTGAAGAAATTGAGTTAAAATCTATTTTAATCTCTTTTTTAAAACAGAACGAGGAAAGAGTTACATATAATCTATTAAAAAATGAGAAAAAGAAATAATAAAAGGGACATGAAAAAATCAGACCAAAGAAAGACGAGATGGGGAAGAATATTTCTTTCGTTTCTTCTCTCTCTTATAACTCTTTATTTGCTCTATTTCTTAATTATTATTTTCTCTATTAAAACTAGTGACATTATTAAAGAGTCAAACAGTTGTAATCATATTCTATCTGGTGAAATAAACAGGTTGGATAAAACGTTAATCATTTTAGAAAAAGGAAAGGGAGAAGAAAGAAAAATTGTAGATGTATATGTATATCTTTCCAATTCTGACAAGAAAAATGAGTTATTAATTTATATCCCCTCCTCACTGTATTATACTGGGCTTGAAGAAAAATTTGGTAATGAAATACCTGTCTCTTCTTTTCGGTATGCCGGAGATTTTTTAGAAAATGGTCGGGGAGTTGAGTATGCTATTTGGCAAATCAATCAATTATTAGGCTTTAAGAGTGAAAAGTACATATATTTCTCAGGGGAGGCGTTGGAAGCATTAGGATTGGATATCTCTTCCCCCAATAGGGAGAATATTGTGGCCTTAAATAAAAAGATGGGATTTTTTGAATTTGTTAAAAACTTGAAGGAGATTTCGAAATTAGATGGTACTATTTACTCGAATATCAGATTCTCAGATATTAAATTAAAGGTACAAAATATTGTTAGAACGCCAAATAATTACAATAGAGAAGAACTAAATTTAGGTGACGCCTTTTTCCACAACAAGGGTAAATTAGTTACTGGAGAGGAAATAAATGTGTTAAACACAATCGCTTTTGATCAGAAATTAAGGGGGTTTCTAGAGAAAATTACTGACCGGGAGCTTGAGAATGAGAGAGTAAGAGTGGAAGTATACAATGGAAGCGAGCTTGTAGGGGCAGCTTCTGGTCTGGGCAGAAAAATAGTTAATACTTGTTGTGATGTAGTAAGATATGGGAATGCTCCAGACCTGATAGACAAGACAAAGATATACATTTCCGATTTAGAGAAATACCCCAAGTCTTATCAGGCAGTTTCAGAAGTATTTCCAACAAAATATGAATTGGTTGAAGGAAGGCCTGATTTTATGACTACTGGTGATATTATTATTATCTTAGGAGATGATATTAGGGATATGTATATATTCTAATTTTTGTTTGCTTAATCCCTGTTTTTACTCTAAAATCATATTAATATGGAGTATGCAATTCTGCTAGTAATAATTTGTGCTTTAATATTTCTTGCCATCCTTTTCTTTTTCTTTAGAAATTCCGCGGAGGAGGAGCAAGTATATAGCGATGTGAGGAATCCTCTTATTATGCAGATACTTGTCCCAAGAGAGAATGAGAAAGCCTCACTTGCAGCTGAACAGATGTTTGCTTCTATCCACGGTATTCTTGGTTCAAACAAAAGAGGTGAGGATGTTGTAAGTTTTGAAATAATTTCGACCGAAAAAGAGGGGATTCGTTTTTTTGTAGTCGCTCCTCAACATCTTTCACGCTTTATTGAGGGTCAAATTTATGCCCAATATCCCAATGCGGATATAGAATATGTTAAAGATTATACCTCTTCAAGTGATAATGAGGAGGGGAAAGAGATTTATGTTACATCTGGAGAGATTGAGATGGAAAAGGATTCAATATTCCCAATTAAAACATTTAGGAATTTCGATGTTGATCCGTTAGCTGCAATTACTGGTGCTATGTCAGAGTTGAATAATAACGAGAAAGTTTGGTTGCAAATCATTGTAAGACCAATTTCAAATATTTGGCAGGAGAAATCTAAAGAATATATTACTGCAATTAAGGAAGGGAAGAGCTTAGGGGGTGTTACTTTTTCTGAACTTGTTTCAAAACTTGCGAGGGGAGTAGGAGATGCATTAAATACTGATCCAAATGCAAAACCTGCCGCAAAGGAAATTGTTAAACTCCTTCCGGGTCAAGAGGAGGAGTTAAGTGAGATTGAAACAAAAATGTTAAAAGTTGGATTTGAGTTCAAGGTTCGGGTTGTTACTAAGTCGGAGAGTAAACTGCGTTCAGAACAGCTTTTAAGAGATGTGGTTGCAAGCTTTAAGCAGTTTACAACCGCTCACTTGAACAACTTAACCTATGATGCAAGTTCAACTGAAACAGGTCTGGAAATGTATGAAAACTTTCTTAGGAGGGATATAGGTAATGAAGGTGATATCCTTAATATCGAAGAATTAGCCTCTTTGTACCATCTTCCAAATATCTCTGTTGAAACTCCAAATATTGCTTGGAGTAGATCAAGGAAACTTGAACCTCCAATGAATCTGCCAAGAGGAGGTGAGGATGGCGTTACGGTATTAGGACAGACAGATTATCGTGATTTAAAGGTGCAATTTGGGATTAAAAGAAGAGATAGGGTAAGGCATCTGTATTTGTTGGGCAAAACAGGTACAGGGAAATCCACAGTCTTTAAAAATATGTTTATCTCGGATGTCTTGGCAGGGGATGGTGCTTGTTTTGTAGACCCACACGGTGATACTGTAGAGGAGCTGTTATCATACATTCCCCCTAACAGAGTCCAAGATGTGGTTTACTTTAATCCAACAGATACGGAACACCCAGTTGGTTTTAACTTATTAGAGTTGAAGGATAAAAGTCAAAGAGATTTGATAGCGGATGGAGTAGTAGAGGTTTTTAAGAAACAATTTGGAGATTCGTGGGGGCCAAGATTACAGTACATACTCACAAATACAGTTGCGACAGTAATGGAGGCTCAGGGGACTACCTTGTTAGCGGTTCCAAGAATGCTTACAGATAAGAATTACAGGAAATTTATTCTAAAACAGGTAAGTGATCCAATTCTTTATAAATTTTGGGAAGAGGAATTCGCTCAAATGTCCGAGAATAACAGGCTCTTATCAGAGGCAGTATCTCCAATCCAAAATAAAGTTGGAAGATTTATATCTTCTGCTGTGACGAGAAATATCGTAGGACAGGTTAAATCCACAATAGACCTAAGGGAGATTATGGACAACAAAAAAATCCTTTTGGTAAATCTTGCTCAAGGCAGACTGGGAGAAGAGACAGCATCTCTTTTGGGTGGAATGATTATTACTCGTCTTCAGGCAACTGCAATGGAGAGAGTAGATATTCCTGAAGATGAAAGAACAGACTTTTATCTTTATGTTGATGAATTTCAAAACTTTGCTACAGAATCTTTTGCCAAAATTCTTTCAGAAGCAAGAAAATACAAATTGAATTTAACAATGACCAATCAATATATCGATCAATTGCCGCTTACAGTTAGACAGGCAATATTTGGGAATGTTGGAACTTTGGCCTCGTTTGTTGTAAGTCAGGCAGATGCAGGGATACTGGAAAAAGAATTTGCACCTGTTGTTTCTTCAGATGATTTAGTTTCATTGGATGCCTATGCAATGTATATTAAACTTTGTATTGATGGAATGACCTCTATACCATTTAGCGCAAAATCACTGCCAATCAGGTTTGAGAAACATGATTTGAGAGATGAAATCGTTCTTAAATCAAGGGAGAAATATGGTATGCCAAAGAATGAGATTGAGGAAAAAATTGTTAAGTGGAGCAACCAAACATATAGCGAGAGAGGTAATAGAAGTAATATGACACAGGTAAAAGAGAATACCACAGATGAGAAAAGAGTATCTTCCAATCCAGAAGATAAGAAATTAGTAAAAGGAAATCCTCATACTCTGGAAGATAAATCCAAAGAGAAGGTTTACTCAGTTAAAATTTAACAATGTTTTCCCTCTGTTTCTAACTTTTCGAATATGTTAGAATAAGGTTAGTAAATTAAAGTTTCTAGTATATGTCAGGTCATTCTAAATGGGATACAATAAAACATAAAAAAGCCCTAAACGATGCAAAGAAGGGAAAAAGTTTTTCCAAAGTTTCTGTCCAGATAACTCATGCTGCAAGACAGGGTGGGGGAGATCCAAATATGAATCCTACTTTGAGATTGTATATTGATAAAGCTAAAGCTGTTGGATTCTCTAATGAAAATGTGGAAAAAGCAATAAAAAAAGGTACTGGAGAGGGAAGTGAAGGCATAATAATTGATGAAATTACCTATGAAGGTTTTGGTCCCCATGATGTACAGTTAATAGTAGATGTCCTTACAGATAACAAGAATAGAACTGTTGCTGAGATAAGACAACTTTTTGATGAAATTGGTGGTAAAATGGGAGATTCTGGCTCAGTGTCTTGGAACTTTGAGACAAAGGGTTACATTGAAATATTGTGTGGTCATATGGAAAAATCTCCCAAATACGGGGAGCCAGATTTATTTGTGGCTGAAAATCCTGAAGAGGTTGAACTTGCTGTTATGGATTTACCTGGGATATTGGATATACATGAATTTGAGGATAATGGGAAGAAGGGTTTAGCTCTTTATTCTAAATTTGAGAGTTTCGGTGCAGTTAGAGATGGTGTAAGTAAATTGGGCTATGTCATTACTGAAGCAGAGTTGATAAAGGAGGCAAAAGTGCTGAAAAGTTTGAAGAAGGATGAATTGGAGAGAGTTAACTTGGCAATAGAGAAAATTGAAGAGAATGACGATGTCCAGAATGTTTGGAGTAATATCGAATAGTTGCACAGAGGCCTGTAGTGTGCTATAATAGAAGCTGATATCTAAATATAGGTATTTGCTTTTTAAAAAAATGGTTAGATCTTAAGATCCATTTTCGGCACCCCTTCCCGTTGTATCCTTAGGCCAAAAGGAGGCTTTTTGATAGACAACCCCATCAACACTCAAATGTCTATGGAAAGGAGGAAAACCAGATGCAGGAACAATTCCTGAAGGTCTTAGAAGGACGGTTTAATCTTCAGATAAATTCCCTTAATCTGAATGCTGTGCAAAGCTCCGTTGTGAAAACGCATTTTCGCTTCATGATGGATGCACTTTGCGTAAAGCAATCTGTTGAGGAGAATGAAATCCCTGAATTTGTGAAGTTAGTCATCAAACTCTATAGTATTAATCGTGGGTTTGTTGAGGACCAAATCAAAGACAGAGATCTTCTGATCAAAGCCACCCACATCACAGATGTGGTCTACCAGTTGGTTCTAACCAACTAACCATTTCACCGAAGAAGGAACCTGTTTTGTATAGCTTAAAAGCTTACTTTTCTATCACAGGTTCCTTCTTCACCCATTCATTCTTTCTCTCATTCTTTACTTGCTCGCAACCCCATAGTGTGGTAAAATTATCTATCGCACCTAACAATTTAGAGAGGAGTAGCAATGAAGCATTCTTACATGTTTGAGGATTTTGAGGTAATATTCATTTTGCTAATTTTTGTGTCTATTGTTCTTTCAATAGCTTTCCCCATTGTTACTATTCGCACCTTTGAGGGAACATTGGAAGACAGAATTGTTGATCGGGGAAATACTTTCCTTGTTCTAAAAAACATTTCCAATGGAAAGACGGAAGTTTTTGAAAATGAGGATTCCTTGCTTTTTTGGAAATTTAATTCAACCGATTTTGTTAAGGATATTAAGCCTGGGGTAATTTATCATTTCAAAGTCAATGGTCTGAGGATTCCAATCTTCAGCATGTACAGAAACATCCTTTCGTTTAAATAATTGCTGGGTCGTGGCATAGTTAACAACTTTGTATGAGTAGAATAAATAATGTTTGTTAATTTAATGTCAAAATCTTTTTGATGGAATCCATATTTGGATAAAAAACAAAAGATGTTCTTTAAAAGCAAAGGTTAAATCGTTAAAATATCCATTTGTAAAAGGAAAAGAGGATTATATGGATAAACATAGAGAAGAATTATTAAAAAAATATTTTGGTGAAGAGAATTATGATTCTCTGGCAAATATGGTCTCAGAATTTCAAGAGCATCTTGAGATGAGAATGGGAGATATATATTTGCAAAAAATAAACAATTTAATTAATCCAGAACAGGCAGACAAATTGGTACATGCTCTTTTCCAAGAGTTAGAGGAATTCTTAACATCCAAGCTCCCAGAGTATATCTCTCATTTAGATGTTGATCTTCCTTCCCTGGATATGGAAAAAATTACACACGAATTTTGTGATCCTCTTTATCCGTATCTCAACTGTATATTTTATAATACGTATATGAAAAAATTCCGAAACAAATGACCTTTGTTCTTTTAGACTGGGAGTCTCTCTGCCATATTTAGCTTCGGCTAATATATTCTTTACAGAGAGCTCCCTTTTCCTTTTCATTAAAATATATAATCAAAATTGTACAAATACCTTTTTCTAACATAAAATATACATATGATTAGAATAATAGGTATAGATCCGGGATTAGCTATTACAGGATGGTCAATAGTGGAGTTTGATAAAGATTCAAATCCTTCAGTTGTAGATTACGGTTGTATAACAACAAAAAAGGGTCTTTCTGTATCTTCTAGATTAAAAGAGATTTATTCAGACATATTAGAACTAGTAAAAAAATATAAACCTGAATATGCGGGAATGGAAACTTTGCTATTTTATAACAATCAAAAAACAGCAATTTCTGTCGGAGAGGCAAGGGGAGTAGTACTTTTAGCTTTAGAGCAATTCTCTCTACCTTTCAAAGAGATGACACCATTACAGGTGAAAAGTACAGTAACTGGTTATGGACAGGCAAAAAAGAAACAGGTGCAAGAAGCAGTAAAAATGCTTTGCGATATGGAA
>Ga0116171_10004153_pt1 | contig 13102 bp, 6 predicted proteins | sample AD_JPNHW2_MetaG_FD_89798 | JGI IMG/M metagenome (GOLD analysis project Ga0116171, IMG submission 89798) | Active sludge microbial communities of municipal wastewater-treating anaerobic digesters from Japan - AD_JPNHW2_MetaG | ecosystem: Engineered > Bioreactor > Anaerobic > Digestate | place...
CCGACAGGAGAACTAAGCAATGTAGGTTATCCTATAATGACAAATGTTGACAGAAGCTACAGGATTGGAGCAGAACTGAGCGCAGGATTTGTTCCGGCGGATTTCCTTAGCTGGAAACTCAATCTTACATTAAGCCGTAACAAGATCAGGGATTTTGTGGAACATTATGTCGATTACAATACAACAGACTGGTCGTCGGAATATAAAAGCAGAAACCTGGGGAATGTGGATATAGCATATTCTCCGCGTGTGACAGGAACCAGCGACTTTGCTTTAAAACCAATTTCAACAGCCGACATTCACCTGATAACCAAATATGTAGGCCGACAGTATTTTGACAATACAATGAGCGGTGAACGCATGCTCGATCATTACCTTGTTAACAACATCATTGTAGGCTTTACACCCGGCATAAAGAATATCAGGAAAGTTGAAATACAGGCAATTGTGAATAATATCTTCAATACTGAATATGAAAACAATGCCTATGGAGGGAACTGGTATGAAGATGGAAAGGAAAAGACATGGGCATATTATTTTCCACAGGCAGGGATTAATTTTATGTTTAAACTTGGTTTTACGTTTTAATCCGAAGTTGGGATGCTGGCACAGTGGATGATCGATAACAGGATCGAAATATTGGGAGCGGCTGCGGGGATCATATATGTTATCCTCGAGATAAGGCAGAATGTGTGGCTGTGGCCGGTTGGGATAGTGACGTCGGCATTTTACATACTGGTTTTCTATACAAGCAGGTTTTATGCCGATATGAGTTTGCAGGTTTATTATCTCGTTGTCAGTTGTGCAGGATGGTACTGGTGGATGAAAGGCGCAGGGCTCAGGGCGCAGGGCACAGGGCAGGGAGCAGAAGGCACAGGGCACAGGGCACAGGGCGCAGTGGAAACCGACAGGCTAAAGGTGACAAGGATTAAGATGAAGATGGGGATGGTATTGGCAGGTGTTTTTGTATTGTTGTATTTTGTAATGTGGCTGGTGCTTTCGGAATTGACTGATTCACCGGTACCTGAGTGGGATTCGTTTATCACATCTTTATCAATAGTGGCGACCTGGATGCTTGCAAGGAAAATTTATGAGCACTGGTTTTTATGGATAATAGTCAACCTTGCATCGGCTTTAATTTTCCTTTCGAGGGGATTATATCCCACTATGGTCCTCTATATAATATATCTTATCATGTCGTTTGCCGGCCTAAAAGCCTGGAAGAGCTCTCTTACAGGATCTTAGTCCAGAAAAGCATCAATCAGTGTCTGTTGTAAAATAATTGTTATAATTTATTGACTGGCGTTTCTTTTAGTCATAAATTTACTATCCTGATAACCCAAAAGGCTTTCTTTCAGTAAAAAAGGTGTTGTAATATAACAATTATTTTACTAACCATTAAACCTTCCAATTATGAGAAAATTTTGTTCAAGGAGAAACTGCAGGATTTTCCTAAATGCCTGTGTTGCTGCCTGTTTCCTGCTTGTATTTGCGGGGAACCTGACAGCAGCAACCGCAGGAGGGAATAATTCAGTATCCTCTGAGGAAATGCAGGGGATTTCCGTACGCGGTGTCGTCAGAGATGCTGCTACAAATGAAGCTATGCCCGGTGTAAACATCAAGGTCGCAGGGACAGCCCTGGGGGCTATTACCGATGCCGAGGGCCGATATTCATTTGCATCTGTCGACAGAAATGCCACACTGTCATTTTCCTTTATAGGGTATGTCACCCAGGCCATTGCCCTTAACGGCCGTACCTCGCTTGATGTAACTATGGAAAGCGAGCTTTTGGGATTGAATGAAGTTGTAGTCGTAGGTTACGGATCGGCTGTTAAAAGGAACGTTGCAAGCGCTACCTCAGCCCTTAAGAGTGATGAAATAGTCGGACTTTCCACTACCGACCCGCGTCAGGTACTCCAGGGGAAGATCGCCGGCGTACAGGTTACAAACAACAGCGGTGATCCGGGCTCAGGTGCAAGGATTGTCATCAGGGGCATGGGATCATTCTCAAATACGGATCCTCTTTATGTAATTGATGGCATCCAGGGCGGTGACATAAATTCTGTGGCGCCCCAGGATATTGAAAATATAACCATCCTTAAAGATGCTTCAACAACGGCAATTTATGGTTCTGCAGCAGCAAACGGTGTTGTCCTTATAACCACCAAGAGCGGAAGAAGAGGTGATCTTAAGGTCGAATATGAAGGATCTGCCGGCTTTGCTAATGTCGTAAAAAGGCTTGATATGCTTAATGCCTCGGAATACGTTGATCTTGTGACGGATATCCAGCATTCCAACGGGCTCGAGATTACTGCCAAGCTGCAGTCGCCCGATGTCCGTGTCGACAGGACCGACTGGCAGGCAATATCTTTCCAGAGGGGATTCGTTACAGACCATAACCTTAGGTTCAGCGGGGGCACTGAAAATGTCACCTATGCATTCTCCGCAGGGTATCAGAACCAGGAGTCGACAGTTATTGACAGGACCTTCCAGCGCCTCACAATAGGAGCCAAGCTCAGTGAAACCCTTTTCAACAAAAGAGTAACATTAAACCAGAACCTAAGGGTAAAGCATGATATAAACAATGGTGTACTTGCCAGCCTTAATGAAGCTTTAAGGATGGCTCCATACCTTCCTGTTTATGATCCCACAAACCTAGGAGGCTATGCAAGGATGGACAAGGTAACAGACCTCCAGGATGCCAACAACCCGATGAACACCATTGGTAACACCGACTATAACGACAGGTCGCTTGGCATGGAGCTTGACCTTTCAGGAGAAATCCAGCTTGTCAAGGGATTATCGTTCAGATCACAGGGGAGGATTTCGGGAGGAAATTACCATAACATGACCTTTAATTATCCCTGTAACGGCGGTAACTTTAACAGGGCCACTTCCGACATTAACGAATATTACAATTATGATTATGGTTTCATTCTCGAGAACTATTTCTCTTTTAACCGGACCTTTGGCGTTCATGCTTTAACAGCCACCCTTGGCAATACATATGCCCCTGCCGGTATTTACAGGAGTATTTCGGCAAGTGGATCAGACTATACAAGCGACGCTATCCAGAATCTGGCACTTGCTAACTCAACATCAGTTACAGGTTCATCAGTGAACAGCGGCAAATCGAGGCTTTCGTATTTTGGAAGGCTTGGTTATACATATAAGGGAAAATATGTTCTTAATGCAAGTCTTCGCCGCGATGCTTCGAGCGTGTTCGGTGTCAACAACCGCTGGGGTACATTTTACGGATTAGGAGTTGCATGGACTATATCTGAAGAGGAATTCCTGAAATCAGCATCGTCGGTTTCAAACCTGAAGCTGAGGGCAAGTTTCGGCAAGACAGGTAATGACAATATCCCGGCTTTCCTTACCTCATCAAGTGTCTGGAAAGGTTCAGGCAATAACATTGTATATTCTTTCGGTGACGACCTGTCGTTTGCAACAGGCTCAATAGTAAACAGCGTTCCCAATCCAAACCTAAAATGGGAGGAAACGACCCAGTTCGACATAGGGTTTGATCTTGGCCTGCTAAAAGACAGGATTGCCTTTACATTCGATTACTATAACAGATCGAACAAAGACCTTTTGATCGAAACACAGCTTCCTCTTACCACAGGGCTTGGAAATCCGGGTTCGGTAGGCACACAATGGATTAATGCCGCGAGTATGAAGAATTCAGGGTTTGAGGCTTCGTTAACCTATAACAGCAATCCGTCGAGCGCCTTCAGATGGAACATCTCGCTGAATACTACCTACAGCATAAATGAGGTTACTGCTCTTGGTACTGTCGGTGACCTTCCCATATCGAAAGGCGAATTCATGACAGGCGTAGGTAATGCCACGAGGACCGATATCGGTCATCCGCTCGGATCATATTACGGATATGTTTATGATCATGTTATTGTCGATCAGGCTGACCTCGATGCCCTTAATGAAGCTGCTGATGCAGCAACCGACGGAGAAGTTACTGAATACCAGGTCAATGCCAAACCGGGCGACAGGGTATGGAAGGATATTGACGGGAATGGATATATAAATGCTGATGACCGCACCTATATTGGAAATCCTTCACCGAAATGGCAGTATGGGGTTGCTTTCAATGCATTCTTCAAAAACTTCGATCTTCAGTTGCTGATGCATGGAGTAGCAGGGGTCGATGCAGTTAACGGATCGCTGTACTGGTGGGAGGGAATGTCGAAACCATTCAACCAGACTGCAACAGTACTGACAAGATGGAAAGAACCGGGAGATGTTACCGACATACCGAGGGCTGGCCAGAACTCAGGCGCAAACCTTAATTTCTCAACATGGTATGTCGAAAAGGGCGATTACCTCAGGGTTAAGAATATCGCTCTGGGATATACCCTTCCTGCAAACCTGTTCAACACTTTTGAGAAGTTCAGGGTATATGTCTCCATACAGAATGCACTGACATTAACCAAGTATTCCGGTTTCGATCCCGAAATATCGTCAACCTCACCCGGTGACAACAATAACTACATCTTCCAGCGCGGAATTGACATGTACCAGAGGCCAAATCCACGCATTATGAGACTTGGAGTTCAGTTAACCTTCTAATAATGATGGATATGAAAAACATAATATTATACACCTTCATTGCAGTATTGCTTTTAGGCGCATGCAGCGAAGATATTCTTGACGTGAAGAATGAGAACAGCTATGACGGTAACACATTCTTTACAAATGCAACGACCGCAACGGAAGCCTCAACATCCATGTACTCGCCTCTATTGTTTCAGGGTATGTTTGAGCGTGAATTCTATTTTATTTTTGACCTCCTTGGTTATGATGCTTTCAAGAACTTCCCTCTTCAGGGTTCTCTTCTTGAAATTGCTGCCTATACCCATAATCCAAATACGGGAGAAATGAATTATTTCTTCAACTCATGTTACAAGATGATCTTCAGGACCAACTTTGTAATAAACATGTGCGAGAACTGGCAGACCACAAATGATGCGGATGCCGCCCTTAAAACAAGAATTGAGGGGGAAGCCAGATTTCTTAAATCGCTTGGTTATTTCTGGCTTGTAACATGTTTCGGAGACGTTCCGCTGAGGAAAACCCTTGAAGATCATTATGTGCTTCAGATGGAAAGGACACCCAAGGCAGAAATATGGGCCGACATTGAAGCCAACCTTTCGGATGCCATAACTAAGCTACCACTCGCACAGGATTATGACGCTGCTGATTATGGAAGGGCAAGCAGAGGTGCGGCAATTGCGCTTTTGGGGAAAGTATACCTTTACCAGGGGAAATATACTGATGCAATCACCCAGCTGTCGAAACTAACATCAGCGCCTTATGACTATGATCTGGCAGGATCGCTCGATGATATGTTCATCCATGACCAGAAAACAAAGGAAACCGTATTTGCAGTTATGCACGGCGAATGGCAGGGTTGGGGTGTTGGCAATGCCTATGGAATGTTCGGGGGACAGGAAACGTGGGGTAATAAGATGACCCATACCGGACGTGCAATGGAATATGGTTTCAATGACTGGTGGAACGTTCTTCTTTCCCCCACACTTGTCGATGCATTCACCTATCAGAATGAATCGGGTACACCATATACTGATCCCAGGGCCAAATTCACATTTTATGATAATCTCGGTACAAAAGGAGGTGATACACAGTATTGCGATGAATGTCCGGGTGGAATTGAGTCATACTCTGCAGCTGTCGGGACAGCAGGTCCGATTTTCTCATGGCGCAAATATGAGTTGTATGAGCTGAGGCATAACTATGGTCAGCCCGACAGTTATATCAACAGCCAGGTAATACGTTTTGCAGATGTACTTCTGATGCTTGCCGAGTCGTATATTGAAACCAACCAGGTCTCAAATGCTCTGCCGCTTATTAACAGGGTACGCAGACGCTCCGGGGCATTTGAATATACAACCCTGGGATCGCAGGATAATGCAAGAACAATACTGAGAAGGGAAAGACGGCTTGAACTGGCAGGTGAACAGGCAAGGTTCTTCGACCTTGTGCGCTGGGGTATCCTTGTACAGACGATAAATGCAGAAAAACAGATTGTTGAAGCAGCACAACCTGTTAAGGATTATCATATACTTCTGCCTATTCCGCAATCGGAAAGGGATGCAAATCCGCTTCTTAATGCACAGGTAAAAAATAACTGGAATTAATAAGGTCATGCCATGGCAAAAAGGGTCATGCCATGGCATGACCCTTTTTTTGGGCATGCCATGGGGACATGCCATGGGGACATGCCATAATGGGGACATGCCATGGCATGTCCTTATAAACATATTATTTCCGGAAGAATCCTCTGGGTAAGGTTCATTCCGCTTATCCGGTCTGCTCTTGCTGTGTGACATTTGTCACACATGGAGAACTGTTTAAGGTCCCAGGTATCGGCAAACACTCGTCCTGCCTGTTTCTCAATTCCATATTCAAGAACCTTTTCAAGCGATCTTATATCGGGAGGGCTGAAGAGACCTTTTGCAGCCAGTTGTTCCATGGCTCCGTTCCCGCCTCTGACAGGAATAATCACACAGCATTCGACACCCGCATCGAATGCAAAATCGATTGATCGTTCTGCCCAGAAGATACCGTCATGTTCCGTGAGAAAGGGAGGACGAAGCAGGATAAAAGACCTTGTAAAAATATCATTGTCAAGCAAAAAGGTGACCGAGCCTGTAAAATCATCAAGTGTCATCCTTTTATTGAGCTTCTCAAGTATACTGATATTCACACATTCAAGACCTATTGCTACCTGAAGGTCAGCCTTTATTGCATCCCTGAATTCAATGCACCTGTCCCCAATGAATGCAGGATGGCTTTCCACAATGACTGTCTGAAATCCTTCAAGGAGCGCTGCAATTCTCTGATATTCTCCGGGAGGTATCGCCCTTGGATCGAAGAAGCTGCCGCTGTTATAAAGCTTTATATGCTTTACGGCCGGAGTCTGATTTAATACCCACTCAATCTGGCCCGAAACAAGTCCATCCCCGGAGGTATGGTCAGTTGTGTTCTTCCAAAGGTCGCACATAAGGCAGTGAAACTGACATTCCCTGTTTGTCAGGAAGATCGTCAGGACGTCTTCCACTGAACCAGATGGTGAGATTTCCTTTTCTACAAGCCATGAATAAGGTAAGGCAGGATCGACATTATTTTTTTCTCCCCTGCAGGCCTTTACCCAGCTGTCGGTAATCCTGATTTCCCCCGGATCATTCATAGCTCGAAAGGAACTCCTTTCTGTATGCAATCTCCTTTTCCGGAAAATGCTTCCTGAATGACTCAGCAGGCGCTGCTCCATGCTGGAAACGCCTTTTCGGGAAAACCGGCATTGTCATACCTGTAACGGCTTTAACACCTTCCGATACTATCGTTCCCTTTAGGTCGTAAAGTTTCCTGTGATCCCATCCTGTGATTTCTATGAATGGAATACCTTCAGAGATCTCAATGACATTCGGAAGGGTATAGGGGCTGAACAACTCAAATCCTAAACTTTCTCCCGTTGTGTATGTACGCATGAATCCCCTGCTTAAGCCGCCTGAATATGTAAGCGAATGTTTTATTGAATCCACTCCCCATCCTTCGTGATAGAGCATGAGGTTATTAAGAACGCTTTTAATAGTGAGCTCAGGATTTTCCTCAATAGGATAATCCTTAAGATTCTCGTTTCCACCGTCGCCGTCGATAAGATATTTCCAGTCGGGATAACGTGACCTGATCCCTTTTAACAGGGCAAGGTTCATTGTGGCTGATTCAATGTCGAGAGGCTTATAGTCTTCAACTATGCGTACTGCTTTCTTCCAGTCGAGGGATGAATAGCTGATCTCGACGATTTCGAGGAACAATCCTAGTCCAAGATCATCGAGGAATTTTCTTGCCTGGGCAAGATCGTCTCCGCCGCCGTCGATGCTCAGTGTGAAAGCTTTCAGCCGCGACGGACTCTCACCAAGGTCACGCAGGGCCTGGTAAACAAGAAGGAACAGGGCACCGCTGTCGACACCAGCCGAAAAAGTAACGCCGACTGGACCTGATACAGCCCGCAGCCTGAGCCATTTTTTTATCTCTTCGTACACTGCTGAAATGTATTGCTCGCCGATTTTTGCAGGATCATTCGATAACTTGTTACGTTCAGGTTTGAAAAACCTCTGGTAAACCGGATTCGGATCGGGACAACCTAGCAGTTCTATTTTTGTAATGTAATGGGCAGGCACCATCCTTGTATATGAAGGATGGAACTGGTGACTGAGTCCCTCCTTCTTAAGGTAGTCAAATATTGTGTCGATCCTCTCGGCTATAACCAGCTCGGGACCGCCCGGCCGTTTGGCAATGAAATACCTCATCGGGCGTCCTATCGACCTTGCCATCCTTATTGTCTTTCCTTCTACGGATACAAGTGAGAACTGGCCGTCGATCTTCCTTACTTTTTCTGTATCGCCCGATCTTACGCATTCAACTGCTTCCTCATGTGTCATATTATAGATCACATTCTTTTCCGGATTTGTAAGATCGGTTACCTTGTTTATGTATTGGTTGTTCATATAAGTTATAATTATAGGTTATTAGTATTTAAGTATTTAGAGTATTTAGAGTACTTCGAGTACTTCGAGTACTTCAAGTACTTCAAGTACTTCAAGTACTTAGAGTTAACTTTAAGTACTCTACACTTTTGCTCACTCGTACCTTCTTTCAACTTTAAGTACTCGAAGTACTTTAGGCACTTGTAACTTCTTCACATTATGCCTTTTCCCTGTTTAATTGTTATATATCTGTCGGCCGCAACATTTCTGAAAGTTTCCTTCTGTCCGTCGCTCCAGTATATCTCAAGCAAATCAACCGATTTTGCATTTCCAAGTCCGATATGAACCCGGGGATCATTGTTTGAAAGATAGCTTGTCGCCCACTGGTTGACCATTACCTGCTTCTTTCCTCCGGCAACCGCCACAATTTTTGCTGCAATTGCTGCCGCCTGACCGTTATTACCTTTAAGAGAAATACCAAGCCAGTGATTTGAATTACCTCCGTCGTTCCGGAGAAGAGTTGCAGTCGCCTTCAGGTCGACGTGCGAAACGATTATATCCATATCCCCGTCGTTGTCATAATCCCAGACTGCCAGTCCTCTTCCCGACCGTTTCGTCGCAAAATAGGGACTATAATTTTTTCCGGCGTCCCTGAAATGGCCTTTGCCGTCATTTTCAAGAAGAAGCGGATACTGAAGTATAAGTTCTTCGGCAGTTCCGTTGGCCGACACAATGTCGAGATCGCCATCGTTATCAAAATCGAGGAATGCGGCAGCCCAGGCTCCCTTTCCAGCAAGAGGACCTGAAACACCGCCTGATTCTGTAATGTCCTCAAAGAAACCGTTGCCGAGGTTGCGGTACAATGCCCCGTATTCAAGGTCAACAACAAGGATATCCTGAAGGCCGTCACCATCTACATCACCAATAGAGCCGTGCATCGATCCGCTTCCCTTGCCCTGGCTGTTTGCTGCAACTCCTGTTTCAACGCCAACTTCCTTATAAATCCCATTTTCGTTCCGGAACATGAAATTCAACTGATGATCGTTCGCCTGAAATATATCAATATCGCCGTCGTTGTCATAATCAAAAACTGTGAGTCCCATGCATTTTGAATCGGGATAGAAGAGGTTATTCTTTTGTGTCACATCAATAAATTTCCCATCGGGGGTCTGTTCGTAAAGCATTGATGCCTGCCCTTTATATTCCGACGGGTGAGGCATGATTTCGGGTGTTGCGGGAGTGAAATATTCCGGATCGAATGCCAGAAAATTGCCTACCATGGCATCGAGCCTTCCATCCATGTTATAATCCCAGAATGAAACTCCGATGCTCCATTTTACAAAGCCGTTCAGTTTTTCCGGACCTCTCAGGCCAAGCTGATCCGTAATATCTGTAAATGTCCCGTTCCCGTTATTCCTGAAAAATACGTTCGGACCATAGTTAAGAAGGTAAAGGTCGTCATCGCCGTCATTATCGTAGTCGATTGCCCCTGCTGCCATGCTCCAGTTCAGGTCACCAACTCCGGCTTTGACTGTTACATCTGTGAAAGTACCGTTTCCGTTGTTTTTATAAAGCCTGTCGGGAGTATTCGCAAATCTTCTGCCTTCCTTATCCGAAACACCTTCGATATATGTTCCGTTCATCATATAAAGGTCCATCAGGCCGTCGCTGTTATAATCAAAAACCGTAACGCCCGAACCGCTGCTTTCCAGGATGTTCCTGTACGACAGGTCACCAAAAGTGTACCTGAAATCTATTCCGGCTTTGCCGGTGACATCCGTGAATTTCACCGGCTTTTTCTGATCGGCAGAGATGAAGAGTACCGCAGCCAGACAGACAGAAACAGCATATTTAACCCGCAAATTGCCAGACGGGAATATTGATCCTTCAAATTTTCTACCTGTCATTTCCTCTCAGCTCATTAAGATATTCGTTCCCCGTTACGACCCTTGTATTGTATTTCCTGTTGTATTCATTCAGTTCCCTGGTATCGGGATATTTATCTTCACCTGAGGGAGGATAGCTAAGCATGCCATGGAAGGGAAGGGGTCCGACTGTATTTCCGAAGGCAGTATTCAGATCGCCATCCTTGACCCAGCCTGTGCTGCGTATAAGGAAATCGCGTTTCCAGCCTTCAGGCAATGGGGGGAGATCTTTTTCATCGAATTCGATTGTTGTTTCATCGCCTGCATTAGTAATTGCATAACGGTTATCCGATTCGGTAAGAAGCGGCAGAACGTCACCGAAACGGGTATAGTTGCCTGCAAGGTCTCTCCATTTTGGGCCTTTTTCAACATCTGAATAATCGAACCAGTGCGGGCCATAACGGCCTCCTTTCCTGTAGAGTCGTGAAAATCCCCTGTAATGTAGATCGGCGCCTGTAGGGTTTATTACAGTCGTGACATCTGGTATTCCGGCAACAGCAGAAGCAAAGAACATCTCATCCCAGTAGATCTGCATGTTTGTCCTTATTCTTATCCTGTGATCCTTTGTCGGGAATTTTCCTGCAAGGTTCACAATCACTGTTTTGTCTTTTCCCTGAGGAAATCCAACCTTATCCGATATTGTTTCCCATTCGCCTTTTCTGTTTATAACCTGAATTACCGGCGGCATCGACTTCAGTGAACCGGATTGCGCCATGGCAAAGTTGATGCTTGCATCAGTAGGGAAGATCCATCCTGTCATAAAAAGATGCAGATCAGGGTCATCGCCCGAGTTGCCGGCATCAATAATAATGTCATTCATTTCGGTGATACCCTGGTATTTGCCTGTTTTGAAATCCGAAAGATAATTGTCGTCCTTCTGTCTGATGAACTGAAGGATATCGTTACCCTCACCGTTTGTTGCAGAGACAGGTGTTATCCTGTTTCTGATCTTAATGATCCGGAGGCCCGGGAAAGGGGGAGGGGAGAACTGTTCAGGAACATATATTTCTGAATTTGAAGGATGATCAACGGCAACAAGCTGCAACTGGTCGAGATAGATAGTCTCCCAGAGTTCTGAAGTAACCTGGATCGAATATTTGCCCTCCTTGGGTTTAAGTAATTCTCCGGGTATTTTCAGATAATCGTCCGAAGCGTCAGCAAAAGCATATGCAGTGTTGCCTCCCATGATACCTGTAGGCATCCCCAGGGCGCTTCTCCAGAGTATATCCTTTACAAAAATATATTCCTCACCGTTCCATGTATACAGGAAGGGGCATGAACCCTTAAGCGTCTGTTCTTCAATAAGCGCCTGATCGGAGCCGGGAAGGAAAATATTCTGGGGGACGCCATTTGTCCATCTTATCCTTACAATATCGGCTCTTGCCCTGTTTCCAATTCCGAAATGGATGTTCGGATCAGTTACCACCATGGTCTGGTAGAGATCTCCTGCCCTAACTTCAATTTTTGCTCCGATCCCGAAATGATTATTTTTTGCGCTGCCGGCCTTCAGGCCGACAAGCTTCATTGAAATGAAATGGTTGTTGTTACCGCCGTCGTTCCTTAGAAGCGATATTCCTCCGTTTATACCTGCAATTAGTGCATCCGTATCTCCGTCATCATTATAATCAAACAGGGCTATCTGCCTGCCTGTTTTTAATTCAAGTGGTAAAAGGCGTGAGACATTCTGAAATATTCCATGGCCGTCGTTGTAATAAAGAAACATTCCCTGCCCGTCTTTTTCAGCCGGTTCTCCGGCGATCAGAAGATCGAGATAACCGTCATTGTTAAAGTCGAGGAATGAGGCATCATTTATTTTTGTCCCACCGGGATAGTCAAAGAGTTTTTCGTTTGATTTGTCGGCCTGGAATTTCCCGTTACGCAGGTTAACATAAAGGTTGTTTAGGTTTTCTCTATCGGAGCCGATGAAAAGGTCGAGATAACCGTCATTGTTATAGTCGCCTGCCGAAATTACCGATGCACCCTTTATACCTTCGAGACCACTATCGTAAACAATATCCCTGTAAACACCCTGGCGCTGGTTTGAGTAATATGCAGGGATACCGTTTTCGTTGACGACTATAAAGTCAATATCCTCATCATCGTCAAAATCCCCGTAAGCCGCGTCATGTGCCTGAGTTGCCGGGGGCCGTTGTCCGAGACGGTCCGACTGATCCCCGAAAGTTCCGTCGCCGTTGTTCCGGAGGTAAAGATTGCTTTCCCCGAGCATTTCAAAGATATCCAGATCTCCATCGTGGTCCATGTCGAAGGCAAGGGCAGATAGTCCCCCGGAGCGGCTCCCGGCTCCCGATTGTGCAGTAATATCTTCAAAGCTTCCCTTGCCGGTATTCCTGTACAGGATATCGCCAACATCTTTCATTATGAAAAGATCTTCGTAGCCGTCATTATCGAAATCGGCAAAAAGAGCTGAATTTTCTTTACCTGAATGTTTGAGTCCTGCTTCCTTTGTCACATCCGTGAATTTTCCCATTTCATTCCTAAGAAGGAAAAATTTGTATGAAGATGTTGCCCGATCATAACTTCCTGCATAAATATCTATATCTCCGTCACCGTCGTAATCGCATGTCTCAACGTGTGCGGGATAATCTGATGCTGAAGATACTCCTCCCCCTGATGCCGGAACAATACTCAAAC
>Ga0116171_10004154_pt1 | contig 13099 bp, 12 predicted proteins | sample AD_JPNHW2_MetaG_FD_89798 | JGI IMG/M metagenome (GOLD analysis project Ga0116171, IMG submission 89798) | Active sludge microbial communities of municipal wastewater-treating anaerobic digesters from Japan - AD_JPNHW2_MetaG | ecosystem: Engineered > Bioreactor > Anaerobic > Digestate | place...
CTCCTTCGTTCTTGCAAGCCATTTGTAGAAAAGTCTTTTCAACCTGTCAAGGCATTTAAGAAGGGCAAACTGCTCAACGAATATGCAGGTCTGATACAGAAACAGAAAGAATCAGGCGTTACCCCTCAGTACGACCTCAAGAACGAGGCTAAGATTCAGAAGAAAGAAGCAGAGATAGCGTCACTTGAGAAGGATATCAACAACGATGATGTCAACTGGCTTGGCAAGGGCTTGCAGGGTGCGGCTGAACTTCTGGGGCAGAACTCAGAAACCTATGGTCAGATGGCACTGTCTGCGGCAGTTGCGGCAGGTCTTGTTGCGCTCACAGTAGGCACTGGTGGTACTGCTCTTGGAGCAGGTGCTATGCTAGGCGCAGGGGCTGAAACAGCATCAAGTGGGGCTGTCGCACGTGCGCTAGCATCCTTCATGTCAAAGATAGCGACACCTGGCGGAGCGGCTAATTTCGCTTCAAAGATTCCTCTTGTAATGAACGTATTCAACACGGAAGCAAATACTGCTTATCGTGATTATACGAAGAATAAAGGCATGGACCCTAACTCTGCAAGGAGTGCGTCCACCGGGGTAGGTGCTGTCAATGCCGCCCTTGAACTGACTGGATGGGAAGCATTTACTTCCCCGTTCAAGAAGCTAGGGGAGAAAGCGGGTATATGGGGTACAGAGAAACTTGCTTCCGAAGCATTAAAGATACTGGAACAGCCTACGTACAGGAAAGCCGTTACGGGGTTCGTCAAGAACTATATAGGTGTCCTCGGAGTGGAGACAACGCAGGAAGTTGTACAGCAGTTTGTAACACAGATGGGCGGCTTGTATTCTGCCGAGAAGTCAAACCTTACCGGGACAGACTACCAAGATTCAGATAAACTTGCCAAGACACTGGTTCAGGAAGGTGCAGGGGCTTTTGAAATGATGATGTTTGTCCCGTTCATGGGTGCATCGTCAAATCTTGTATATGACCTCCAGAGGGCAAATAACGCTATTGTGAACCAAGAGTTCTTTGATGCGCTAGTTGATACCACAAAAGCATCTAAGATAGCTTCACGTGCGCCTAGGGTGTATCAGAGGCTATTACAGCAGGCGGCAGAAGAAGGAGGATGGGGAACTCTTTATCTCAAGAAAAGCACGTTTGACTCCACCTTCGGGCAGGAAGCGGCAAGGGTCGCTGATGAAATGGGATTCAAAGAGGAATACGATGCCGCCGCTGAAATACCTGACGGCGAGATAGCTATTCCTACCGGAACCTATGCGGCTAAGATTGCCAATACGCCTGCCCATGATGTATTCAGGGGAGACCTCCGTCTGAACAAGGAAGCTAAGACTGCTAACGAGGTAGAGGAATTCTTCGCACAGTACAAGGAAGAACAGGAAAAGAGCCGTATCGAGACAGAAGAAGCCATGAAAGCCAACGATGCTCGTAGCGCAGAACTCGAGAGCATCCGTCAGCAGACTAGGGATATGCTTGTCAACAGTAATATTCCAAGACAGCAGGCAGACGAGAACTCGATGGTGTGGACATCATTTATTAACACCCTTGCTAAGAAAAGGGGTATATCCCCAAGACAGCAGAACGAAGAAATAGGTATGAGCCTAGGTCTGCCTAGGCAGGTAGACGGTGGGGCGGCTTTGGGACAAGATGCCGTTGAAGTGGATAATCAATATCTTGATGCTGTAAAGCGTGGAGATATAAGCACCGTACAGAAAACAGTTGATGAAATAGCTAGGGCGGCTGGATATTCTATCAAGGGGTATCACGGTAGCCCGGTACAAGGAATAAAAATATTTCAAGGTATTACTAAATGGTTTGCTGTGGACCCAACTCTATCGAAAGAATATGCGGTATCAAAAGGGCGTAAACGCAAAACGAATGATGTGAGTGACACATTGTACCCTGTTTATTTGAGGGATGTTGAGTTCGTGGATATAAGACATCCCTTAATAGAAAGAACCGAACATGATTTTGCTATCGAAATCATGAATCATGCAGTACGTACAGGGTTGCTTTCGCAAGATGCAATTAACAAAAATAAAGAACAATGGCTTGACAAATTAAAGTCTTTAGACAAAACAACAGAATATCCTCTATATAAAATATGGGATTCAAACCCAGTAGTTATAAATTTATTAAATGAGTGGGGATATAAGGGCATTAAAACAAGCGAAGGTAAATATGTGACTTACGGTCTTTTTGAAGAGCAAGACATTAAATCTGCTGACCCAGTAACCTACGATGACAATGGCGATATTATCCCTATATCTAAAAGATTCAATATAACCACACCAGATATTCGCTATCAAGCCCAACTCGGTGACGTGTCTTTTAATCAGCCGGGCTTTCACGGCACACCATATCTTGGTATCCAGAAGTTCCTGATGGAGAAGATAGGAACTGGTGAGGGGAAACAGATGTTCGGGTATGGGCTGTACTTCACAAGTAAGCGTGGTATAGCGGAGACTTACAGGAAAACTTTATCTAGTAAAACTCTATATATAAATAACTATTCAGCTTTTACTAATACAGATAAGACTAGGGGAGATGGGTCGGCAGAAGAAGCAAGTGTTGCATATAAACTCGCAAACTTATATCTAAAATATTCAGATAGTGATGGCAATATAGATATACCAAGAATTGTTGACGAACTAAGGCAAGAACTAAAAGCTAGCATAGCATTTGACACGAACGAACTCTCAAATGGAAGTGAGTATAGCGCACAACTTAGGGGTAGACTGTCTGCTACTGAGAAAGAATTAGCATGGCTCGAAAAGCACAAAGATACCATCAAGACACAGCAAGGTCAGGTCTACAAAGTAGAACTCCCGGATGATACAGGGCAGTATGTGCTTTGGGACGAACCGTTCAATAAACAATCACAAATGGTAAAGGATTTTGCCAAGAAGTGGGCGATGGAAGAATACGAAGATAGTGACTCCAGATATGAACGGTTATTAAATAACGCTATTGTTGATGTAGCGCATCGGGTTAATAAGATTATGGATGTTTTGGAATCAGACCCCACCGGGTTCTCTATTGCAAGCAACGCATTTGGTCTGACCGAAGATGGGAAATTGCCTAGATGGGATGCTTCTGTTATCGATCGGGAGGATTTGCCTGGCATAGTGCTTCAGTTGACTTCTTTTGCAGAAGATATGAACCAAAGTTTTCGTGCTAAAGATTTTCGTTCTATGGCAATAAATTTACAGCCTAAAATCGAAGCACTGGACAATATCCTAGAGTATGGACCCATGAAAACTGGTGAGGACTTCTATAAAACTCTGTCTGAGATTCTAGGCTCAGACCAGAAAGCATCAGAAGCCCTCAACGAAGCAGGAATCATTGGCGTAAAGTATCTTGACGGAATGTCCCGTAGCAAGGGCGAGGGGTCATATAACTTTGTCCTGTGGAACGAAGAAGCCATCAATATACTTGACGAAATCTACAAGCAGTCAAACAGGGGGCAGGTGCAATTCACTGACGGACAGGCAATCATCACCTTGTTCCAGTCACGTGATGCTTCCACGTTCGTTCATGAAATGGGACACATCATGCTCAAGATGACTGAACTCTATTCTATGGAACCTACTGCGGACAGTGACATGGTTAAAGACTGGCAGACTGTACGTGACTACCTAGGTCTCAAGGATGGGGAGACACTGGATACCATCTCTCATGAGCGTCTTGTTGAAGCCCATGAGAAGTTTGCCAAGACATTTGAAACGTACCTCATGACAGGCGAAGCCCCATCCGTAGGTCTGAGACATACGTTCCGCAGGTTTAAGACATGGCTTATGAATATCTATAAAGGCATTGTCTCTGACGATGTTGAATTGTCTCCTGAAATCAAAGAGGTATTCGACAGAATGCTTGCGACCGAGGATGAAATACGGGAGCAGACACTGCTCAACATGTACGAGAAAGATATTCGCTCTGTTCCGGATGTGTCTCTCACTGAGGAAGAAACAAAACTCTATGACACCTTGAAAGAGGAAGCGGAAGCCACCGCTCATGAGAAGGTACTGGCGAAGATAATGAAGCCAGTAGCCCATCTTTTCATGGGGGCGCAGAAAAAGAGATATGACAAGGCACTTGCTAAGTACAAGGCAGACGTGCGCAAGGACCTGAGAAAACTCCCGGTATTCAGGATTCTCGACCGTTTAGGCAAGGGTGAACTCAGATTCGATTACAACTTATCGGTGGAGCAAGCACCCGGCACGTTCTTTAACTTCGGCATGGATAATGATTTGGTCAAGGACAGCGCAGAAATTAAAGCCAACATAGCTGTTCTTGAGGAACAGAAGGAACAGCTAAAGGGCATACTCGACTCCATCAGCATCAACGATACCATGTCGCAGGATGAACAGCGTCAGGCACTGGCTAAGATAGCGGAACTCAAAGAAGCCATAAAGAACATCAACATCGGACTGAAAGAGTACAGCTACGACCTGCATGATAACGAAACCGTTTCCATGAAGCACACGTGGTTCCTCAAGAATGGCAAGGGTGTCAATCCAGAAGCTATCGCAACAGAGTACGGGTACAGTTCAGCGGATGAAATGTTCCTTGAACTTATGACAACTGACGATTTGGAAACGGTTGCGAGTGCAAGGGCGCAGGAACTTGTGGACAGGGAGTTTGATACGACTATCGACCCGGCTGAAATTAAGGAAGAAGCGGAACGGGCACTCAAGAGCAAGCACCGGTTAGAACTTCTCGTCATGGAGCGGATGGTTCTCGGCAGGCTTGGCAAGAAAGAGTTCACCCATGCTGAGACAAGGGCAAGGGTCAAGGCGGCAAGGATAGCGGCTAATAAGATACTGGCAGACAGGCTATGGAAGGATGCCGGAGACTGGCGCAGGTATCTCACTCTTGAGCGCAATGCGGCTAAGAAATGCCAAAAGGAACTCCTGCGTGGCAACATTGATGAGGCACTTGTGTACAAGGATACTCAGATACTCAATGCCGCCCTGTGTGCCGAAGCACTCAATTACAAGGAAAGCACGACACAGGCAATCAAGTACCTCAAGAAGTTTGCCGCCCGTGGACGCACTGATACATTCGGTGTGTCTCCTGAAAGTCTTGTCCAGATAGACAAGCTTCTGGAACGCTTCAACTTCAAGGGCGCATCTGTGAACAGCAAGCTAGGCAGAATCGAACAAGAGATAAAGGCAAGTATTCTGGAGTGGGAGAAACAACAGCAGGATATGAACGTGCCAGTAGACCTGCCTGACTGGATTCTGGAAGAAGCCCACAAGCAGGATTATCACGACCTTTCATACAACGACATCATGGAACTCTACAACATAGTTCACATGATGGCTCTTGTCGGAAAGACGGAACGCCTACTCATAAAGGCAGAAGAAGCACAGACTAGGGACGAAGCGATAGAGGCACTCAAGAAACAGCTTCGCAATATAAAAGCCAACCGGACCTCCGTCACTAGCAGTGACCCAAATACTCCGCTGATAGAGCGGTTGCATGAACTTCCTGACTCGCTCGACTCTTGGCTTGTGAAAGCACAGTCAATATTCCTCATGCTGGATGACAAGAAAGCCATCGAGAAAACGGGAGCGTTTACCGAACTGATATGGCGCAGGCTGACACGTGCTGAGGGGATGAGACGTGCTTTCCTAGAGGACTACAGGGAAAGATACAACGCCGTGTTCTCTAGAGTAGACAAGAAAGAGTGGAATAAGTTCCTCAAGCGTAAGTTCTATATTCAATCGCTCAATATTTCACTTACCGGGGAACAGGTCTTTGCGGTCTACCTCAACTACGGCACTCAGAGAAACAGGGAGCGGCTAATGGAGGGCAAGGGGTGGAGCGAAGCTTCTATCTTGGAGATACTGGATAAACTTTCTGCCGAACAGTTGCAGTTAGGTCAGGACATCCACGACATGCTTGATACCCTGTACCCGTACATGGAGCAGTTGGACTACGATGTGCTTGGATATGCACCACAAAAGGAAGAAGCTGTTGCGATACAGACGAAGCATGGCACATTCCGGGGCGGGTACTATCCTCTCACAAGGGATTTCAGCAAGGTAACTGGCAACAGCATAAAACAGAACATCGAGGAACTGGAGAAGGGCGTTGGCGTTTCTGCCCCTGCATACCGGATAGGGACAAGACAGACGGCTCACAAGGAACGTTCCGACAAGGTCCAGTATCAGGTAAGGCTTGACCTGAATATACTCACAGAGCATCTTGAGGAAGTCATCTATGACCTCTCTTACCGGAGAGCGATAATAGATGTCAGCAGAATCATGGCTGACGATGAACTCCAATCTATGATTGCAGAGCGTGTAGGTAAAGCCGGGCTTTCCCTTATCAATAAGTTTCTGGATGAAGTGGCAAGACCTCCCAAGGCAAAGGGTGGGGCTATAAACAACCTCAACAGGTTCACCCGAAACGGCGTGACCATAGCTACGCTTTCATGGAAAACATCGGTGTTGGCTCTGCAACCTCTTGGGATATTCAACAGCATCAGCGAACTCGGAACTGTTGGCACTGCAAAGGCACTTGCGAAGTATTACAGCAATCCGTTCTCACTGGTCACAGACTGGCAGTTTGTCTTGGAGACCTCATCGTTCATGAGGGAACGTGGCGGGATAGTAGACCAGAACGTAAGGGATGCGCTGATAAATACTTCCTTTGGGGCTGACCCATCCATGCTGAAACACGTGGGTGCTTCTCTGTTCTCCATCTTTGACGGCACTGCATCAATACCAACATGGCTTGAAGCATACCGGGAAGCCCTTGTAACCTACGAGGGTGATAAGGAGCGTGCCATAGAGACTGCGGATGATGTCATCAGGGCATGTCAGGGCGGGGTAGGCACGTTGGATTCATCGGCTGTACAGCGTTCAACCAGTGAGTGGGTAAAAGCATCAACGATGTTCATGCAGTTCATGAACGTATGCTACAACCTTGCGAGACGCTCTGCATACAAGATAGACGGCAGGCACAACTGGGGACAGTTCGTATGGACCTGTGCATTAGTATTTCTGCTCCCTCAGATAATTGAAGGTCTGTTACGTGGCAACACGCCAGACCCTGAGAAGGATGAGGACGGGGAGATAGGTGTACTGGATTGGGCGCAGTGGGCGGCAATGAGGTCAATCATGTTTGCGAGCGGCACGATACCGATATTCAGGGATTTGGTCAGCTACTCGGCAGGCAAACTCTCCAAGGGAGAGTACGGCTACAGCAGGAACGGGATACAGCTTACGCCTGAACTGAGCGTCCTTCACAGTATGCTCAACACGGCAGACGCTGTATTTAAGGATGAACCGGATTGGCACGATGCGCTGAAACATGGCACAGAGTTTGGTTTCTACGTAGGACATGCACCTTTGCAGTTCCATACGATCATCTGGAACCTAGTTGACTATCTCAACGGGGACCTTCCAGACCTTGAGTGGAGCGAAATCTGCAAGAAACACTATACAAAATAAGGAGGATGGTTTGATGTCCAAGGGAGGAAACTATGAATAACACTCTGTTCTACGAACTGCTCAAGGGGTATCAGGGGAAGATAAACTGCTTCGGTGCGCTTTGCCAGTGTAACTGGGAGACACGCACGAAAGACGGTCCGTGGACATCTGAACTGTGGTTGCGTGCCAACAATGCGGCGGGGTTAAAGAAATGGTCGGGTTGGGGAGGTCCTTTCTACGATAAGTCATCTTGGGAACAGATGCCTAGCGGTGAGAAGGTCAACAGGATATCTGCGTTCTGCAAGTATCCTACTCCCAAGGACTTTATCCACAATTACGTGGATAAGATTGTGGACAACTATCCTCTGTGTTCAGCGCAGTCGGACAATTTCTTCGGATACTTTGCCGGGCTGTTCAAGGGCAAGTACGGGGCGTGGGCTACCGACCAGGAGTATTTTGCGAGGCTGTGTACAGTGGCACTGCAACTTGCCCCGGAAGTATTCGGTGAGCAGTGGCACAGCAAACTTGTGGCTTCTCTGGATTATGCCCTGACTAAAGGATACCTTACTCCCAAACAGGGGCAGATGGCACTCAACGTGGTAAAGGGGCAGGGCACTCAGTACAAAGATACCCGCCCATTGCCACGGAAGAACCTAGTTGTCTGTCTTGACTTCGGTCATGGCGGTACAGACCCTGGTGCTGTGAGGGAATCAATAAGGGAAGCGGACTTGAACATGCGTATTGGCATGGCTATTGGTAAGGAACTTTCCAAACGTGGGGTGGAGTTAGTGTACACACGTGTCACTGACATTTATGTTTCAAGACCGGAACGGGCAAGGATAGCAAACACGGCAGGTGCTGACCTTTTCGTTTCTGTACATGCCAACGCAGTCGCTAACCCCTCTATCTACGGGCATGAGGATTGGATAGCTAGGAACGCAAGCCCTAAGGCTGTAGCCCTTGCAAATAACATCCAGAACGAATGGGGCAGGATGTTCCCGAAAGGAAAACTGCTCGGCACGAAGCGCAGGGATTTTGATGTCCTTGTCCTTCCGAAGATGCCGTCTGTCCTGACAGAGATAGGGTTCATATCAAATGCCCGGGAACGTGCAGATATGGCTATGCCGGAAATGCACAGCATGTATGCTTCCGTTATTGCTAATGCGATAGACCGCACGTTCAGGGGGGCATAAGGATGACAGAAGCCGAACAGAGTATCCTTTCTGCGATAACAGCGTTAAGCAATGATATAAGGGCATCGAATGATGCCATCATAGCAAGGGTAGAAAAGATTGAAGATGAGATTATGACGATAAAAACAGAGTGCAACAAGAGGGAGGAAGTTTATGTCAACGGCAAGGATTTCCTGAGAAACCCTCCCTCTTCCTTTTCAGAGACGGTCAGTCTTTATGCAGGTCGTGGGCTTTTAATAGTTATAGGCGGGGTAATACTGACCTATGTCTATGAACTGGTTAAGATATTAGCACGACTGACAACACGGCAATGATTGGCAAATATATATACGGGTTCTTTCGTGTATGGGGGATGCTTCCGTGGAGGAAGCCCCTAGCTATGGTGTCCGGTGTGTCTGTGATTGTGGTGGTGATAGGTTCGTGGATTACAGGCAGAGACATACCGACTAACGCCTGTGACTTAGGCAAGTGGTATGTAACTATTATCCTAGGGGCGGCATACGGCTCATCGACTATCGAAGCGATAAACTCGGCGGGGAAAGCCCTGCCGCCCAAAGACAGGTACTCAATGTACGGAGGTGGATATGAATATGGAAACACAGGAACAGAAAACCAGTACGGAGGGACAGGAGAGTCTTCTGTCTCAGGCGGAGGAAACTCTGACGGAAGCGAAGAAACAGGTTGAGACATTTTTACAGCCACGTAGATGGGTCTACTTTGTCTTAGCGGCATTAGTTCTCCTGTCTTTGTACTTAGGGGTCTCCACGTGGCTCCTAGATGCCAAATATGACAAAATAGGGCAAGAAGTTGTGGTGCTTGAAGCACAACGTGATGCGCTCAACAAGGAACTTGATACCAAAACTCTGGAACTTATATCCTTGAAGGTTGCCAATGATGTCAAAGTAAAGGAGGTGTCCAACAGTGCGTTTAAGAAAACTTACAGCACTCCTGATTCTGGTATGCTTGCTCTTGTCAATGACCTCATCGACCGCTCTCGCAAAAGCAACGCAGAACGGAAACAGAATATCGGCAACGACTGATGACTGGAGGGAGGTCGCGGCAAGCTACTCGGCAATGGAAGCTGAGATAGGCGCACTTAGGGAGACTATAGTCAGCGAACGTCAGAAAACAATGGAGATAATAACGACAACGAATGACCTCCGGGCATCTGACGCTAAAGAGATTCAGCTTCTTAAACAGCAGATAGGTCTTACCTCGAAGGTGCAGTATCGCAAGGGGTTCTCCAATGGCTTCTGTTGGGGACTGGCAACTGCGTTAGCGGGAGTTGTAATTGCAGGCGCAGTAACAAAATAAGGATAAAAGAATACCCCTTCTGCCGCAATCAGAAGGGGTACAAGAAGGGGGAACCGTGACCTTTAAAATATTAATTTTACCAGATGATTATAACACCAATGTCAATTCTTTGACAAGCTATGAGCGGAATATATCTCCCTTGCAATCTGATGTATAGCCTTGTATCTTATCCTCTGTATCTTGCGGACATACGTGCTGTTAGCATCAGCTACATCTTCGATACATCCATACTTCGCTCCACCCACCAGTGACAGTTGAATAAGAACCTTTGCTTTTTCAGGCTGTTCTCGCCGGTACATTGCAAATACTTCCCGGAACGTATCGAACCCCCCATAATCTGCAAGCAATCCGTAGAGTGGTTCCGTCCTTTCAATTACCGACAGTGCGTATGGTACAGGATTGGAGGTCTGCACCCTTACTCCTGTTTCTCCTGAACCTCCGCTGTTGAGCATCCTTGCAATATCTTCCATGTCAGGCAGTGGTTCTTTCTCAGAGAAGAAGCACAGTAACCCTGTCTCATACCTGTTGAGAAATAAGTTGAGCAGGTCACACAGCTTCTTGATACCCTTAGGAACTACTCGCCCTTTGCTTTGCAGAGCCATCTGTTCGCCTCCCGATATAGGACATAAGTTCACTGATAGCCTCGTCACAACCATGACATACAACAGCTTTATACCCTACTTGGTTAAGTCGGTCAAGTATCACTGCCTGTTCAGGAGATACTCTACTGCCGTGCCTGCGTTTCATTTCGATGAACAGACCGTGGTATTCCCCGGAAGGGGAGGCGAACATTATGTCCGGCACTCCGCTTTTCAATCCTTCCGAGAGCATGTAGTTCGCAAGCTGTGGGGAACGTTTGGCGCAGTTCGGAGTAGCCCATAATAGGATGTAATCTTCCGGTGACAACTGCACCTGCGCCATCTTGAAAAACATCACCTGCTCGTCATGCTCAAGAGGATTGAACAGTTCTTTCCTAGAATCCATCGAACAACTTCTCCTGCCCGGGGATATCGTCCTCGTCCTTCGGTAGTGTAGGTATATCCTTACGCTTGCCGAAACAGCATCCGCCCTCTGGCGGTATACCCTTTGCCGGATGATAGAACACGTGGGAGCAATTAACCTTCTCGTCTGTTATCTTGTACCCGTTGGAGAACTCGCACTCTGAGCAGTACATCCCTGGTTTTCCTCCTTCACACACTCACCGCAAAGTACATACTCATCCCTGCGTCCTTCATTCCTGAGTTCAAAAATGTCGCAACATTCATGGAGCATTGCCCCGCACCTAGCGCATATCAACATGCTTCTTTCACCTTCTCGAACAAACTTGTCTGCACAAAATCGCTGTACTTAACTTTCGTTATGCGTCTTTTCATAACAAGCCCTCCTTAGAATGGTATTTGTGCTTCTGGATTATAGTCTGGTTCTGGAGTATAGTCTGGTTCGTTCCCGTACTTAGGTTCTGCCATTGAAGCAGGTGTCTTGGCATGGGAGACATCTTCCTTAGGACCTCCGCCCAACAGAAAAATATTATCTGCAAGAACGCTGATTGATGTCTTTTTCTCTCCGTCTTTGTCTGCGTACTTCCTGGCTTTAATCTCGCCAGTGACCATTACCTGTTTGCCCTTAGGAGCATAGGATGCTATCACGTCTGCCACCCATCCGAAAGCTGAACATGGTATAAAGTCACAGCCGTGTTCCTTGTTGCCCGTCTGCTTGTCCTTCCACTCATACCCGCAGGCTACTGTGAACAATGCGAAGTTCTTGCCCTCGTGGGTCTGCTTGATAACTGGTTCGCTTGCGATATTACCCATAAGCGTTACGCTGTTGTACGACTTACTCATTAGGTACTTCCTCCTTTATTATGTTTAGTGTATTCTCGCAATAGTCACGTCTCTCGCATTGTGTACACATCCTTGCCCGTGCTAAGTAGTACCCTGCTAAAAGATTGGGCGAACTCATAGTCATCTTAGGCATATATCCACAACGATAATGATACATCACTTCTACCCCCTCTTTCTGTTCTGCTAGACATTTAGCCAGTTTTCTGCTTGCGTATGCGTCTGATGTTGTTTCTCCCTCTGAACAGAAATCATCCGGGTCAACTGGTCTATAGTGGCTATTACATATAAGACCCACATCACCTAACGGCGAGATGACCCCCCTGCCCTTATTGACACACCGTTCGCACTTTATTATCGGTAAGCCACGTTCCAAACGCTGTTTGTTATTCATCTTTTCCCTCCTTCGGTCTATTGTCGTTACCCTTCCCGGTATGGGTAAACTCCTGCAAAAACATAATCTCGCAAGCGGCATGAGCAAGGTGATTTAGCCCTGTCTCCGGGTCGTTGTCCTCACCGTTGTACCATGCAAACAGGTGTCTCAATGCCGCCGCATAAGGTCTACTCCAGTCGAACCCCTTCTCCCAATTACGCTCTGAATACTTCTGCGCCCCGAAAGTAAGCACCTGTCCTATGTCAAGCATGGGGCGCACCGGGAGCAGGTCAAGGCGTACCTTTTCGCTGTCGTTCTTCTTGGCTTCGTCAGCATTGTTCATGATGGAATCATATATCTGATTCTGTTTGACCGTGAGGGTGTTGCTTATAACAGGGGCGTATAGCTCGCAGGTATAGTCTGCGTCTACATATAACCCCCTACTATCTAGTCCGTGGCATGTCCATCTTATGTTGTCTGTAGTAATGCAATGGGTGCAGTTTACACATACACGCTTCAACTCTCTCATTCCAGAACCCTCCGCCCTATTTCATAAGCTTCCACAAATAATCTAACGCCCATGCCTGCGGGTCGTGTAGCCAGAAAAGAGCATCCGGGAGCATAAACACCACCCCGAGTAAACAGGCACTTGCTACTACTGCAAATAACGCCACCATTATTATTAACATGTCGGAATCGGTATGTTTTTCATACATACGTATAAAAAACATCAAAAGAATCCCACTGACAAGCATAGTAAAGAAGAACCAGATTACCGTCACTACGCTTTTGTACCCCAACCTAGGCAGTATTTCTAAAAGTTTTCCAGTTGTTATTTGCCCTTTTGCTGTTTTAGCTTGGGTATTCTGGCTTATTATGAGATAGAGAGAGGATGATTAATCATGACACCAGAAGCAATCAACCAAGTAGTAGAC
>Ga0116171_10004157_pt1 | contig 13096 bp, 12 predicted proteins | sample AD_JPNHW2_MetaG_FD_89798 | JGI IMG/M metagenome (GOLD analysis project Ga0116171, IMG submission 89798) | Active sludge microbial communities of municipal wastewater-treating anaerobic digesters from Japan - AD_JPNHW2_MetaG | ecosystem: Engineered > Bioreactor > Anaerobic > Digestate | place...
CCGCGAGCATCTTCAAAAACTTTTGGTTCAACAATAAATAAATCAGGTAGTGATGTTTTGATTAGCCTCATGGTTAGTCTTCGTTAGCAATTCTAATAAGATACTGTCCGTATTGATTTTTCTTCAATGGTTCTGCTAGTTTTAATAGTTGATCCCTATTAATAAAGCCATTTTTATATGCGATTTCCTCTAAGCAAGCAATTTTCAAACTCTGCCGATCCTCAATGGTTTGAATAAAAACAGAGGCTTGCAGCATACTTTCATGAGTTCCAGTATCAAGCCAAGCCATTCCACGTCCAAGTAGCTTAACATTCAAACGTTTCTCTTCGAGAAACAACCTGTTTAAATCAGTTATTTCCAATTCTCCCCTTGCTGATGGTTTTAGCGATTTTGCTTTTTTTATTACATCGTTACTGTAAAAATAAAGTCCAGTAACAGCATAGTTTGATTTTGGATTTTGGGGTTTCTCTTCAATGCTTAAAACCTGCTTATCATTACTGAATTCAACCACTCCGTAACGATGCGGATCGTTTACATAATAACCAAAAACAGTTGCACCATCTTTAAGTTGAGCGCATTCTTTAAGAATATCTCCAAACCCTTGTCCGTAAAATATATTATCGCCAAGAACTAAACAAGCGCTATCACTTCCAACAAACTTTTCACCAATAATAAAAGCCTGAGCCAACCCATCGGGTGAAGGTTGCTCAGCATATTCTATTTTTAATCCTAGTTGAGAACCATCATCAAATAAATCCTTGTAAAGACCAATGTCCTTTGGGGTAGATATAATAAGTATTTCACGAATTCCAGCTAGCATTAGCACTGACAATGGATAATAAATCATCGGCTTGTCATAGATTGGAATAATCTGCTTTGAAATACTTTTAGTTATAGGATAAAGCCTTGTTCCAGCTCCCCCTGCAAGCACAATTCCCTTCATCTTTTTAATTTTTGTAAAAATTTAAATTCTGGATATTAATTTTATACATCTATATAGTAAATCATTTATTAAGGACGAACAACCTTACGACCAATACTATAGTAGGTAAAACCTTCCTCGGCCATCTCTGTTGCTTCATAAATATTCCTACCATCAAAAACAACCTTTGATTTCAATATCTTCGCAAGAATTTTATAGTTTATCACCCTAAACTCCTGCCATTCAGTCATTAACACAAGAGCATCAGCATCATTTGCAGCATCATACAAATCGGTTGCGTACAGAATTTTATCACCAAACTTACGTTTTGCCTCATCCATCGCTACAGGATCATATGCTTTAACCGTTGCTCCATCTTTCAAAAGTTTTGATATAACCACAAGTGATGGCGCTTCGCGCATATCATCAGTATTTGGTTTAAAGGAAAGGCCCCAAATTGCAATACGCTTACCCTTTAAATCCCCATTAAAGTGATGATATATTTTGTTAAAAATGATCTCCTTTTGCTTATCGTTAACGGATTCAACAGCCATTAACACTTCAAGATTATAGCTATTCTCTTTGGCTGTTTTTATTAATGCTTTTACGTCCTTTGGAAAACAGCTACCACCATAACCCGCTCCAGGATAAATAAATTTATTTCCTATTCTAGTATCTGACCCAATACCCTTTTGAACCATGTTAACATCGGCACCAACAATCTCACAAAGATTTGCAATGTCATTCATAAAGCTAATACGGGTTGCCAACATTGCGTTTGCAGCATACTTTGTAAGTTCAGCTGATGGAATATCCATAAAGATTATCGAATGACCATTTAGAAGAAAAGGTTTATATAGTTTCTGCATAAATCGTTCGGCTTCATCCGATTCAGTTCCTATTATAATACGATCGGGTTTAAGGAAATCTTCAATAGCAGCACCTTCTTTCAAAAACTCTGGGTTAGACGCAACATCGAAAGGAATAACAACTCCCCTTTTAGCAAGTTCTTCCTTTACAGCTGCTTTAACCTTTTTTGCAGTTCCAACCGGAACTGTACTTTTAGTAGCAATTACTAAATACTGGGTCATATAACGACCAACTTCTCGAGCAGCAGCTATAACATGTTTTAAATCTGCACTACCGTCCTCATCTGGAGGTGTCCCAACAGCAATGAACACAACTTCGGCACCTTCTAACCCTTCCTCTGTGCTAGTAGTAAAAAATAATCTTTCTTTCTCAACATTTCTACGAACCATTGTTTCTAATCCTGGTTCGTATATTGGTACAATACCCTTTTTAAGCTTCTCAATTTTACTATTATCTATATCAACACAAGTTACAATAACGCCTGTTTCTGCAAAACAAGTTCCTGAAACTAAACCAACATACCCGGTTCCTACAACTGTTATTTTCATCGAGATAATTATTAAATCATTTATAAAATGAAAATCACTCTTTTTGATATTAGAAACTCAAAAATAGGCTTAAAAATTGAAAGTTTTACTTATAAATTACTTATGATTTGATTTTTTAACGAAGATTTGAATTACTAAAGACCTAACATATTATATCCTATTCAGCCTAAATTAAAGAGAAAAGGCACTCTTGGTTGAGTGCCTTTTTATAATTAAAAAAACTTAATCCTTGAATTCTTCTGGCTCGTGCGATAGTTTCATTACTTTAACAACTTTGCCTTCACCATCAGTTACAGGGAAATAGGTTTCCATAAATGTAACCGTTTTCCCTTCCCAATTAATCTTAGATTTCACCTTTTTACTTCTACCTAATCTCAGATCTTCCCAAAATTTACCATACTCCTTTTTCTGCTTCTCGGTCATCTCTAAACTACCAGAATGGTGGGTACCAATTATCTGCATGCGAGATATTCCAAGTCGCTGTAAAAAGGCATCGTTAACATTAGTAATAGTGCCATTTAAATCGTACTCAACCATATACGATGATGCATTGAGCGAATTCAATAAACCTTCAACCTCCCCCGATTTACGAGCAGCCTCTTCCTGTGTGGCTTGTAACTCTTCCATATTCTGTCGCATCTCCTCTTCTTGAGCAGCCATTTCCTCTGCTTGTTGCTGCGATTGCTCAAGAAGTGCCTTTGTGCGTGCGTTAATTCTAACAGCAAGTATAGTTGAAGCAATGCTTTCAGCAACCTTTTCCAAAAACTCAATTTGATATTTTTCAAGCACTTTAAACGAAGCCATCTCAACTACTCCGATTACATTCTCTTCATGTCTTAGGGGAACAAGAAGAACACATCGAGGGCTAGAACCTCCTAAACCCGATGTTATAGCAACATAATCCTCGGGAACATCAGTAAGGAAAATAGTTTCTTTTTCCATCGCACATGCACCTACAAGACCCTCACCTTTTTCAAGGCGCTTTGTTACATACTTCTTCCGATCCCATGCAAAGGTTGAAACTAAGTCAAAATGGAGGTCATTTTTTTCTTCATCATTCCATAAGAAAATTCCACCCTGATTTGCTTCTAAATATTTTACAATATTCTTTATTACGCTATCGTATAAGTTTTGAATATCATTATTATTCTGTCTTAGAATATCGGCAAATTTTGCAAATCCTTCGTTTGCCCATGTTCGTTTTTTATCATCAATTTTTCGTTTTTCATCTTCTTCATGGGCAACTTTAAGGCTATCCCTCATATCTAATAATGATTTGCCAAGTATATCCTTATCGCTAAGAAGAGTAATATCTGTATCGTATATACCTTTCCCGATATTAACTGCTGAAACAGCTTTACTATTTAACCCCTCAACAGAAATATTCAAAGCATTTGACATTTCTTCTATTTCATCGCCTGTTTGAATATTAATTAATAAATCATCCGAGATCTCACCATTTGCTAATCTTTTAAGACTTGTTGTAATTCGACGAATTGGTTTGGTAAGTGTATCGGATACAAAAATGAGCACAAGAATGATAATTAGTAAACCGGCTAGTCCTACTCCGAGTGAAACGTATAATGTTCTGTTTGCTTCCTGTGTAATTACTGATAAAGGTGTTGATAGAACAAGTGACCAAGGAGTATCAATTTTACCAGCTGTTATTGGAGCAAAACAAATAAGCTGCACATTTCCTGAGGCATCAGGCTTTGTAATGTAAAATTCTGTACCCTTTTGGATTTTTTCTAAAAGATTCTCTTTGTCGAAAATATCGGGGTAAATATCCTTTATATTTTTGTAGATAAGCTCTTTGTTAGGATGCCCAGCAATAATCCCTGTATGTGAGACTAGGAAAGCATAACTTCCTTCAACAGGTTTTATTTTTGAAACTAAATCCTGTAAACTCTCTAAACCTACGTCAGTTGCAATAATACCACTAAACTTACCGCTCAAGTATACTGGTGCACCAAATGTCACCATCAACTTCTTTTCAGCTTTTCCTGTCGTAACAACATCTAAGTATGGCTCCCATATTGATTCCATTCCCTTTTTCTTGAATGCACCATACAAAGGAGGATCACTGGTTAAGCTTCTCTCATCGTTTGTACTTTTTATCTTACCATTTTCATGCCAAGTGGTAATTGCATGCCTTCCATAATCCTTGGTATACCCTGGAATATAACTGCTGTATTCATGGCTATCCCAAAGAGAGTAAACCTGAGGGTTCCCCTCAAGAACAGGCACGTACATATCTAAAAACAACTTCTTCCATTGCGCTTCAGGCATTCCTTTATATACTACAAGTGCTTGAGATAAAGTTCTAACCAAAGAAAGTTCTCTTTCGAAAATCTTTTCAATCTGATCAGCAGATACCCTTGTTGTGTATTGCGCTTTAGTAATAGCATCCCTAGATATTACCTTACGCGAACTCATTACAATATAACCTATTGCAACCACGTAAAGTACAGCAGAAACCGATAGAATATAAAGTAAGATTTTTTGTCGGATTTTTAGCTTAATCTTCATAGTTTAAAGGGAATTTGATCGCTTAAACTTAACCTTTTTTTAATAAATTAACAACCAATAATTATATGAATTTCATTTAATTTCTAACAAATAAATAAAAAAACCCCACCAGAATTGGCAGGGCTTTTAAGGGTATTACACGTAGGTTAGTTAATTACATAAGCTTCTGACCACCATTCTTTTCATATCCATATCCGATATATCCGAAACCTGATGTAGCCCAGCTGGTTCCCCATGAGTTCATAAACTTAAATGCACTCTTGCTATCATCATATCCAACAACGCAGTAGCAATGGCCACCTAATGATGAACCTGTGAATCTTGTAAGCACAGCTCCACTAGCAAGATATTCGAAAGCATAATTTACATTACCTGCTACAATAACTGGCTTACCAGCTGCTAACATAGCTTTAATGTTTGCAGTAGTTAAAGTTACTTTGCTATACCCAGAAATTTTGTAAAGAGCAGCTTCCGTTTTTTGTGCTGTTGTAGGAAGAGTTGAACATGAAGCATCGGTGTAAGGCATTGTATTCCATAAGCAAACACCTTGAGATTGTAAAAGATTCAAACCGTTAGTTACATATGAACCGGAGGTACATGAACTGCTAGCCTTAATTTGGTTGTAAACATACTCTGGGCTAAAAATATTAACGCTCTTGCTCCAAGCTGCTGAATGGCTAGCTTGCCAGTTGGTACTTCTTCCTGCATAAGTTGTACCCCAAGCAACACGTGAACCTTCACCACCCTGATCACCTACTGGAGGGACATTCAAGGTTAGAACAGTTGCTTTTACTTCTACATTTGGAATTTTTGCATCTGGAATTTTTGCGTACTCTTCAGTTGGCAATAAATCGCAACCAAGTTCGTGGAAGGTTTTTACTTGAGATGTTTCTTGAGTAAGTTTAACATCGTCTGATTTTTGGCATGAGTTAATCAGGAAACTCCCTAATCCCAAAACTACAAGGATTACAAACAGTTTTTTCATAATTAATAAATTAAGTTAGGTTTTAAGGTGATGGCAATATCAACTATTATTTAATTCAAGTCAATAGTTGATTCAAAATAATTATTAACATTAATTGTTGAATCGATTAATGACTTACTAATATTACTGATTCTATTTACATTAAACATTTTTTAATTATAGATAATTACTATATACTATTTTGTATTTTTGTATATATTTTTAACATTATTTTTAAATTTCAATTTATTTTTATTATCCATAATCCTTCCTAATATGTTTGCGATAAAACGTATTTTCATGAGAAATTTGTATTAAAAAAATTGCATAAAAATTTTACTACTAGTATGTATTTTAATTAATTTAACAACACATTCAAATTCTATTACACAGACTATAAAAGGAGCGAATACAGATAATCAATTAGGTTTAAAATTGCTGAGGTAGAAATTGGTAGAGCTAGTGTTAGAATTTTATTTGTTTGATAAATTGATGTTGAATTAAAGAATTTAAACCTGCAATGGTTTTAAATATTGAAATGGAGGAACAAGTACTATTGGATCAGAAAATTGTAATTAAAGTCAATAACGATAAATCGAACACTTCAATAAACTATCATCAGTCAGTGCAAGGGGTTTTACAGTATAAGAAACAGAAGTAATCTTTAATTCAGATAGAGCATCAGGGTTTAAGGATTGGTTAAATCAATAAAACAACGAAAATGAGAACAGCAGCAGTTTTCGGAACAACAGGATTAATAGGAAATCATCTTTGTCAACTTTTGGCAATAAATCCAGGGTATAGAAAGGTTTATGCTTTTGCTCGAAATAAACCAGACTCATTACCAATTAATATAGAACATGTTGCATTTGATCCTGCGCTAATTAAAATACCCGAAAGTGTCGATGATGTTTTTGTATGCCTTGGATCTACCATGAAAAAGGCTGGATCAAAAGATGCTTTTCGCAAAGTTGACTATGAAATGGTTGTTGAAATTGCTAAGCAAGCCAAAGCATCATTGGTTAAACATTTCATAGTTGTTAGTTCGTTGGGAGCTGATCCATCATCAAATAATTTCTACCTTAAAACAAAAGGAGAAATGGAAGAAGCTGTTAAACAGTTAGATTTTGAATACTCTGGATTCCTTCGCCCTTCTCTCCTTCTTGGCAATAGAAAAGAGTTTCGTTTCGGAGAAAAAATTGCAATCCTGTTTTTCAAGATTTTTAGTTTTATATTTGTCGGCCCTTTAAAGAAATACAAAGGAATAAAAGCCGAAGATGTTGCTAAAGGCATGATAATGCTTGCTAAAAGCGGAATCGGGAAAGTAACAGTAGAGTCAAATATCATTAAAAAAATTGCAGATGAATACAGATAAAAGCGAAGTTTTTCAATGGCTAGTAAATAATAGACAAAGTGTTCGTAGCTACAAACCCGATATGGTTGAAAAAGAAAAACTTGAAAGAATACTTGAAGCAGGGCGACTTTCCCCATCTGCATGTAATGCACAACCCTGGAAATTTATAGTAGTTGATAATCCTGAGCTTAAGAATAAAATAGCTGATGCAACATCAAATCGGGTTATTGGGATTAATCACTTCACAAAGCAAGCACCGGTTCATATTGTAGTTGTAATGGAGCCTGCAAACTTTAATTCAAACTTTGGAAGCCTTGTAAAAGATAAGAACTTGCCTCTTATTGATATAGGTATTGCTGCTGCCCATCTATGTTTACAAGCCACTGCTGAAGGTCTTGGTACCTGCATTCTTGGTTGGTTTAACGAACGAACCATTCGTAAACTCCTTGATATACCAAAGAGTAAACGCGTAATTCTAGTAATTACTCTTGGATACGCTTCAATTGAAGAGATTAGGGAAAAGAAAAGAAAAACAGTTAACGAGGTTGTAAGTATTAATAAATACTAAGTTTCTAAGGCTTTTTTGTAGAGTTCAATAAATTTAGATTTCTCGTTCTCCCAGATTAAAGCATTGTAGGCTACGTTTAGGTTATTAGCTGTAGCCTCACGTTTTTCTCTATTCTCAAAAAAATCTTGCACTTGATCGGCTAATTCCTTAGGATTCCTCGAATTTGCGATTAAACCAACACCCCAATCGTTTACTACCTTTGCCATCTCAGGTAAATCACTTACCATAACAACAATTTGGGCTTGTATATAGTCAAAAAGTTTATTGGGTAGTGCATACCTGTAATTCAACCCTAAATCCTCTTCTAATGAAATTCCAAGCCAGGCTTTGGATGTAAGTTCATGAAGCTTTTCATAAGATAATCTTCCTCTAAACTCAATCCTATCGGATAAATTTAGCTCTAATACTTTTTTTCGAAGTTCTAACTCAATATCTCCCTTACCAACAATAATCAAATAGTAACATGAAAGGTATTGCATCATCTCAATAGCTAACTCAAGCCCTCTGCCTTTATTTAAACAACCTTGGTAAATAATGGTAGGACGAGTACTCTTATGTCCAAAATTTTCATTCCTAAAGGGGAGGTTTCGGATTACAACCATATCTACCCCATACCTTTTCTTATACTCTACTGCAATGCTTTCAGAAACAGTACTTGCGAATTTAATACCCTTAATACAAAGTTTCTCAATAATTAGCCATATCTTTTTAGTAATTGGTCTACCTATCAGCTCTGGAACCTCTGTGAAAAACTCATGGCTATCGTAAACAATTGGTTTACCTTTCAATGCGCAACCTAATCTACATCCTAAAAGGGTGTCCAAATCATTTGAACAGACTAAATCGAATCTATGGAAAAGTAAGTAGAAGAAAATTCGGACATTAAAAAAAAAGTAAAACATAAAGCCCTTTCTAAAAAACATCTTAAAGTGCTTTACCGTATATTTTCGATCTGCTTTTTTATGTGTTCCTTTTAACTTTCGCCCTATAGTAAGCACATTATATCCTTGTTGATGTAGGGTTAAAGATGTGCGATGCACACGTTGATCGGAAACTAAATCAGAAGATGCAAATATGATAACTCGTGCCATGAATTTCAAAATAAAATACGAATATAGAAATAAAACCGTAAGCGAGGCGAATTGTTCAGCAATGCTTATATTTGTTAAAAAAAAGAGATGATTGAGATTAAGAAGGATTTTCCGCTAAAATCAAGAAATACTTTTGGTCTTGACGTCAGTTCGCGCTGCTTTGTAGAAGCAAATACTACTGACAAGATATCATTCTCACTCAACTACGCCTCATACTACAATCTTCCTGTTCTAATTTTAGGAGGAGGTAGTAATACCCTCTTCACAAAAAACTACGAAGGGCTAATTATTCACCCCTCAATTCAAGGAATTGATGTTATTGAAGATCTTTCTGATTCGACGGTTATTCGAGTTGGCGCGGGTGTAAACTGGGACTTTTTAGTTGATTGGTGCGTGTCGAGAAATTTGGGAGGATTGGAAAACCTCTCATTCATACCCGGTAATGTAGGTGCTAGTCCGATTCAGAATATTGGAGCTTACGGCGTTGAAGCAAAGGATACAATTCTAAAAGTTGAAGGAATCAATGTTGTTACTAAAAAGATATTTGAGCTAAACAACGCTGAATGCAAGTTTGACTATAGGTATAGTATTTTCAAAAATGAATTAAAGCATAAAGTTGTTATAACATTCGTTTATTTTAAACTATCTAAAACCCCCAACCTAATAACCCATTACGGAAATATTGAGGAAGAAATTGAAAAAATTGGAGAAAAATCTATCTCAACGGTTCGCCAAGCAGTTATAAATATAAGGAAACGTAAGCTCCCCGATCCAGCCGAACTTGGAAACGCTGGCAGTTTCTTTAAAAATCCACTGGTTAGCATTAATGACTTCGAAGAAATCAAAAAACGTTTTGATAAGGCTCCATCCTACCCTGCCTCAGAAAATAGCGTAAAAGTTCCAGCAGGTTGGCTGATTGAACAGTGCGGTTGGAAAGGCAAACAGGTTGGCGATTGTGGCGTTCACAAGGATCAAGCACTTGTACTTGTTAACTACGGAAATGCTACTGGAAATGAAATCTTAAATCTCGCTAAACAAATCCAAAAATCAGTTCACGATCAGTTTGGAATTGAACTGGAAATGGAAGTTAATGTGGTTTAAATACAGTGACAAGTGACAGGTTACGAGTTACGTCTTACTCTTTCTATACTTAAAAAATTTGTCAACTTATTTATAAATCTTCTCTTTATTCAATGCTCTCTGGTACGCTTCTGCATTACGATTATGCTCGGTTAATGTTTTGGCAAAAACATGATATCCTAAGAAATCATCCTTTGCACAGAAGTATAAATACTGATGATTTTCGTAGTTAAGTACAGCATCAATAGATGAAATTGAAGGACAGCAGATTGGACCTGGGGGTAAACCAATATTTTTATATGTATTGTAAGGCGACTTAACCTCTAAATGCTTAGTCCAAATCCTTTTGATTGTAAAATCGTTTAAAGCAAACTTTATAGTTGGATCTGCTTGCAATGGGATATTCTGCCTTAACCTATTGATATAGACCCCTGCAATCCTCGATTTCTCATCATTTTTATTGGTTTCCTCCTCAACTATTGAAGCTAGAGTCGACACTTCTGCTCTAGTTAACCCAATCCCGTTAAGTTTATCGCTCCGCTCCTTATTCCAAAACTTATCGTACTCTCTCTTCATCCTATCAAAAAGGTCCTTTGACTCAGTATTCCAGTAGAATTGATAGGTGTTAGGTATAAACATTGAAATTAATGTTTTGTCGGTAAATCCGTAAGATTCTGGAATTTCCTCTTTTTTGAAGTATCTTATAAATGTTAACGAATCTATTTCAAGCTGTTTTGAAATCTTTTCAGCTAGTTGTTCAGGTGTTCTTATATTATTGAAGGTAACTCTAACTGGCGATTGAGAAGCTGTAATGAGCATTCGAACTAAAGTTCTATTACTCATTCCACGTTTAATTCTATAACAACCAGATTTTACTCTATTTGTATACCCAAAGGAATTTGATGTACTAATGAATGATTCTAAGTTTATAACCAGATTATTCTTCTTAATGCTATCAACTACGGCACTAAAGTCTGAACCTGTTTTTATATATAGATATTTATCTTTCGCTAACTCGACGTTTGAGCGAAACATTCTGTTGTAATATATCAAACCCAAAAGAATTAAAATCGCTAAAATTGATATTCCAGCAATGAGAATCCATTTCTTATACCTTATAAAAAAATCAAACATTCGTTTACAATAAAGTGTTAGCATTGCAGCATATCTACAATACTAATTTAGGAAATTTCATATATACTTCCGATTAAAACTCTTAGAATTACTTCAACAATTCAACCGCTTTTGCTATTCTCTCAATCGCATCTTTAAGCTTTTCATCCGATGTTGCATAAGAAAATCTCAAGTAGTTTGGTGCTCCAAAGGCAGAACCTGGCACAACAGCAACATGGGCTACATTAAGTAAAAACATTGCAAAGTCATCAGCATTTTTTATAGCCCCTCCATAATACTGTTTTCCAAAGAAATATGAAATTTCAGGGAATATATAGAAAGCACCTCCGGGCAAATTTGTACGAAAACCTTTGATTTTAGATATACCATCAACTATAAGATTTCGACGACGAAGGAAGGCTTCACGCATTACTTTGGTGGTTTCTCCATTGGAGTTAAAAGCGGCTGTAGCAGCTTTTTGAGCTATAGAGCAAACGCCTGATGTTTGTTGACCTTGTAACTTAATACTTGCTTTTGCAATCCATTTAGCAGATGCTGAGAAACCAATTCGCCAACCTGTCATAGCGTACCCTTTAGATACACCATTAATAATAATTATTCGATCGCGAATACTCTCGAATTGTGCTATACTTTCGTGCTTCCCAGTAAAGTTGATATGCTCGTAAATCTCATCCGAAATAACCAAAAGATTTGGATGCTTAGCCACGATTTCAGCAATTGCTTTTAGCTCATCGTGAGTATAAATACTACCCGTAGGATTTGATGGTGAGCAAAGCATTAACACTCTCGATTTAAGAGTTATTGAGGCTTCCAACTGTTTCGGAGTAATCTTAAAATCGCTATCTAGGCCAGTTTCAATTACAACGCTTTTCCCTTCTGCCAATTTTACTAATTCAACATAGCTAACCCAGTATGGTGCTGGTACAATTACCTCATCTCCTTTATCAACAACACAAAGAAGTATATTTGCCAAGCTATGCTTTGCGCCACCTGAAACTACAATTTGGTCGGAAGTATAAGTTAGATTGTTCTCCCTTTTTAGTTTACCACAAATAGCTTCTAGTAGATCCTTATAGCCAGCTACTGGTGTATAAAACGAGTAATTCTCGTCAATAGCCTTTTTTGCAGCGTCTTTAATAAAATCGGGTGTAAAAAAGTCAGGCTCACCAACGCTTAAGTTAATTACATCGATTCCTTGACATGCCAGCTCTCTCGATTTTTGGGACATAGCAATGGTTTGTGACTCTTCAAGTGCAGCTATTCTAGCAGATACTTTTTCCATCTTTTATATCGTTAATTATGAATGTTTATCCAATTAATATCTTTTGTAACTTTAAATCGCTAAAATTACATTTTCTTAGGTTTCAAAAAACACAATACTTTAAAAAATATGCTAGTTGCTGATATTCTTAAAATTGTATTGCCAGCCCTGTTAGTTTTTCTTGCTGGTTACCTTGCTATTGCCCGACTTCTTCGCGATGAAGCCGATCGCCGTAAAGCAGAACGAACATTAACCAATCAACGAATATCTACACCAATCCGTTTACAAGCTTACGAAAGGCTCGTCCTCTTCCTAGAGCGAATTTCACCCGAATCAATGATTGTTCGTGTGAACCAACCTAACATGACTGCTCAAAAACTACAAACTGCATTACTTAGCAATATACGTGCTGAGTGGGAGCATAATCTTTCACAACAACTTTATGTTAGCAACGAAGCGTGGGAGTTAACCCGTAATGCAAAAGGTAATGTAATTAAGCTGATTAACATTTGCGCCGAGAAGCTTGACCCAGAAGCACCATCAATACTATTTAGTCAAAAGATTCTTGAGATGATGGTAGAACTGGAACAACACCCTACTACAATAGCAATTGAGCAGCTTAAAAAAGAAGTTGGAGAGTACTTTTAGAAAGAGTAAAAGAAAAGCTTCGAATAACGAGGCTTTTCTAATTATTATGGTTTTATCATTTCAATACTACGCTTAACAAAGCGATTAAGATCTTCTCCTTTTAACATATTATTTGCAAGCAAAGCTA
>Ga0116171_10004160_pt1 | contig 13091 bp, 12 predicted proteins | sample AD_JPNHW2_MetaG_FD_89798 | JGI IMG/M metagenome (GOLD analysis project Ga0116171, IMG submission 89798) | Active sludge microbial communities of municipal wastewater-treating anaerobic digesters from Japan - AD_JPNHW2_MetaG | ecosystem: Engineered > Bioreactor > Anaerobic > Digestate | place...
CAACACGTCGGGCTCTCCGAGCAGGGTCAGGCGCGGGTTGACGATCACCCTCGGCGGGACCTCGTCCTCGTCGTCGTCACCCGGCACGTAGTAGGCGAACGCCCGCACCGGAACCGCGATCTGCGGTGCCGCCAGACCCATGCCGTTGTCCTCGAACATGGTCCTCACGAGGTCGCGGCCGAGGTCGCGCAACGCCCGGGTTCCGAAGCGTTCCTTCGGGACCTCCTCGGCCACGACGCGCAGCACCGGATGCCCCAGGCGCACGATCTCTCGCTTGCGGCCATCGGTGGTGTGGGTTCGCTTGAAAAGGGCCACGACGATCCCTCCGCGCGGATACTAGCAGCCGTCGCAGGAGCAGCCACACCCCTTGGAGGCGGCGGCCGGGTTGTCGACCACGAACCCGCGTCCGCGCTCGTCGTCCACGAAGTCGACCGTGGCGGTCTCGAGCACCGGCGCCGACGTCTCGTCCACCAGGACCTTGAGACCGCTCGCCTCGAGGACCATGTCGCCATCATGGTGCTCGTCGAACGCGAAGCCGTACCGGACGCCCGAGCACCCACCGCTCTCCACGAAGATGCGCAGCTCCTTGCCGGCCACCTCGGGCATCTGGGTGGCGTAGTCGCGGACGGCCTGTGCGGCCTTTTCAGTAATCGTCAGCATTCGTTCCTCCGGGGGCCTCACCCCCACGGCGGCAACCGCCGCCGAAAATCGGCTATTCCAGGATCATTGGCCGTGCTCGGCCAGCCACCGCTCCACCTCGAGAGCCGCCATGCAGCCGCTGGCGGCAGCGGTGACGGCTTGCCGGTAGACGCGATCGCGCACGTCGCCGCACGCGAACACGCCCTCCACCGAGGTGCGGGTGGAATCCGGGCGGGTGACGACGTACCCGGTCGGGTCCAGCTCGAGCTGACCGCCAAGGAATGCCGTGTTGGGCTGGTGGCCGATGCCCATGAACACGCCCTGGGTCGGGTAGACCCGCGCCGCACCGGAAACCGTGTCGCGCAGCACGACGCTGTGCACACCACTCTCCCTGCTGCCCAGGATGTCCACCGGAACGACGTTGAACAGAAGGTGGATCTTGGGGTTGGCGCGCGCGCGCTCCTGCATGATCCTGGAGGCGCGGAGCTCGTCCCGGCGATGCACGATGGTCACCTTGGTGCAGAACCGCGTGAGGAAGATGGCTTCCTCCATCGCGGTGTCACCGCCGCCCACGACCACCACCTCCTTGTCCTTGTAGAAGAAGCCATCGCAGGTGGCGCACGCCGAGACACCGTAGCCCATCAGCTCCTTTTCGGCCGGCAGGCCCAACAGCTTGGCCGAGGCGCCGGTGGCGACGATCAGGCCGTCACAGGAGTAGTCGCCGGTCATCTCGGCGTGGACCACGAACGGCCGCGTATCCAGCTCCACCGACCTCGCCTCGTCGAAGACCGAGACCGTGCCGAAACGATCGGCCTGGGCAGCCATTTGGCTCATCAGCTCGGGGCCCATGATGCCGGTGGGAAACCCTGGGAAGTTCTCCACCTCGGTCGTGATGGTGAGCTGGCCACCCTCCTGCATACCCCTGATGACGAACGGCTTCAGCTCGGCGCGCGCGGCGTACACGGCAGCCGTCCAGCCGGCCGGACCCGACCCGAGGATGATCACCCGATGATGCTGCATGCTGCCTCCGAGACCCGCCCCTGCCGGGACGAGCCGGGATATTGTACCCGGCACCGAGGAACGAGAAGCCGGTCGGGGCAAGAATGCCCCTACAGGCAATGCCGCGATTGCGACGCGGCTCGAGCGGAGGCGAGGAGGTCGCGCAGGTCGTCGAAGCGGAAGCCCACCTCGGCGGGGGCGTGGGCATCGGAGGAGAGCACCACCGGCACGCCTGCAGCTACCAGGTCGCGCAGAAGGTCAGGGGCGGGGTACGCCTCCCCAACCGGCTTGCGCAGGCCGCCCGAGGACAGCTCCACGGCACACCCCGAGGCGGCCACGGCGGTCACCACATCGGCCTGCCGGCCGGCGAACGGGACACTGGGCCGGAACCCGAACTTCTTGGGGAGGTCGAGGTGGGTCAGGATGTCGAAGAGTCCGGACCGGGCCGCCCGGATGAGGGTCTCGGCATAGGCTTTCCAGATGCGATCCACCTCGTCCGGCCCCTGCTGGAACCGGGGGATCGAGCGCGGCCCGTCCATCAACCAGCCGTCCACCCAGTGTACGGATCCGAGCACGAGATCGAAGGGGAACGGTTCCAGCAGGCGCCGGAGCCCCTCCTCGTGGCCAGGAATGAAGTCGGCCTCGATGCCCAAGCGCACGTCGATGCGGTCCCGGTACTGATCCCCCAGCGCGAGGACCTCATCCACGTAGCGCGGCAGATCGTCCAGTGCCATGGCCAGGTGCGGGTCCCGCTGATCCTCGGGCAGCCAGAACATGGGCACGTGATCGGTGACGGCAATGGCCGAAAGCCCCGCTGCGAGGGCCGCCTCGACATAGTCGACGGTCTCGCCCTCGGCATGCCCGCAGCGCGCCGTGTGCGTGTGATTGTCCGCCAGTGATACGTCCGCCCGATCCATGTCAGCCCTCTCCTGGCCGGTCAAGAGTCGAGAGGCGCCCCACCCACCCAGGTCTGGCACGTTCGGGCTCTCACTTTCGACTCTCGACTCTCAACCCCTCAGTGGCCAGTCAGGTAAGACGCCATGCCTCCCGACGTGGCCTTCATCGTGTCCTGGCCCTCGTCCCAGTTGGCGGGGCAGACCTCGTCGCCGTGGGCGGCCACGAACTGGAACGCCTTGAGAGTGCGCAGCGCCTCCCTGGAGGAACGCCCGACCGGCAGGAAGTTCGTGGTCTCGTGGACGATGACACCCTCGGGGTTGATCAGAAACAGGCCGCGCAGCGCAACACCCGCCTCCTCCATCATCACGCCGTAGTCCCGGGCGGTATGACGGGTGAGGTCGGACAGGAGGGTGAAGTCGGGGGAGCCGCCCAGACCGCCGTTCTGCCGCGACGTCTCGGCCCACGCCTTGTGGGTGAACTTGGAGTCCACGGAGACACCGAAGATCTCGCAATGACGATCCCGGAAGGCAGCGGCGGCGTCCGAGAACGCCAGCACCTCGGTAGGACACACAAACGTGAAGTCAAGGGGGTAGAACAACAGCAGTACCCACTTGCCCCTGAGGCCTTCGAGCGACGTCGTGGTGAACTCTCCCCTGGTGTAGCCCTCCAGTGTGAAGGCAGGGGCCGGCTTCCCGATCAGACTCATGCATCACCTCCCATTCGACTGGCAAGCGAGTGGATGATCTCGCAATTCCCACCGCCGCCTTGCTGTCCCGCTGATTCGCGAGCTCGCCGATCTCAGCCAGCCATCTCGGCGAGGATGGCCTCGGCAGCGGCAAGTGGATCGCAGGCCTCGGTGATGGGACGACCCACGACCAGGTATGTGGCCCCGGCTTCCACCGCGGCCCGCGGGGTGGCAACTCGCTTCTGGTCGCCCACGGCGCCGCCAGCCGGACGGATGCCGGGGCTCAGGAGCACAAAATCGGCGCCATGGGCGGCGCGCATCGCGGCCACCTCGTGGGGCGAGCAGACGATCCCGCCGCAGCCTGCCAGGTGGGCGAGCTCGGCCCAGGCATGCACCCGCTCCGCCGCCGTGCCGGGCATCCCAAGAGCGCTCAGCGCCGCATCGTCGAGGCTGGTCAACACTGTCACCGCCAGCACCACCGGCGGGGCCTGTTCGGGAGGGGTCCCCGCCCCGGCGCCGGCGACGGCGGCCCGGAGCATCGCCTCGCCGCCGCCGGCGTGGACGGTGAGGAGCTGCACGCCCAGCCGGGCGGCGTTGGCGGCGGCGCGCTCCACGGTGTTGGGGATGTCGTGCAGCTTGAGGTCCAGGAAGACCGGCATGCCGAGCGCCCGGACCTCGCGCACCAGGTCCGGCCCACAAGCGGTGAAGGCCTCCAGGCCGACCTTGAGCATGCCCACCGCCGGCCGCAGTGCCCTTCCCAGCGCCAGGAGCTTCTCCCGTTCCGACGAGTCCGCGGCGACCACCAGGCGGCGCGCCGCCTCCTCGCGGGTCAACATGGCCATTGCAGCCCTCCGATCAGCTCGTCCACGGCGGCGATCCCCTCCGCGGCACAGAAGCGCTCCAGCTCGCCCAGGATCCGGACCGGTGCCGCCGGGTCGCGAAACACCGCGGTGCCCACCTCGACGGCACTCGCCCCGGCGAGCAGGAACTCGGCCACGTCACGCCCGGTCTCGATGCCGCCGATGCCCACCAGCGGTGTCGAGGGCATCGCCCGGTGCACCTCCCACACCATGCGCAGGGCGATCGGCTTGATGGCGGGCCCGGAAAGGCCGCCACACCCTCGTTGCAGCACCGGCCGCCGCCGCACCGCGTCAATGGCCATGGCGCGCAGGGTGTTGATCAGGCTCAGGGCGTCTGCGCCGCCGTCGACCGCCGCCTTGCCCGTACCCACGAGGTCGGGGGCGTTGGGTGAGAGCTTCACCCACAGTGGCTTGTCCGTCCCGGCCCGGCAGGCGGCGGTGAGCGAGGCCAGCAGCGCCGGGTCGTGACCGAACTCCATGCCGCCCGCAGAGACATTCGGGCATGAGACGTTCAGCTCGTAGGCGGCCACGCCTTCCACCCGCTCGCAGCGGGCGATGACTTCGCGATAGGCGGCCGGGGACTCGCCGAAGACGTTCACGACCACGGTCACGCGCCGCGCTGCGAGCTCCGGCAGCATGTCGCGACAGAAGGCCTCGACACCGATGTTCTGCAGGCCAATGGCGTTGATCAGGCCGGCCGCCGTCTCGACGATACGCGGCGGGATGTTCCCGCGGCGGAGCTGCGGCGAGAGCCCCTTGGTGACGATTCCGCCCAGCCGCTCGGGGGGGCAGAGGTCAGCGAGGTCGAGGCCGTAGCCGAACGTCCCGGAGGCGGTGAGGATCGGGTTGGCGAGCTGCAAGGTCCCAACACGGGTGGTGAGGTCGACGTTCATGAACGCCACCTGGCCGCCAGTCGGTCCAGCGGGAATACCGGTCCCTCCTTGCAGGACGGAACGAGGCGCCCATCCTCGAGCTCGACGACGCACCCCAGGCAGACGCCGACGCCACACGCCATCGGCGCCTCGAGCGACAGCTCGGCGTCCAGACCGCGCCGGGTCGCCAGCCGACCGAGCGCTGCGAGCATCGAATCGGGACCGCAGGACAGGAGCCTGGCGTACCTCCGACCGGCATCCAGACGCCGCTCCAGGGCGGCGGTGACGAAACCGGGCTCCCCACGGCTGCCGTCGTCGGTGCAGAGCACGAGCTCGCCACCCACAGCCGAGACCGCGGCTGCGAGCCGCTCCACCTCGTAGAGCTCTCGGGCGGTGGAGGCCCCGAAAAACAGGTCGAACGGCGACCCTCGGGCCGCCAGCACCTCGGCGGCGAAGAGCACCGGCGGCAGGCCGATTCCCCCTGCCACCAGCCCCAGCCGCTGCCCGCCGGGGTCGTCGAGAGTGAAGCCGTGACCCAGCGGCCCAAGCATGGCCACCTCGGCACCGGGGGCGAGGCGGCGCAGCAGGGCCGAGCCCTTCCCGACCTCCTTGAGGTGCATCTCGACCACGACGTCATCGCCGATGTGCCGCACACCAGCCAGGGAAAACGCCCGCCGCAGCAGCGGATCCAGCCCCGGCGCGCAACGCAGCATGACGAACTGGCCCGGCTCGGCGGCCACCGGTCTCGAGCAGAGCAGCTCCAGCCGAAAGCAGGCAGGGGTGAGGTCCTCGACGACGGCAACGCGAGCCGCGAAGTCATGTCGCGCTATCATGCGGCGGGAATTATGCGGCATCTGGGAAGGCTTGGCCACAGTCTGGCGGCCGGCGCGTTCGCCGGCGCGGCGCTGGCGCCCGTGCAGCTCCTGCTGTGGGAGGACGTGCGGCTGCCCCTCGCCAAGGCATCGCTGGCCTGCCTCGCCTGGGCGACCTGGGGTTCCCTGTGGCTTGGCCTGTTCTACTTCGTGGTTCTCGAGATGTTCGCCCTGGTCCCCGCCAACCTCCTGGGTCGAGACGGGTTCTCGCTACCGCTCTGGCGGCGCTTGATGGCGGCGAACTCCCTTCTCGTGGCGTCCGTCGCGGTGTGGAACCGCCACGAGACCCGCGATCTGCTCCTGCCGGCCAACCGCCAGGCTCTGGCCGTCGTGGCCTGGCTCGCTGGCCTCTACGGGATCGTGCTGCTGGTCCTGGTCCTGCGGCGCACCTCCAGGCTTCGCTCACCCGCCATCGCCTGGGGAGCCAGCACCCTCCTGGTGGCGGCACTCTGGGGCATCTGGGCGATGACGCCACCAGCAGCACCGCCGCTCGCCGGCACCGACACACCGACGTTCAAGGCGGCGCGGAACCTGCTGTTCGTCTCGTGGGAAGGTGCCGACCTGCCCTGGCTCCTGCCCATCCTCGAACGCGGTGACATGCCGTTCCTGCAGTCGCGACGCGATCGTGGGGCCTGGGGACAACTGCGGACCATGCGGCCCTACACCCGCTCGGCGTCCCTGGCGACCGTGGTCACCGGCTGTGCGCCGGCCGTGCACGGCGTGCTGGGAAAGCGTTCTTACCGGCTCTCGTGGCTCCTCGACCACCCTGTGACCCTCCTGCTCGCCGGCCCGTGGCGCGACCCCCACCAGGTTCCGTGGGCGGCATGGGAGCGCGTCCCCGGCGCCAGCCCCAAGCGCGCCCCGATCTGGGCGATCCTCGACCGCTCGGGCCGGCCGGCCGGCAATGCCGGCTGGCCTCGTTGGTCGACCGGCGGCTGGGATCTTCAAGCTCCCCTGGCGGCGGATGCCACTCGCTTCGAGGAGCTGGACAGCGAGCTGCAGGCCGCACTCTCCCCTGCCCTGGCGACCGCCCCGGGAGCGGCCCGCGACGCCCGGCGCGCCTTCGCCATCGCCTCCGACCTCCACCAGGCGGTGCTGCAGCGGACCGAGTCGGGCACCATGGGCGCCCTGGTCGTCAACACCCGCCTGGTCTCGCAGCTCCGCCCGGCATGGACCCCGGCAGCGCCCGGCGACCCAAGCGACGAGACCCTCCGCCAGGCGGCGCGGCTGCTCGACGATCAAGTCCACCAGCTCTGGTCACGGCTCGGAGGAGAGGCGACACTGCTGGTCGTGGTCTCGCCGTACGGCATGGCACCGCCATCGCCGTGGCGACGGCTCGGCCACCTGGTTGGCCACACCAGCGAATGGCGCGTCTCGCCCTCCGAGTCCCCGGACGGCTTCGTGCTCTTCTCGGGCCCCGGAGTCCGACCCGGAGAGCGGCTGCGGGCCCGGCGCCTCGCGGATGTCGTCCCGACCGTCCTCTACCTGCTGGAGCTGCCCGTGGCCCGCGACATGGTGGGCGGCGTCATCCTCGAAGCCGTGACCGACGAGCACACGGCCCGTGTGCCCCTGCGCCGCGTCGCCTCCTACCCTCCCACGGTACCGGACACTCCCCACCGCACCCCACAGCCAGACGCCAGATAGAGCTCGCCGAACCGCCTCGACTCAGCTCGGACGGGGGAGGCACGCCACCCAGTTGGGGGTCTCCGCCCTGGGGTCGAGCCGGGCCTTGAGCCCTGCGTCGAGACGCTCCCATTCGTCGCGCTCCATGAGCAGGACCGGCGCCGGAACCCTCTGCAGCTCCGCCCGCAGCAGGCTCTCCCCGCGCGCCGGATGGTGCGCGATGTCCCGGCCAAAGGTGATGCGCGCGTAGAGCTCCGCCGAGTCGGGCTCGTCGAAAGGGAAGACCAGCGTACGGTCGCGCAGGGCGGCGTCGGCGCCGGCCCGTTCCAGGATGATCCTGGCCGAGTAGCGGTCGTCCACCTGCGGGCGGGAGACTGCGGCCGCCAGGAAGACGAGCGCCCCAAGCGCCACGGCGTTCGCACCGACGAGGGCGGGGACGGCTCGACTCTTCAAACGAAACGCCCCCAGGAGCAGGCCGGCACCGACCAGGACTGCTGCCGCCACCGCGACCGCCGGCGCTCCCAAGCGGGTGCCGTAGCCGGCCAGCCCACCCAGGGCGAGCGCCATCGCCAAGAGCTGCCAGCGCAGCAGCGTGCCGAACCGTCGCTCGTCGCCCGGGGGCGGTGTCTCGGCCAGCGCCACCCCGGCGACCACGGCGAGCCCTGCGAACCCCGGTAGCAGGTAGGTGACGATCAACTGCCGCGCGAAGGCGAAGAACACGACCGGTGCGAGCCCCCAGACGAGCGCGTAGCCACACCAGGCATCGGGCGCCGTCGCCCGGTGCCGGAACCACGAGACCGTGCCTCGCACGAGCACGATCGTCCAGGGAAGAAACCCTGCGATCAGCATCGGGAAGGAGCTTCCATAGGGCTTCGTGTGACCGCTCCCGTAGAGGTCGCCATAGCTGTGCTGGAGATAGCGCAGGATGTGCTCGTTGACGATGAAGTAGCGGAGGAACCCGGGAGTCGCCCGCTCGGCCAGCCAGAACCAGGGCGCCGCGAGACCGAAGAACACCAGCAGGCCCCATGCCCAGGGGTAGCGTGCGAGCAACGCCCAGCGCCGCATGATGGCCACCCAGACGACCACCGAGAGCACGGCGAGCGCCACGGCGATCGGCCCCTTGGCCAGCATGCCCAGGGCCAGGGCGGCCGCGAAGGCGATCCCCCACCACCTCCGTGCGGCGGTGTCCGGCGCCGCCGCAAAGCAGGCGAACGCGGCCATCGCTGCGGTGCTCGTGAGCGCCAGCACGATGTCGACGGTCACCGAGCCGGCCAGGCCAAAGAACAGCAGGGAGCTGGCGAGGACGAGGCTGGAGGCGACGGCCGCGTCACTGCCCCAGAAGCGCCGCACGAAGGCGAAGGTGATCCCGAGCATCGTCAGGCCCGCCAGGTACCCGGGCAGCCGAGCCGACCACTCCGAGATTCCAAACACGCGGAAGGATGCGGCGGTCAACCAGAAGAGCAGCGGCGGCTTGCCCCAGAACGGTACGGCGCGGCCCTCGTAGTGGAAACGCGGCGTGACCCAGTCGCCACTCGCCGCCATGTGCATCGCGATGACGCTGTAGCGGCTCTCGGTGTTGTCGGTGAGCGCCGGCCAGCCGAGCATCCCCAGCCGCAGCAGCACGACGACAAGCAGCGCCCCGCCCATCCACCTGCCCCGCCACGCCACGCCCTGCGCCTCTCCCTTCGTCTGCTCGCTGTCGCTCAAGGTACCCCCGCCGGGCGACATCATACCCGGGGACATCTACCGCAAGGCCCTCAGGGCAGCGGCCAGGCGTTCGGAGGTGTTGCAGTTGGCGGCAACCCCTGGGTCGTCCACCTCGATGTCGGCGACCACGACGGAATGCAGCACCTCCCGAAGAGTCGGACCGGACGCGCGGCCGTCGACGATCGACTCCGCAACCCGGCGCGCCAGGCCGATCGGGTGCCCGTGCTTGCCGCGATACCCGGGTCGCACGGCCGCCGTCGCGCCATGCACCGTGACGGCAAGCACCTGCGCGGTGGACGGTCGGACGAGCGGATGATCCACCGGCAGCACCACCGCCACCTCCCAGTCCGGCTCGACGAGCAACCGGCCGAGGCCAAGCCGCATCGACGCGAACATGTCGAGGTCGGGCTCGGGCAAGGGAAGCGGTGTCAGGGCCTCGATGCCAGGGTCCGGGCTGCCCGGAGGCACCGTCGCGACGACAGGCCGCGCTCCGGCCAGGCAGAGGGTGGCGGTGCAGGCCGCGAGGAAGCTCCGGCCATCCGGGAGCCGGGCGAACGCCTTCGGACCCCCGAAACGCTCGCCGCGACCTCCGGCCAGGATCAAGCCTGCGCTTGTTTGCGCCATGTCTTTGGAATGCTGCCCTTGCGCTCCAGCAGGATGAGCTCGGCGGCCACGGCAGCGGCGATCTCCTCCGGCGTCACGGCGGCGATGTCGAGCCCAACCGGGCACCGCAGGTCGTGGATCCGGCGCGGTGGCACGCCGGCCGCCGCCGCCTCGCGGCGGATCGTGTGCGCCTTCTTGCCCGATCCCACCACACCCACCGAAACGAAGCCGCCCTGGAGGGCCGCCAGCGCCCATGCGGTGTCGCCCTCGTGGGTGCCGGTGGCACAGATGACATGGGTGGCCGCCGGGGCATCCGCCTGGTCGAGCCAGCCCGGATCCTCGCCGGCCACGCTGGCGATTCCGGACAGCCCGGCAAGGCGCTGGGGCGCCGACGGCGCCACCACGGTGACCCGAAAGCCGGCCTGGGCTGCGGCCACCGCCACGGCCCGGCCGACGTGGCCGGCGCCGACCACCACGAGCCGCCGCTCGGGCTGGAGCTTCTCGCAGAACAGCCCCACGGTACCTCCGCAGGTCGCGACCTGCTCGACGACGCGCGTGGAGTCGGCCGACTGCAGCAGGCCTCGCGCCTCAGCCAGCGCCCGCTCCTCCACCTCGCCGCCTCCGACCGTCCCGACCTGCTGGCCGTCGGAGGCCAGCACCAGCCGCGCGCCGTGCTTGCGGGGCGCCGAGCCCTCGGCCTGCACGACCGTGACGAGGACGCAGGACCGGCCCGCGTCAACCCACTCCAGGGCCTGTCGCAGCACGTTCATCGCTTGGCCTCCAGAACCCACGCGAGTGGGTGGCGATCCCCGAGCGCCGCGACGACCGTCGGCGGCGTCAACGGCAGGGTGTCCACTTCGACTCCGAGCGCATCGCACACGGCGTTACGGATTGCCGCGGCGGTGGGAATGAACGACGGCTCTCCTATCCCCTTGGCGCCGTAAGGTCCGCCTGGGCCGTCGCTCTCCAGGATGTCGATCTTGATGGCCGGGGCGTCGGCCGCGGTGGGGATGACATAGTCGGTGAAGCTCGGGTTCTGCAGCACCCCGTCCTTGAGCTGCAGCACCTCGCTGACGCCCCACCCCATGGCCTGCACGATCCCACCCTGAATCTGCCCTTCCAGGGCGTCGTGGTGGATGATTCGTCCCACATCGTGGCAGGCCGAGACCTCCTCGACCTTGACGAGCCCCAGCTCCGGGTCCACCGCCACCCTGGCGACGTGACACGCCATGGCGTAGAACTCGTAGGCGTCACCGACGCCGGTTGCGGGGTCGTACTCGCGGTCCTGCGGGCGGTACCAACCCGTCGAGATGGCCTCGATGCGCCGCGAGGCCAGCTCGGCGGCCACTGTCGCCATCGGCACTGCCGGACTGGCCTGGCCCGCGACACGTGCAAAACCGCCGAGGAGCTCGACCTCGGACAGCTTGCACCCCAGCAGCTCCGCAGCGACCGGATCCAGGCGGGTACGCAGGCGGGCCACCGCGTCGAGAATGGCCATCCCCGACATCTGGGCGCCCCGGGAGGCGACGGTAGGACCGGAGTCGGCGACCGTCGTGGTGTCGGGCAGCCACACCTGGACGACCGCCGGATCGACGCCCAGGGCCTGGGCGGCGATCGTCTGGGCCGCCAGGAGATTGCCCTGGCCGATCTCGGCGAGGCCGACGCGCACGATCACCGAGCCGTCGGGCTGGAGGATCACCACCGCCGAGGAGCGGTCAAGCTTCTGCCCGCCCCAGTGCAGGCTGCAGCCGTACACGACGAGCGCGACGCCGATGCCGCGCCGGAGATGGTCGTCCTCGACCGGCCGCGACGCCTTGAAGCCCTCCCAGCCCGCGAGTGCGGTGGCCCGGTCGAGCACGTTCTTCGCAAGCACCGGCCCCTGCAGCTTCTGGCCCGTGCACAGCACCCGCTTGCGGGCATCGAGGACGTTCCGGCGCCGGATCTCGAGAGGATCGAGGCCCAGCTTGCGCGCGAGCTTGTCCATCGTCGCCTCGGCCGCCCAGGTCACCTGGGGGGCGCCGAAGCCGCGGTAGGCGCCGCCAAACAGGTTGTTGGTGTAGACGACATGGGTCTTGACGGCCACCGCCGGAACTTCATACGGACCGATCGCCGAGACGTTGGCGCGCTCGGCCACGACCGTCGACAGCCCGACGTAGCCGCCGGCGTCCATCACCGTCTCGACCTCGGCGAAGCACAGCTTGCCCTTGGCGTCGGCGCCCCAGCGATGCCGCACCACCGCGGCGTGACGCTTCGTCGTGACCTGGAGGTCCATCTCGCGGTGGTAGAGCAGCCGCACCGGCCGGCCGGTTCGCCAGGCGAGCAGCGCCGCACAGGCGGCCGGCTCGGAGGGATAGTCCTCCTTGCCGCCGAAGCCGCCGCCGGTGGGCGCCTGCTCCACCCGCACCGCCGCCAGTGGGAGCCCGAGCACCCGCGCCACCGCATGCTGAATGTAGAACGGGCACTGGCACGAGGCGACGATGGTGATGCGCTGGCCCTCAGGGATCGCCAGGCAGCCCTGGGGCTCGAGGTAGGCGTGCTCCTGACCGCCCACGTGGTACTCGGCCTCCACCACCACGCTGGCCGCCCTCCGGGCCTTGTCGATGTCGCCCCGAATGACCCGGAAGGTGTGGAAGAGGTTTCCGGACTCGTGGACCTTCGGCGAGCCCGGAGCCATCGCCGCCAGCGGGTCGTGCACGCCCGGGAGCGGCCGGAGCTCGGCCCTGACGGCATGTGCCGCCGCCCACGCCGCCTCGGGGTTGCGCGCCGCCACCAGCGCAAACCGATCGCCCACCATGCGCACCCGATCGGTGACCAGCAGTGGCTGGTCGGCGAAGATCACCCCGACGAGGTTCGGCCCGGGGATGTCCCTGGCGGTGAGGACGGCCACCACGTCCGGCATCGCCGCCGCGGCCGTGGTGTCGATGCTCGCGATGGTCGCCGAGGCGACTTTCGAGGTCGCGAGCGCGGCGTGCAGCATGCCAGGTAGAGCCAGGTCGCCGACGTAGCGCGTCAGACCCGCCACCTTGGCGGCCGCATCGGGGCGGATGTGCCTGCCTCCCAGAGGGCCGTGATCTGTGGTCCGCGGTTGGTGGCCCGCTTGTGCAGTCCGGGGGCGCTTACTTGGCATGACGCGCGTCCCTGGCCACCTCGAGGGCGGCGAAGATCTTGGCGTATCCCGTGCACCGGCAGAGGTTGCCGGAGAGCAGGCGCGCCTGCTCGTCATGGTCCGTCACGTCCATGGCGACGATCGCCGCCCCGGTAACCGCGACGCCAGGGGTGCAGAAACCGCACTGCACGCCTCCCTTGTCCACCAGTGCCTGCTGGAACGGATGGA
>Ga0116171_10004161_pt1 | contig 13090 bp, 5 predicted proteins | sample AD_JPNHW2_MetaG_FD_89798 | JGI IMG/M metagenome (GOLD analysis project Ga0116171, IMG submission 89798) | Active sludge microbial communities of municipal wastewater-treating anaerobic digesters from Japan - AD_JPNHW2_MetaG | ecosystem: Engineered > Bioreactor > Anaerobic > Digestate | place...
ATGTCGAAGAAGGAATCGGGTGCCATCACATGAACCGGGCTGTGGTCGTCCTGCATCACGCCGTTCACGTACCAGTTATAGACAGGGTTTGTCCCGCCATTGACCACCGTGGAGGTGAAGGTGACCTGCGAACCGGCGCAGGAGGGATTGGCCGATGAGACGATTGAGGCACTGAGGGGAAAGACCGGATTTACCGTCTGGTGAATGGTGTTTGATACCGCCGGGCTGCCGGAAATGCATCCCATCCCCGGACTGGCAAAGATTTCCAGGAAAATGTCGAAGAACGAGTCGGGTGCCATCACATGAACCGGGCTGTGGTCGTCCTGCATCACGCCGTTCACGTACCAGTTATAGACTGGGTTTGTCCCGCCATTGACCACCGTGGAGGTAAAGGTGACCTGCGAACCGGCACAGGAGGGATTGGCCGATGAGACGATGGAAGCACTGAGCGGAAGGACCGGATTCACAACCTGGTGAATCGTGGTGGAAACCGCCGGGCTGCCGGAAATGCATCCCATCCCCGGGCTGGCAAAGATCTCCAGGAAGATATCGAAGAAAGAATCGGGTGCCATCACATGAACCGGACCGTGGTCGCCCTGCATTACGCCGTTCACGTACCAGTTATAGACAGGGTTTGACCCGCCATTGACCACCGTTGAAGTGAAGGTAACCTGCGAACCGGCGCAGGAGGGATTGGCCGATGAGACGATCGAGGCGCTGAGCGGAAGAACCGGATTTACCGTCTGGTGGATGGTGTTCGACACCGCCGGACTGCCGGAAATGCATCCCATCCCCGGGCTGGCAAAGATTTCCAGGAAAATGTCGAAGAAGGAATCGGGTGCCATCACATGAACCGGGCTGTGGTCGTCCTGCATCACGCCGTTCACGTACCAGTTATAGACAGGGTTGGTGCCGCCATTGACCACGATGGAGGTAAAGGTGACCTGCGAACCGGCGCAGGAGGGATTGGCCGATGAGACGATTGAGGCGCTGAGCGGAAGGACCGAAGTCACCACCTGGTGAATCGTGTTGGAAACCGCATGATCACCTGTGATGAACCCTGAACCATTAAACACTTCCAGGAAAATGTCGAAGAACGAATCGGGCGCCATCACATGAACCGCGCCGTGGTCGTCCTGCATCACGCCGTTCACGTACCAGTTATAGGTGGGACTGGCCCCTCCATTGACCACCGTTGCAGTGTAGGTGACCTGCGAACCGGCGCACACCGGGTTGGCGGAGGAGACAATGCTGACACTCATCGGGGCCGAGGTGGTTGATGCCGTCAGGACCTGAGGCAATGAACTTCCGCAAACATTGTATGCCCACACATACCGGGTGTAAGTAGTATTGCTGCTTAAGCCGGATTCTGCTTTGCTCAACGCGGTCCCCATGTCGATGGCTGTCGGATAACTGTTGACCGTGTTCCAGCGGTAACCGGCAGCACCCGGTACCCCCGTCCAACTCCAGATGATCTCATCGTTATCCGCCTGGTGATTCCCGGTCCCGGGCCTGGCCGGCGGCACACATACGGACAAGGCAGCCCAGTACCCGTTGAGGTAGCCGAAAAAAGCCCCTCCCCCTTCCGGATCGCAATCGGTACAATAGACAATGAGCCCGTCAACCGGGCTGGCAATGGCTTCGATCTCCGCGTGCGTCATGCGGGGAGGTAAAAATCCGCGGGAATTCGACTTAACATCGAGCATCGCCGAAGGATCGGGCGTACTGTTGTCGGAATTTATCCCGACCTGAGCTGAAGCAACAAATACCAGCGACAGATAAGCAAACAAGAATAATAACTTCTTCATTGGGCTGAGGTGTTATAAAAATTAACTCGTTTGGCAACGAAGTTAAAGAATGCATTCAGATTTTGCAAGAAGATTTTACATCTCCCTAACACGGATTCCAATCCACTGCCTCTAATCACGGGTATTAACCCCTGGGCAAGCCCAAGACCCTAATTCCGCCGCAGAGCAGCGGGGTATTATACCCTGCGCGCGGCAAATTCTTCATTGAACAGCGAAATGGCTCGCCGGTGGAGACGGTGAATATAAAGATCGATTCTATGCAAGGAAGGACGGTTATGGCCGGTAAGTATCCCTGGAACGGGAACCGGACCGTAAGCCTTTCCGGGATCCCTGCCGGACTCTACCTCGTCACCTTGACGGCAGAGGGCATTCGCGAGCATTTCAGGTTAGTGATGATGCCATGAGTGCCCGGATTACTTTCGCAGGACCGCGCGGCCGTTGGTTCCTCCGTTCAGGGGAGCCTGTAACTAACACCCACACCCGAAGCGCCTGCATGCAGGGTAATCGACCCGGCCGGGGTGTTTAACGCACGTTGTGCCATCCGGGTGACCACGGAAGTCGCGATCGAGGTACCCAAAGCAACTCCGCCTAAAGCTACCCCGGTGCAGATAAGGATCGGTCCCGCATCTCCGGTTTCAAATCCCCCGATGATGATCATGGCTTCTCCCAGGAAGGTGCAGGCCATGGACACTTCACTGAGTGTCGCGGCAAGGCAGATTTGCCGGGAAATCTCATTATACGAAACTGTGTCAGGCCAGGCATCCCGGAGCCCCCTGAAATTCTGCTTCGCCCTGACCAACGCGATCGGTGAGTACTTCGACATCTCGACCCCTCCGAAACCGATCTCGAAACCGATAAACCCAGGGGCACCGAACTCTCCCCGGGCAAGGTCGACCCCGATCATGGCCATCCCTCCCAGCACCATTGAATTGACCGCCAGGGTGAATCCATAGCTATGTCGCAGCAGGTCGCGGGTATTCCGGAGCAGGGGCAACTCAGCCGGGCCCAGATAATTTGTTTTCGCCGTATCGGCAGGCTGGCCAAGGGTAACACCGGCCGCCATCATAATAATTACAGGGATCATGCAGGTGGTTTTCATACGAGAAATCTATGAAGTTACCTGTAAAGGTAATCACGGGCAGTTCGAAAACATAATTGAAAAAAAGGAACCGCGGAAAGGGTGTTGCAAAAAATGCGGAGGATGGTTCTCATCCCGGGTCAATATCTCTATCGTTGCCGGATGATAGTGCATCCGGATAAAAAAAAATCCGAAGGTCAACGGTCAATCCCATCCACTTTTTTCCTAATTTCGGTATCTGTCAAATTTCCTGTATTCACCCTTACCGCCTCATCCTATGGCAAGCATACCCGTCCCGCGCATGCTCCTCCCGTGCATGAGCATTTCCATGTTCCTGCTGTTCCCGCTTCTTCTGTCAGCACAAAAACCTGCCTTCCGGTTCGACAAGATCTCTCCTGCCGATTTCAACCGGCCTTCCGGTTGTGACACATCGGCTGAAGCCATCATCATCGCCGATATCGGGTCGACCCGGTTCGATTACGGGACGAAAGGGTTCTACCTCATCTTTGAGCGAAAAACACGGATCCTCATCCTGAAACCAGGGGGAACCGACCATGCCACCGTTATGATACCCCTGTATAAAAATGAGAGCGACCGGGAAAAGGTCAAGTATTTCAAAGGGGCAACTTTTAACCTTGTGAATGGGGAAGTGGAGAAGACCAAAGTCCGCAATGAAGATATCTTCCTGGAGGAGGAAAGTCAGCACTGGTTCCGTCAGAAAGTCGCCATGCCGGCGGCAAAACCGGGATCGATCGTGGAATATGAATACGAGGTCAATTCCGATTTTCTTTTCAACCTCCAGCCCTGGACCTTTCAGGCGATGATCCCGGTACTTGTGAGCGAATACACCGTAACCATCCCCGAGTATTTCAACTATAAAACCCTGTCCACTGGATCCCTTTCTTTCGCAGTGAACGAATCCTACCCCACCCATACGCGGTTTGAAGTGCATATCGAATCTCAACTGGGGGTGGGGACCGGGGCTGCCCCCCGCACCTCTGCCCGCACCGAAGTGTATGACCCCCTCGCAACCGCCTACCATTGGGTCGCCCGCGACCTTCCCGCATTCAAACAGGAGCCCTACATGACCACGCCGAAAGATTTTTTACTGGGCACTGAATTCGAACTTTCCACGCTTCACTTCCCGGAAAAAAGCATTGAGAATGTGATGGGCAACTGGGAAACCATCAACGACAAATTAATGCAGGATGCGAATTTCGGATCGACCAGCAGGCGTGGCGGGTTCATCTCCGACCAACTTCCCGGCATCCTCTCGGGGGCAACCCAGGCGCTGGATAAAGTCCGCGCAATCTATGAAGCCACGAGGCGCCAGGTAAAATGGAACAGCGAATACGGGATCTATGCCGGTAACCCTCCCCGGAAACCCTGGGAATCGGGAACCGGCTCAGTGGCTGACATCAACCTCATGCTGACGGCTATTCTCAATGAAGCGGGTTTAAACGCCGACCCGGTGATCCTGAGTACCCGCAGCCACGGACGGATCATCGAAATGTATCCGATCCTTGCAAATTTCAACTACGTAGTCGCTTGTGTCACCATCGATAGCGTTGGCTACCTGCTGGATGCCACTTCCAGGGTGATCCCGTTCAATACACTGCCGGAGCGCTGCCTGAACGGGAACGGGCGCATTATTTCCAGGAACAGGCCGGGGTGGATCCATCTGCAGGGGCGGGAAAGCAGGAAGGATTTTATCACAGCCACGCTCACCCTCACCGCCGACGGTGGCCTTACAGGCACTTGTACCCTCAGCAGCGGGGGGATTCAGGCAAATGACCGTCGCAACGCAGCGGCCGAAACCAGTGAGAAGGACCTCCTGAAGGCTTTTACCGACCGTTCTCCGAACTGGATCGCTTCCCATGTGACCCTGGAAAATCTTGAAAATCCGGAAAAACCATTCAATGAAACCTACACAATTTCAATGCCTTCCGGGGTACAGGCTGCAGGTGATCACATCTATTTCAATGCCCTGCTCGACCTGGGCCGGACCCGGAACCCGTTTCTGCGTGAGAAGCGTGAATTCCCGGTTGATTTCGGATGCCCGTTGAATGAAACAGCCCTGATAACCGTCAATCTCCCGGAAGGATGGAGCGTCGAGGAACTTCCGAAACAAGCCCAGGTGACGTTACCCGACAAAGGGGGATCCTTCCGCTTCCGCACCCAGCAATCGGCAAACTCAATCCAGATAAACAGTACGCTTGCCGTAATAAAAAATTCATTCCCTCCCGAAGAGTACGACCTCCTCCGGGAACTGTTCCGCCTGGCAACTGCCAAACACCTGGAACAGGTAGTTCTCAAGAAAAGTCCCTGAGGATGAAACGGATCTGTCTGTTACTATCGGGAATCTTCCTGACGCTGAGCCGGTTGGGGGCAGCATCGGCCCCCGGGTATCCCGTTGCCCTGATACCCAACGAACTGCTTCGCAACGCACGGATGGTTATTCGTGAACAACAATACAGGATGGAGGTTCTCGGACCGTCAAAATACCGGGAAAACTGCCGCACCGTGATGACCCTCCTGAATTCCAGGGCTGCCGATCTGGCTGAACTGACCGTGCATTACAACTCTTCCAGTACGGTTCAGGAAATAAAATTCAGGATGTATGATGAGTTCGGGACAGATATTACCCGCCAGTTTAGAAACCTCGAGATCAGGGATGAGAGTGCAACCCCCGAAGGGACCCTGTACTCCGATTACCGGATGAAACACATCGCGCCGGTTTTTTCCCGCTACCCGGTGACAGTTGAATACACCTACCAGGTTACCCATTCGGAAACTCCCTTTTATCCCTTATGGAATCCCGTCACAAATGAAAATGTATCACTCGATACCGCCCGCTTTGAACTTATCTTCAAGGAAAATCTGCGGCCCCGGTACCGGATGCTGAGCGGCATGCCGGACCCGCTTGAAACGAAAGAGGCGGACCAGGTAAAACTGACCTTTGCTATCGGTGACCTGCCGGCCTTGACCGAGGAACCCTACTCCCCTCCCCTTCATGAACGTGCTCCGTCGTTGTTGCTGGCCCCCGTGCAATTCCGGATCAACGACTATGAAGGCCCGTTCAACACCTGGGCTGATTTCGGCCGGTTCATCGGCTGGCTGATGAAAGACCGCGACCGGCTGCCGGATGAGACGATTAACAAACTCAGGGAGATCACCCGGGAGAACCATGATATCCGTTCAAAAGCCCGGACCATTTTCCGGTACATGCAGAGCCGGACCCGCTATATCAGTGTGCAGGTGGGAATCGGAGGATGGCAGCCTGTGTCAGCTGAATATGTCGATCGCAAGGGGTACGGCGATTGCAAAGGGCTTGTCAATTACACGAAAGCCCTGCTTTCGGCAGTAGGGATCCGGTCGTGTTACTGCCTGGTTTACGGAGGACCGGAAGCACCAGCGTTGGATACCGGGTTCCCCGACAACCTGTTTAACCATGCGATCCTGTGTATCCCCGATGAGCCTGACACCCTGTGGTTGGAATGCACCAGCCCGACCATTCCGTTCGGCTTCCTGGGAAGTTTCACCCAGGGACGTCCGACCTTGGCAATCACGGAGAACGGCGCTTCCCTTACTACAACACCGTCTTACACTCCGGGCGACAACTCCAGTGTCAGAACCCTTCAAATCCGGATGGACTCAGTGGGAAATGCCGGAATGTCAATGAAGACCATCAACCGGTGTGAGCAGAGTGAAGAGTTGGAATCACTTGCAGAAATATCGCCCGCTGAACAACACAACCGCTTTACACGAAGGATCGGTATCAGCCTGTCGGGAATCACCCGGCTTACCTATGCACGACAAGGAGACTTCGTACCGGAGGTATCGGAGACAGCCGAATGTTCCATTCCTGGATTTGCCTCCACAAGCGAGATGCGGTACCACATCCCCTGTGTCCTGGATGACCGCAAACTGAACGTGTTCACCTTGGACAAAGAACGCGAATGTGATCTCGTGATCCGGACATCATTTACCGACATCGATACCACCGACATCGAATTCCCGGAAGGATTATCGGCCGAATTTCTCCCGTCTGAACAATCGCTCAACACCCCCTACGGGCAATATCACCTGGCAGTTAACACTCACGACAACCACATCCGGATCACACGGCTGACGATCCTGCGAAGCGGTCATTACAGTCAGGCCGACTATATTCCTTTTACGGAGTTCCTGGCACAAACAAGAAAAAACGACAACGCGAAAGTGGTTTTAATACGGAAACAGTAGGATTTAACGTGAATTTTTAGGGTAACACTGTCGGAAATTTCCACTGACAAAAGTGTCAACTAAATTGCGTACCGTTATAAATTGTCAGACAGGTTGTGCTTTTATCATTTGATCTCCAGAACCCGTTAGCCCCTCCGATCTTCTATCTGATCCAAAAAAACCGGCCCTTCATACAATAACCTCGCGGTACCTTCATCGGGCTTCCCGAAACCGCATTCCTTCAGTATATTTGTAATGCTGAGCGATCAGGTTTGCAAGGATTTGCAAACCTGATCAGCCGAAGTATAAAATTCACACCGATGAAAAAGCTTGGATTTCTGCCATTTCTGTTTGTTGCGGTTGCTGGTATAAGCTGGCAGCCTGCCTGGTCGCAAATCATTTGTGTCACTCCTGCGGGAGCCGGAACTATGAATGGCAGTAACTGGGCCAACGCCCTCGATGGTAACACTTCTGCCGGGAACGGCTACACCAAACTGGCACAGGCCATGAAAACGGCCGCTGCAGGGACGCAATTCCGGGTAGCGGAAGGGACCTATCTCCCATCGACCGACAACGACCGGGGGAAATCGTTCGAGATTGTTCAGGATATTTCCGTCTACGGAGGGTTCGGCGGGAATGATACGACGATGGAACTTCGCAATTATTCGACTCACCCGACTGTTTTCTCAGGAAACATAGGCACTTTGACAGATAGCACCGATAATACCAAGATCATTCTGAAGACCCTGGTGACAACCACCTGGACTATTTTTTCCACGCTCGACGGTCTGATTATTTCAGGCGCATTCAACAGCGGTACTGGCGAACCCGGGTGCGGAATCTACAACTCAGCCCTGATCAACATCCGCAATTGCACCATAAAATTCAATTACAGCAATAATGATGGCGGTGGGATCTACAACAATAAAAAGATCAATGTGTCGAACTGCATTCTTACCGGAAACCGGGCATACAACGGCGGCGGGATTTACCTGAACTATTCGACAGGTCCGTCGGTGATCTCCGGGTGCCGGTTCTCTGCCAACACGGCTGCCCATAATGGCGGCGCGGTCTGTAACAGCGGCAACGCCACCATGACGAACTGTCTGATCGTTAATAATTCGGCTTCCTATGGTGGTGGATTATACAGTGGCAGCACCACCAGTTACAACCAGGTCATGTCGAAATTGATCAATACAACCCTGGCGAATAATGCAGGCAAGGACCTGTACATCTTCAGAGGATCCAACTACCTCTGGAATTCGATCGTATGGGGTGACGGTCTTTATGTCAACACCAATGCGCCACTGCCAACCTTCGATCCGCAATACTCCTGCATCCAGGGATCTGTATCCGGGACAGGCGTGATAAACACCGATCCTTCCTTCCTATCCCCATCCGTCCTAAACGGTACCACCGGTAGTGGGCTGACGGCTGACTGGCATGTCCGATGGTGTTCGCCCTGCTTTAATACCGGGTCGAATTCTCTTGTGCCGACGGCCGACACAACAGACCTTGACGGACAGCAGCGGATCCGGTATAATTCGGTCGATATGGGATGCTTCGAACTGGACACTACCGGGCTCTCCATGAATAAAATAAATTATGCAACGGGGATTGTACGGATCGATACTGCAACCTCATACCATGGTGGAGGAGCTTTTTGGGCTCAGGCTGTTGCAGGTAATCTGGAAAGTTGCAAGTAAACGGGAAGGTATATGCTGTCTGAAGCAATGAAAGACGCTCCTGCCGGTACGGAGATCTGGGTTAATGAGGGCACCTACATGGCAAGCCTGTCAGGAAACCGGTCGCACTCGTTTGATATCGGGTCGGGGGTGAAAGTTTTCGGCGGGTTCGCCGGCAATGAGACCGTCCGGGATCAGCGAAATCCGGCGCTGCACGCAACGATCCTGAGCGGGGAGATCGGAAACTCCGGCCAGGCGACGGATAACGCATACCACGTTTTGAACATCAACCCATCTGCTGTTTTCTATTCGGATTCTGCCTTGCTGGATGGGTGCCGGGTCGAACAGGGCTATGCCAACGGAACCTCCGGAAATTCCGATGGCGCCGGTATCCTGGTCAATTCCGGTACCCGGGTGCGGATGAAAACCGTCACCGTTGCCGGCAATATGGCCAAAGGGAACGGGTGCGGCATGAAGATCAGTTCCCTGGCCAAGGTATCGCTGGACAGTTGCCGGATCGAAAACAACGACAAAATAACCAGTTACAATGGTTCTTATTATAACGGCACGCCGGGCGGAGGGGTCTATAATGCAGGAAAACTGGCGATGGCCGGGTGCCGGGTCCGGTTTAACGATGATGATTCGGAAGGTGGTGGAATTTACAACGCCGACAGCCTGGTTGCCACTGGTTGCAGGATCGACAGTAACCGCCAGGTTACAGTGAGATATGCCTATGGCGCAGGAATCCTGAATGCCGGTTATGCACTTATCACCGGTTCCACCGTCAACGGCAACCGGATAACAATGTATGGAGGCGGGATCTATAACAAGACCGGCGGGACTCTCCGGGTGATCAACACACAGATCAGCGGGAACAACGGAGGCTGGACCGGCGGCGGGGTGATGAACGAGGGAACGGCAGACCTGTTCAACTGCGACATCCGGTACAATTCTGTCACCACCGACGGGGGCGGAATTTATAACAAAGCGGGATCGGTTGTCACGGTTTGCGGCAGCATGATCGCATTTAATACCGCAGCCGGGGCGGTTTCCAATACGGGAGGAGGCGGGATCTGTAATTTCGGCACACTGACGATCAACACTTCGAAAATCTGCAATAACCAGACCTCAGGTTACGGAGGGGGCGTTTACAACCCGACCTGGATCCGGAACAGCCTGATCGCCAACAATGCCAAAGGAGGTCAGTTCACCACGGGAGGCGGGGTGCGGGTCGGCGCCGGCTGCCAGGGTATCGAGGGGTCTACCATCGTCAACAATTCCGGTCAGGGGATTGCCGCCACCTCTATCGATAACATGGGTCATGAGGTCCCCGTGGCCGATACCGCCGACCTGTTCAACTGCATCGTGTTCGGAAATGACGTTCAGGTCACGGGTAATTTCAATGCCTCGGACGGTTGCATTGAATACGGCTTTACCGGGACCCGGATCCTGCGCGACAACCCGGTGTTCGAATCCCCATCGGGCGGCAAAGGGCCGTCATTCGACGGGACAATGGCCGACTGGCATACCCGTCCCTGTTCACCCTGCATCAACCGGGGTAACAACACTTTCCTTTCAACCGGTGATTCGCTCGATGCGGCCGGGAATTCCCGTGTGGTGGAGACTTTTGTCGACCTTGGAGGACTGGAACAAACAGCATCACAGACGCATAGCATCAACTTAAACGGGAATATAGTGTATGTATGCGATTCAGCGGTGGAAGCCGGTCCGGGGACATCGTGGGCGAACGCGCTGTCAGGGAATGCCCCCAGTTGCCGGTATCCCGGCTATAGCTTGCTGTACGAGGCGATCCGTGATGTTCCGCTCAGCTCGAGTATTTGGGTTAAGCAAGGCACCTACCGGGCCTGTGTCGACAACGATTTCCGCAAATTTTTCGAATACGGACCCGGGGTCAAAGTATTCGGGGGATTCAGCGGCTCGGAGCAGGATCTTTCACACCGTATCATTGAAACTCATCCATCCATCTTTACCGCCAATGTCGGGAACATCACCGATTCGACCGACAACGCTTTTCATGTGTTTTACTCATACCCGTCAACCACACCCTGGTCCGATCCAGCCTTGCTCGATGGGCTGATCATCCGCGACGGGTACGCCAATTACCCGGAAAACAATGGCAACACGGAGAAGTTGATCGGCGCCGGCATCTTCAACAACACCAACGCCCGTCTTGAAATGCGCCGGTGTGAGGTGAAGAACAATTATGCATTCGGAAAATATGCTGGAAATTATTACAGTGGATATACAGGAGGGTCGGGAATTTACAATAAAGGGACCCTCCTTCTGAAGGATTGTAAGGTCCGTCACAACATCAATGCCCGCTCCGGGGCCGGCATTTTCAGTGAAGCGTACCTGGAATTGCGCAACAGTTCTGTCGACAGTAACCGGATCCAGCCCGCCGGTACAACCTACGGATACTATTGGGGAGGAGCAGGTATCTATGGTGATACCGGAAGCACTCTGGTTATCGACAGTTGCAGCCTGACCCGTCAATCGTTGCCTGACGACTGGGCGGGTGCCGGGATTTACTGCAAGGGTACCCTGGATCTCACCAACAGCTCGTTCGAAAGCAACCGGGGGACGGCAGTCACCTCCTCGGGTCCTGCCACGGTTTATAATTGCCTCTTTAACGGCGATGGAGGCGGTGTCCTTTCCTCCCAATCACTCACCCTTTTGCGGTGCCGGTTCACCAATATTTCTTTCGATACCAACTACCACGCCGGCTGCATCAATGTAGCAGGGATCGCACACATCGACAGCTGCGAGATATCCCACAGCAATTTCGCGGTGGTTTCCAGCGGGAAGACCCGGGTATCGAACACCCGCATCTGCAACAACAGCAACCACACCTATGTCACTTCGAGCCCCGGGGGGATCTTTGGATTTGTGTTCGTCATTGCTGGAGGAACCGGAACGGGCATCAAACATAGCGGCGACACCCTGTGGGTCGAAAACTGCGACATCGGCCACAACCGGGCCGCAGGCGGAGCAGGAATCTGTATCCTGTCGGGAACCGGTTTCGTGAATCGCTCGGTCATCCATCACAATATGAGCGATGCCGGGCCTGCATTAAGGAATTTCGGAAAGCTGTCTGTATCCAACAGCATCATCAGCAATAATTCTTCTAACCGTTACGGAACGATCAACCTGGTCGCGGGAAGCTCCACCACGATCACCAATTCCACCATCATTAACAACCCGGTCAACACGGCATTCTTCCAAAAAACCATCTATCACGGAGCGCACTACGATTCGGCGGGAAGTTCGGCCATTACGCTTTCCAATTGCGTGATCAAGAGTGTAACGGCACCGCTTTTCGCCAGTTATACCGGGAGCACTGGCATCGATTCGGTGGCCTATTCCTGCACCAGTTCGCCTGTACCCGGCACCGGCAACCTGACCGGCGATCCCATGCTGATAGCTCCACTGTCTGAATTAGACAGTTCCGACCTGATCGTCAGTCATTATACATTGTCAGCCTGCTCTCCGTGCGTCAACGCCGGCGCCGATTCGTTATGCTCCGACACCCTCGACCTGGCAGGCCAGTTAAGAAAATACAACCGGATCGACATGGGCGCGTTGGAGTTGAAGTACGACAGCTCGGTTATCGCGCTGTGGTGTAGCGACATCGATTCGTCATCTGCTACAGTGCACTGGAGCCGGAGCGTGAAACCGTGCGCGACCGTGGTCTTTATCCGCGATACAGTGGCCGGAGCGCCTGTGCCTGTTCCCGGAACTGCGTATATCGCTAACAGTACCTTCGGGGGTGGAAGCATCGTAGATGGGTGGTATTGCCTGTACCGGGGAATGGACTCGACCTCATCCGTCACCGGATTGTTACCGGGAACAACTTACCGGGTGGCCGTTTTCAACGTTATCCTCGACAGTATATACGACACGCCGGCCCTCTATAATTTTACAACACCGGCTGCCCTTCCTCTTTTTAAGCAAGTCATGAACGACACAATCGACCCGGGTGAGGCCAATTGCTATAATGCCACCATTGCACTTACCGTTGCCGGCAATGGCAGCCGCTTCCGGGTTGCATCCGGCGGATCCGCCACCTTGATCTCCGGCCAGAAGATCAGACTATTACCCGGTACGGCCGTAGATCCGGGAGGATATTTATCGGCCTATATCAGCCCGGATGGTCCCTGGTGCTATCAATCGAAAAGCCGTGCCGATATCCAGCCCGACAACAACCCGGAAATGTCAGAAATTCTGAAACCGGCCAAACCATGGACTATCCGGGCGTGGCCCAATCCCGTCACCGG
>Ga0116171_10004163_pt1 | contig 13086 bp, 9 predicted proteins | sample AD_JPNHW2_MetaG_FD_89798 | JGI IMG/M metagenome (GOLD analysis project Ga0116171, IMG submission 89798) | Active sludge microbial communities of municipal wastewater-treating anaerobic digesters from Japan - AD_JPNHW2_MetaG | ecosystem: Engineered > Bioreactor > Anaerobic > Digestate | place...
TATATTGTTTCAAAATTTGCTTCTCAACATGTCAAAGTAATTCTTGGGGGGCAGGGAGGAGATGAGATTTTTGGCGGGTATGCAAGATACCTGGTTGCCTATCTTGAGCAGGCCATCAAAGGTGCAATGTTTGAAACAAACGAAGAAGGTGAACATATTGTATCATTGAAATCAATCCTTCCAAACCTGCCGACACTGAGGCAATATATCCCGATGATGAAATCGTTTTGGAACGACGGTGCCTTTGAACCGATGGACCGCAGGTATTTTAACCTGATAAACCGGATGGGATCCACAAGTATGTTCTTTAGGCCAGAATTTATTTACCAGCGTGACGAAGAAGCTATATTTAACAAGTTCTCCGGATATTTCAATCATACCGACACCCTGAGTTACTTCAACAAAATGACACATTTCGACATGTTTGGCAGCCTCCCCGGTCTGTTGCAGGTCGAAGACCGTGTGAGCATGGCGGTTTCAATTGAGTCGCGTGTTCCGTTACTTGATCGCCGTATTGTTGATCTGATTTCGCACATGCCGGCCGGAATGAAATTTAAGGGCGGAGAACTTAAATACCTTCTAAAGCGAACAATTAAAGATTATATGCCCGAACAGATTATGAACCGTAAGGATAAAATGGGTTTTCCGGTTCCACTTCATATCTGGTCGAAAAACAAAGCCAGGGATTTTATTCTGGATGTTTTATTGTCGAAAAAAGCCAGAGACCGAAATATCATTGATACACAAAATATTGAAAAACTAGTTAATTCTGAACAACCATACAGCCGTGGCCTGTGGGGAGTTCTATCGCTTGAATTGTGGTTTAACCAATTTATTGATAAATAAGCACCTTGTGAAACAAAATAAATTGCAATTTAGTTTGGAAACATGGAGGATTGAAAAAATCGGTGTCATCGGGCCGGGTATAGTAGGAATGCCTATGGCAAGTATGCTGGCTCATGCCAGGATTAGGATCGGAAGCGATACTCCGGCAAAAGTACTTATAGTGCAAAGGGATTCGCGGAACTCGGGTTGGAAAGTTGACGCTGTTAACAGTGGAAAATCGGTCATAGGCGGTATCGAGCCTGAACTTGATGATATAACCAGCGAGGGCGTGGAGGCCGGAATTCTTTCAGCAACCTCAGACTTTTCAAAATTATCAGATGCTGATGTCGTTCTGGTTTCAGTGCAAACAGATAAGAAAGGATTTGAACCCGACTACGGCCCCATGTTTGGAGCACTTGAGAAACTGGCAGAAGCGCTGAGTAAAAAGCCGGCCGGTAAAGTCCCGTTGGTAATATTTGAATCAACTCTGGCACCTACCACTATGGATACCTTGTTCAGGGCACACTTCGGGAAATATGGACTGCAGGAAGGTAAGGACATTCTGCTCGGCAATTCGCCTAACCGTGTGATGCCGGGCCGCCTAGTGGAACGTATAAGGAAATCAGATAAACTGGCTGGAGGATTGCACCCGGAAACACCAAAGTTAATTGCCCGGCTTTACAAACATATAGTTACTGAGGGAACGGTTTTCCAAACCAATAGCCTTACTGCCGAGATAGTTAAGACACTTGAGAATGCTTACCGCGATGTCCGGATCGCTTTTTCAACAGAGATCGTGCGATATTGCGATGAATATAACATTGATTTCTATAAGGTTAGGGACAAAGTAAATTCGTTACTTGCGCAGACAGATACAGCTACAATAGATCCGAATGCCGTTCCGAGCGGAGGAATTCTCATCCCAATGTTAGGTGTTGGTGGTCACTGCCTGCCAAAAGATGGTATATTACTTTGGTGGAGAAATATCGAAACCGGAACGGATACTTCTAAAAGCCTTATCCTGAACTCAAGGCTTATCAATGATGAATCGCCTTCATTCACTTTCAAACAAGTCGAAAAGAAATTCGGAAGCCTGAAAGGTAAAAAGCTGGCTTTGTTAGGAGTAGCCTATCGCTTCAATTCGGAAGACACCAGGAATTCCCCTACACTTACACTTGCCAACTATCTGCGCGACAATGGTATAGATTACATCATGCACGACCCTTATGTGAAGACAGACGATCAGAACCTAGAAAAATACAACCAGCAAAACAATTACACCCGCGACCTACAGAAAGCCATAGGGGATGCTGACTATATATTTATGTGCAATTCGCACAAGGAATATATGGACAAACTTGATTTGATTGTTTCATCCCCTAAAGCTTTGCAGGGAGTGGTGGATGCATGCAATATTTATCATTCGGCTTATTTTGAGTCAAAATCAATTCCTTACATGGGAATTGGAAGGGGAACGAAAGAACCGGAACCGGCATATATTGATTTTGTGCTCAATAGCTTCCGCGCAATGGAAAAAGGATTGGCACTCGAATTAGCCGGCCTCATTAATTTCTACAATACCAATTATGCATTCGACGAATACAATAAAGTGAAATTCAGCGATGTGCAACGGTTGGCTAGAACCTGTACCACCGGATGTGAAATTGCCGATCCTTTGCCTGTTAACGAAGTTCCCGTTTACAAAGGATTTTCATCGAAACTGGCCGGAATGGCAGTTTAAAGGCTGAGAATGTATGGAGCCTGCTCCTGGTATTAATATTTTTGCTTGATTATCAAATAATTGAATAAAATGGCTGAGAAAAAATCGTGGGGAATAATTGGTGGAGGAATTCTGGGCATGACGCTTGCCCTGCGGCTTAAAAATGCAGGGCAGGATGTCACAATTTTTGAATCTGATTCAAAGGCCGGAGGATTGGCCAGCGCATGGGAACTGGATGGCATAACCTGGGACAAATATTACCACGTAATTCTCATGTCGGACCTGAATACCAGGCGAATACTAATGGAAATCGGACTCGAAGATGAAATTAATTGGGTGGAAACCAAAACCGGGTTTTATTCCGGCGGTAAACTTTATTCGATGTCAAACATCTTTGAGTTCCTGCAATTCCCTCCAATTAATCTGATTGATAAGTTCAGGCTGGGATTGACAATTCTTGTAGCATCTAAAATGAAAAACTGGCAAAAACTGGAAAAGGTACATGTTGCTGATTGGTTGATTCGATTGTCGGGGAGAAATGTCTTTGAGAAAATATGGCTACCGCTGCTAAAAGCCAAACTGGGCGAGAATTATAAGGAGACCTCTGCAGCCTTTATCTGGTCAACCATACAGCGTATGTATGCTGCACGCAAAAGCGGACTCAAAAAGGAAATGTTTGGGTATGTGAACGGTGGTTATAACATCATCAACGAGAAATTTGCCAGCCACCTGGCCGGATTAGAGGTGACGTTCAAACTGAATTCGAATGTAAATTCAATCCTTCCCGAATCAGAAGGGAAAATCGGACTTCAACTTAGCGATGATAAAATATTTGAGTTTGATCACATTATTTCAACCCTCTCACCCAGTCAGTCGGCAAAATTAGCTGCCAGTTTGCCTGAAGATGAAAAACGCAAACACAACAATGTTAAATACTTAGGGGTGATATGTCCCTCATTGTTAATGAATAAGCCTATTTCGCCTTATTATGTAACCAACATAACCGACACAAATACACCTTTTACAGGTATCATCGAAATGACAGCTCTTATCGATAAAGATAAAGAACTCAAAGGCAAGAACCTCATCTATCTGCCAAAGTATGTAAATCCTGATGATGCGCTCTTCGAAAGTAATGACGAAGAAATTCGCAAAATATTTCTGGGGAAATTATTTGATATGTATCCTCATCTTTCTGAAGAGGACGTGCTTTATTTCGGAGTTGCCCGGTCAAGAATAGTTTTTGCTCTTCCAACTATAGACTATTCCTTAAAATTACCTGGAATTCGAACTTCGATCGATAACTTTTATATTATTAATTCAGCACAAATAATTAATGGCACCCTGAATGTAAATGAAACTATTCAGGTGGCAGAAAATAAACTAAAAGAAATACTTATCAAGAATGAATAAAACAAAACCTATTGCATGCATCTCTCTTGATCTCGACAATCAGTGGTCATATATGAAAATACATGGCGATGAGGGTTGGGATAAGTATCCATCATATTTTGATATTTTTATTCCTCATATACTGGATCTTCTGGATGAACTTGATTTGAAAATTACTTTTTTCATTGTCGGGAAGGACACTGAATCAGATGATAACAGGAAGTATTTAAAGATGATCACTGAACGGGGACACGAAGTCGGCAACCATTCGTATAATCATGAATCCTGGCTTCAAACTTATTCATATGAGAAAATTGAAAAAGAGATTATTTCAGCTGAAGAAGCTATCTTTAATGCTACCGGACAGAGGCCAAGAGGATTTCGGGGACCGGGGTTCAGCTGGAGTAATGACTTGCTTAAGGTCTTAAACGAAAGAGGTTATCTTTATGATGCCTCCACTTTACCTACCTGGCTTGGGCCTCTGGCCAGGCTTTATTACTTCTGGAAGTCAGATTTGTCGAAAGATGAAAAGCGTGCAAGAAAAGAGTTATATGGAACATTCAGGGACGGTTTCCGGCCAAATAAACCCTATTTTCACATTTTAACTGACAATAAAAAACTATTAGAAATACCTGTCACAACAATGCCAATATTCAGAATTCCTTTTCATTTAAGTTACCTGGTTTATTTGAATGGAATTTCGCCTTTATTAATGAAAATTTACCTGTCGTTAGCTATTTCTCTTTGCAAAGTTACTAAAACACGACCAAGTTACTTATTACATCCACTTGACCTTATCGGGGGAGACAAGTTACAGTCGCTAACCTTCTTCCCAGGGATGAATTTGAACAGTGACAGGAAAATATTAGTTTTCAGGCAATTAATAAAAAACTTAAAAAAGCACTATACTTTAGTTTGTCTGTCAGAATTTTCGGAAAGCGTATACAATAAAACTAATTTCCAACTATAACTAAATGAAATCTTCTTCAGTTTTAGCCTTGATAACTCTCTTGCGACCTTACCAGTGGATTAAAAATCTTCTGTTATTCAGCGGACTGATCTTTTCAACAGCCTTGTTAAATAGCAATATTGGAGTAGTTAGCCTGGCAGCATTTGCTATTTTTTGTATTGCAAGCAGCAGCATTTATATTCTGAACGATATAATTGATGCTGAGTCAGATAGGTTACACCCATATAAAATGAACCGTCCTATAGCCGCTGGTAGAATCAAAGTTAGTACTTCAATTAAAATTTTAAGCACTTTAATGCTCGTTTCAATAATAAGTGCATGGTTCCTTGACCGATCATTTTTCTTGATTATTTTACTTTACATTCTATTAAATATTTGTTACTCAAATGGCTTAAAAAAGGTAGTTATTCTAGATGTCATGATTGTGGCGTTTGGCTTTCTTCTCAGGGTTTATGCTGGATGCATCATTATTCATGTTGAGGTTTCGCCCTGGTTGTTTCTGTGTACATTAACTTTAGCATTAATAGTAAGTTTTGGGAAAAGACGGAATGAGTTGAATATCTTGAAATCAGACTCAACAGCACATCGAGCAGTATTGCAATTTTATAATCTTCAGTTTCTTGATATCATTCTGACGATAAGCTGTGCTACAGCCATAGGCAGTTATTCGCTTTATACAATGGCCAATGAAACAGTGGCCAGGTATGGAAGTCAAAAACTTATTTTTTCTACTCCATTTGTTATTTATGGCGTTTTCCGTTATCTGTACCTGATTTATACACAAAATAGCGGGGGAGATCCAACAAAGCTATTAATTAAAGATACTGCATCAGTAATTAACGGTTTATTATGGCTATTAAGTGTTTTATATGTAATTTATGGTGTACAATTGTTCCCAATTCTTTCAAGCTGAATATTCATTTAATAACAAAGATTGTCAATTAATACTGTAATTGTTTCTTACTCTGATAGTAAGAATATTATTTCAGAATGAGATACGATTCATGTTGGTAGTGAATTATTCTTTCTTACCATGATAATTAAAATAATAGTGAATTTGCCGGATTCATTCAAATCATACCTAAAAAGCATTCTGAACCGAGATGCTTATTCTCGTTTTTATGAAAACTTAATTCTTGGTGCTATAATAATATTAATTTTTATTATTAGGATATTAACGATACAAAATCCGGCTCTTGATCGAACGGGATGGAAGGAGATTGATTATATTACTATCTCTCAGAATTATTTACATAATGGCTTTAATTTATTTAGACCAACTATTTCATGGCCGGCAGAGCCCCCAAGGGTTACAGCAATGGAATTTCCATTAGTTCCTTACCTGACCTCAATTTTATATAAACTATTTGGCTTCAATACATTCACCGTCAGATTAATTACCTTGATTGCATTCTTATTCATAATCTTATTGGTATTCTATCTTGTAAAAAAAGAACTCGGACAGGTAACTGCATTCATAGCAGCCTTGATTGCCGGATTCTTGCCATTAAACAGCTTCTTCTCCAATATTTTATTTTCCGAACCAACTATGATTGCATTTTCTGTATTCGCTGTATATCATTTCTCAAAATGGTTGGAAGTAAATAAAAGAAAACATTTCATATGGTCTGCTTTTGCATTTACGATGGCCATTTTGCTTAAACTTGAGCCACTTTATTTATCAGTGATATTTTTAGGGTTATTTATTCTTAAATATAAATTTAATTATACGAAGTATTTCCGGCTTATTCAATTTGGAATTATTTCTATTATCTTACCTGTTTTGTGGTACGGTTATGCCTATTATCTTACTATATACTCCATTGATACCTTCGGCATTTTCAGAGGACACGATAAATTTCAGACTATTTCTATGCTGTCAGATGTAAATTGGTATAGGGCGATGGCAGGAAGTTTAATGAATTTATCCGGTGGGAAGTTTGGAGTCTTACTATTTATTATTGGATTATTAAGTCTCATTCTGGTTAGGAAGGGAATACTTTTTTTTCTTTATTTGGCAGCAATATTGTTATATTTTGTTATTGTTGCCGAAGGTAATATTGATGCATCGTATCGCCAGCTTGTCATTATACCCGCGCTTTCCTGCTTTATGGCTGTTGGCGCCCTTTCTGTAATGTTTCCTTTAAGCCTGTTAAGAAAATCATCAAAACATACTCATTCGATTTTTTATTTAATAGGTGGCTTATTGATAGTGACAATAATTCAATTTCGGCATTACAGACCTGATTTCTCTTTTTCAAACATGCCTCATCATCTTGACGAGTGGCAATTGTCAGGTATAATACATCAATATGCTGACAGCAAAACAAAAATGATCACATTGGGATCATATACTATTCATAAGGGGGGGAACGACCTTAGCCCTGTATTATATTACTATGCAGGATTACAAGGCTGGACTTTACAAAAAAAAGACTGGGATGAGTCAATAATCGAAAAATGCAGAAGTAAAGGGGCCGATTTATTAGTCGGTTATAATATAAATCGCGAACCTGATCTCATAAAGTTCGTTGCCAAACTGAAGAATAAATACTCCGTTATTTATGAAAACGATATGAAAGGATGGATTATTCTGTCATTAAAAGGCAGAGAATCAAATTTGATGAAATAATAGAATCACATTCTTAAAAATGGAAAAACTAAAAAGACAGGATAGTTTTGATTGGGTTGATGCATTAAAGGCATTTGCAATACTTGCGATCCTGTTAAATCATTTCGTTGAGTCGTTCCATTCTTTCCCGTGGTTCTCAAATCCTTCTTCAGATTGGCCTGCGTTTTCTGTCAGAATGTCCAATTTATTTCCAAAAGACGGGCCGATTTTTATTAGAATAGTAGAATTTGCTGGCTGGCTAGGAGATATGGGGCCTGGGGTATTTATACTTCTTAGCGGTTTCACTTTGGCATTTTCAGCGCTAAACAAACCAATTGGAACAATAGACTTTTATAAGAAACGGGTTCTGCGAATTTATCCTTTATACATAACTATTCATTTCATTATTCTGGTTGCAGTCAAATTCTGGTTCAAATGGGATATTAATATACTTTCCTATAATTCGTTGCTTAGTATTCTAGGGTTACGGTTTAATGAATCATTGTTTTTCTACATTAATCCATCCTGGTGGTTTATTTGGTTAATCATTCAAATGTATATTTTATTCCCTTACTTATTGTTACTCTTAACAAAGAAAGGGCCTCGGGCTTTTCTGGCAATAACACTTCTAATTACTATATTTTCCCGTTTAGCAGGTATCTTGGGTTCCACTAATTCATTTAATCTATACAATTGGATGACAGGTATTTTTGGTGGAACCAGATTGTTTGAATTTGCATTTGGCATGTACCTTGGATATCTTGCGTTTACAAATAATAAAACTATAGTTGATGCATTCCCCAATTACCGAAAAACTCTGCTGATATCTTCCTTTACTTACATACTGGGATTCATTGCTTCCTGGACTCTCGTTGGGAGCATGTTTTCCAATATCTTAATCACAATCGGGCTTTCGGGCCTGTTTTATTCAATATATCAAATCATTGTAAAAAGACATGGAGCAATAAAAACTCCTTTGAACTGGATTGGCAGGAATTCCTTCAGTGTATTTTTATTGCATCAGCCATTTATGATATATGTAAGTTCAGTTTATAACGGTATAAATAAATGCATTGCATTACTTATTGTTATAATGGCTTCATTCATTGTCGGATTTTTCATTGAAAAACTAGTTTCATCCAGTTTAAGTAAAGTTCAAATTCATAAGAAACAAATTGCGCAATTATTTAGCAATAGGATTTTTACATTATTGATCTTACTTATGATTGGTGTAACAATAACAACAAGTTTTATGTTAATGCTCAGCGGTTATACATACTTATATAGAATTCTCAGATTATTCTTTCTAATCCTGATAATAAGTATTGTTTTAATCCGGTTTGGTCAGAGATTTCGAGCTACGACTCATGTTCACAGACTTTTAGACAATACTTTAATAATCACTTTTGTTTTCCTTTTTATCACCAATAATTGGTTGCCGGTATATTGGATTTTTCTGCTCTTCTCAATGATTCTTCAAACTATTACCTTCAGGTTAAAATATTCTTTTGCTCTATTTGGAATGTCTTTTCTCTTGTTGAGTATAACCTGTATTATTGAATACTATTTAATGACCAGGCATCCAATTGAGGTTGGGCAATGGGGAGAATACCCGGCTCTTCAAAAAGATGACGAAACCACATATTCGCTAATCCCAAATAGAAGTACACATTTAAAATATAATAACTACGATTACTATTTGAAAACCAATTCCTTGGGATTTACTTCACCGGAAATGGATTTATCTGTTAAAGCAGTTAACGAAAAACGAATTTTAATATTAGGCGATGCCTTTTCAATGCCGGAAGGATTAGAATATAAGAATTCTTATCCATATTTATTGGAACAAGCGCTTAGGGGAGCATTCCCTAATTATAAGATTATTGTAATAAATGCAGGAGTGACTGGTTATGGACCAAATGAAGAATATGCCCAGGCAAAAAAATATTTTAACATTATCAAACCCGATATAGTTATAAACCAGTTCTTTATCAATGAATTTCAGGATATAAATATTACAAAAGAAGAATTTCTTACTGCAATTGGATTTAATAAAAAAACCCCGATCAAAAGATGCTTGGAGAATGCCCAATTTCCTGTCCAGTTAGAACGTCTCTGGCAGAATTCGACAGGATTAATTGATAAACAGTATCATTATAATATGTCATTACTCTATTTATTTGAAAAAAAATCGCCTTTATTCAGTGATTCTGTAGTATTAAAAATCAGCAGGTATTTAGACAAAATGAGTATTCTATGCTCTGAAAATAATTCGAAATATTTAATACTGGATGTTCCTTGCCAAATTGAAGTCTCTGATCCAAAATTCATTAGTTATTATCCTTATTTTGTTAATATTAAAGATACCAATAGATTTGATTTTGAACTACCCCATAGAATCCTTGATCAACTTTGCTCAACAAAAGAAATTAAATATATCGGGATAAAAAATTACTTAAGAAATTATCCTGTTCAACCTGTTTATTTCGAGAAGTCATGGCACTGGAATAAAAATGGGCATGTGGCTGTGTCAAAATACCTGAAAGATTATATAATTAAAGCATTATTACTCAATGGAAAATTGAATAATAGTTGTCATTAAACTTCATTGCATTGAATATGAAAAGTTCAATAACTGCCGAGGTTAACCAGATATCCTTGGAAATAGTGAATTTGCATCTTATCCTTAGTGTTGAGAATTATTAAATTTTCCATTATCCATTCAAGTCTGAATACAATATGAGCACCCAAAGAATCAGGGAAATTGACGCAGGCAGGGGTGTGGCCATGTTTTTTGTGTGTCTATCGCATTTTTGCGAATATTATTTAACGAGTAATGGAAAACTCAGCATGCTTCATAATATCTGGAAAATTACCATGTTAGCCTCTCCTACATTTATGATAATCAGCGGAATTACCCTTGGGTATCTATTTTCCGTCAATAAAAATCACTTCCATGAAATTAAAAGGAAATATTTGGATCGGGGATTATTTTTAATAACAATTGCCCATCTTCTTATCATGATTTCCTGGATTCCAATGATTAAAGAATTTCATGGTAACATGATGATAGTTTTTATTACAGATACTATTGGCATATGTCTGATCCTGGGTTCAATATTGATTAGTAAAATCCGGCCATTAATGAGGATTATTTTAGGATCTTTACTTTTTTTCTTTGCCTGGTCAGTTGCTAATTCACATATTTTAATAAGCAAATATTTTAACATAGTAATTGAAATTCTGTGCAGTACTACAAAAAACAGCAATTTCTTTGACAACTTTCCAATCATGCAATGGTTCGGTTTTTATTTAGTTGGAACAGCTATAGGTGAACAAGTTGGCAATTTCCACCTATCAGGACAGCAAAACCTGATAAGAAGTTACCTTATGAAAACCGGAATAGTATTTATTGGTGTTGCTATTAGTTTGGTTGTAGCCATGAAGTTTGTCAGGCATTATGGTTTGATTGGATCGGTTGATACAATCCAAGCCTTATTTAACTTCTCTCAGAAGAATCCACCGGCATTAATCTATTTACTTTCATATGGAGGAATCGGATTAATCCTTCTCTCTGCTTTAAATTTTTTAATAGAGTACAAATATCTATTACCTATAATAAATCTATTTGAAATCGTTGGTAAAACGTCGTTGGTTACCTTTATTCTTCAATATTTTATGTACTTTACATTGATCGTTTGGTTAAGACCTCCTTACTCACCTTTATGGCCATTACTCTATCTTGGCACTGTCGTCATTATTTTTATTGTTGTATTATTCTGGCACAAAAAAAGACTGAATAAATATCTCACAATATTGAATCTCACTGTTTGGAAAACTTTGTAATTGAAAATAACAACCGTAGGATTTATAATGAACCATAAAGCAAAAACAGACAATCTTCCTTTAGTTGTTGATTTAGATGGTACTTTAATCAATATTGACTTACTTTATACTGGTTTTATATCATTGATTAAAAAGAACTTATTATTCATTGTTATAAGTCCATTCTGGCTTTTTAATGGACGGGCCTACTTTAAAAGAAAGATCTTCGAAATTATTGATATAAAGCCGGAACTCCTTCCCTATAACAGCGATTTACTTCATTTCCTGATTGAGCAACATAAAAATGGCAGAAAATTGATACTAGCAACTGCCTCTCCAATAAAGGTTGCAATGAAAATAAGCAGGCATCAAAAAATTTTTAATGAAGTTTATGGAACCGAAGGAAATACGAACCTTAAAGGGAATAAAAAGCTTGAATTATTGAATAGTAACTATGGTGAAAGAAATTTTGATTATATTGGCAACTCGAATGATGATTTGATAATATTTGCTTCAGCTCGTTACTCTTATCTCGTCAATCCTAAAAAGTCGTTGGAAAGAAAGACCAGGGAAGTATCAGATCTTAAATTTATTTTTTATCATTGAAAGAGAAAGGAGTACTTACTGAAAAAATGAAAAACGTATTTGTTACACCGGCCAACAAGGAAAATGAAACACTTGCTATTTGTGAAAACATTTCAAGTGCTATTCCAGAGGTAAGTTGTCTCTATCCAATCATAAATTCTTTTTCTGATAATGAGATGCAATATATTTATCCACAAAGTATTCGTGGAAGCAGAATTTTTATTGTTGGTGCCATCAACAATCTTGTAAATGAGAAACTAATGCAACTTGCTGTTGATGCTGCCCGGAGTGCCAGAGCATCAGAAATAATCCCATTAATAACTTACCTGGGTTATGCACGTCAAGATATCCGTGATTCGAACAGATCTTGCTTAGGAGTTAAAGTACTAATTAAGGCACTCGAAGTACAGGGTGCTACTTCGGCTATTACCTTAGATCTTCACAATCCGCATGTTATAGGTTACTTTGATATTCCTATCGATCACATTGATGGATTTTATATATTCAGAGAAGCTTTATTGGCTTATATTCATCAATTAGGGCACGGAGATAAAAAACTGGGCTTTATATCACCTGATGGGGGTGGAATTAAAAGAGTAAGCTGGACTATAGAGAAAGTTCTTCAAATGAATGTGTTTAATAAAATTGACGTGACTCAGGTTCATTGTAATAAATGGCGCGATAAGCCAGACTCCATAAGCCGGATGGAACTTGTTGGAAATGTTAAAGATAAACATATCATAGCGATTGATGATATTGCTGATACTTGTAATACTATTATTAAGTGTTCAGAAATAGTAATGAATGCAGGCGCGCGCTCTTTCAGCAGTATGGTGACCCATGCTGTGATGTCAAATCAGCAGTACTCAGAACTGGTCATTAGTAAAGGAAAAATAAATAAATTCTATCTTAGTAATTCAATCCCTTCTTATCGGCCACTTCAGAAGAATATCATAGTTGTCGATATCACGCCAGTACTTGTGAAAGTCATACGAGCAATAATTGATAACAAAAGTGTTAATAATGCGTTGGACCATAATTAGTCGATCCTTAACAACCATTTAAATACTTGGATATCAACATAATAATGTTGATAAAAAGCATAAAATGTGCATTGTAGATTGCTGGATTTTGCAGAAATTAGATCAAAATCTTGCA
>Ga0116171_10004164_pt1 | contig 13086 bp, 12 predicted proteins | sample AD_JPNHW2_MetaG_FD_89798 | JGI IMG/M metagenome (GOLD analysis project Ga0116171, IMG submission 89798) | Active sludge microbial communities of municipal wastewater-treating anaerobic digesters from Japan - AD_JPNHW2_MetaG | ecosystem: Engineered > Bioreactor > Anaerobic > Digestate | place...
TATCTTTACCTCCGCTGACCGGGATAATACAGTCCCATTTCTTTCCGTTTTTACCACGGTATTTTCCCAGGATATTGATTAATTCATTTTTTCTTGAGATCCAGTCAATATTTTCACGGCTTTAATAACTACGACAGGCATTGACGATCCCCTCATCATCCAGATATAAATCTGGTTTAGTGTCGGGCATAACACAACGTTTGCAATAATGTATTGCCGTATTCTGTGTCGTGTTAGGTTTATTTTCCATATTCACTCCCCCCGCATCAGGTCTGTTTTTTTCTCTAGCAAGAACCATGAAATATCATCCAAGGGAAAATTAGTATCACGATGATAGACAAATCCATAATCTATTAATTTTAAATCAGAAAACCGATCGAGCAGTTCTCCCGCAAAATCCCGCTTGAACAATTTCCCTGTTTGCCCCCGGTAACTAATTTGTTGTGGAACCGGGTTGTAATATTCAGCGATACAGATATATTTCTGGCTTACAGCATACAATTTATCATATACCTGCGGGAGAACATCGGGATTCATATGAATAAGCACACCTTTCGTAAAGACAAAATCTCGGGTGTAATCACAATCAAAATCAAGTATCGATTGGTGATAGATATTTTTTATGTGATCCCACTTTTTTAAAATTGATGTGGCCTTCTCGTTAATTTCAATTGCAGATAATTCTGCTTCTGGCAGTAGCTGTTTAATTGCTATCAAATTGAGACCGATATTGGATCCGAATTCTATGACTGACTTAATGTTAGAGGCTCTCGATAAAATTTTGGAAAATAATGCGGTATTTGCAGATACGATCTGAGTACTCTGGTTGCGATTGATATATTCATCACCAAAAGATCCTGCCCAGAATTCTTCTTGAGGGGTCTGGAATTTCATAGTATACACCTCTGACATACAAATGATATTATCCAATGCTTATAAGATAAATTAAATCTTAATCATCTTTTTTAAGTCTTCAATACTTAACCATACTGTATTTATATCGCTTGCGTACCTGAAACCTTCTGGCAAATCCTGCCCCCCATTTCCGTTATTCTTTTGCCAGAATTTCAGTTCGGGTTCGATAACGAAGTAGGTATCATACTCTTTCGTATGTCTTGCCTCATCTTCTGTGAGAAGGGTCTCATGGATCTTCTCTCCGGGCCTGATGCCGATTACGTCAATCTTCGCATCAGGCGCCATGGCACGTGCGAGATCGCTCACTTTCATACTGGGGATCTTTGGGACAAAAATTTCCCCGCCGGTCATAATCGGAAGACAATTCCTGACGAAGGAAACCCCCTCTTCAAGGGTCAGCCAGAACCGGGTCATACGTTCATCGGTGATTGTGAGTCGGCCTGTTTTTCTTTGTTCAAGAAAGAGTGGGACGACGCTTCCCCTGCTCCCTACGACATTTCCATACCGGACACATGAAAATTTTGTATGCCGATCGCCACCGGTATAAGAGTTTCCCTGAACAAACAATTTCTCTGCAACCATTTTTGTCGACCCATACAGATTGACCGGGTGGACTGCCTTATCGGTACTGAGGGCGATAACCCGATCGACATTGTTGTCGATGGCGGTGTTGATGATATTGATGGATCCGTTGATATTGGTCTTCACGGCTTCAATGGGATTGTATTCACATGCTGGTACCTGCTTGAGAGCCGCCGCATGGACAACGATATCCACTCCATTCATCGCCCGGGATAACCGTTCTTTATCCCTCACATCCCCTATGAAAAATCTTATTCGATCATCGGGAAACAATTTTTCTGTTTCATATTGAAGGAATTCTCCCCGAGAGTAGATACGGACACTCTTGGGATTATCTTCGCGTAACAATGTCGCCAGAAACATTCTTCCGAAAGAACCAGTACCACCGGTGATGAGTATTGTTTTGTTATCGAAATATGACATTGTTAATAAATCGACGTACAGGGCTTTTAAAATTTCGACAATGGGAGATGACATTGTTAGAGTTTCATTGACAACTCAAATTAAACAGTAAATAAATCGTGCCATATTGAAACCCCAAAGTAAGTAAATATGACAAGATCTGCTAATTATTTCCATATCGTCTTAATTGTTGATCGATAAAACGATTTACTTTTAAGTGAAACATAAACTATGGCTTGATAGATTTTCATTTTCACCGTCACTTCCCAATAGGTTCTACCAGGTTTAAGAGATATTTGGTTATATCGTGGTGTCATCCCGGATTTAGTAAACAAAATTTCCAGTAATTTGTTTAATCGTGATGAATAACTTTGATTATCATGATAAACGAAATAATTTGCATTATCTTTTAGATTATTTGAAATTTTTTTATCTCCCATTTTCAGTAATAATTGTTGGATATCTGAGATAAGTGTATTTTTAGATTTGCATACAATGATATCCTGAATTAAAAAAAATTCTTTAAAATGTTCCATCTTTGCTACTTTATCGATGCTCCACGAATGTTTATTATCCCCGAATGAAATTGCAAGACACGGCAACCCGAAAATTATCCCTTCCAATAATACGGTGGACATTGGACATATAACCGCATCAACATTTTTATATAAATTAGCGAGATAGTCCATTCGATTAATGTTATTATATTCATTACTTATTGATTTTCCATGAGATTTGATGTATGCTTCTTTGATGTCAGGATCCATTTTTACATTGCGCCATAAATGGTCAAAAAAATTATCCTCAAATTTTCGGGAGTCTCTATACGGATGAGGTCGATATATTATTAATAAGGGGGGCAGAACCCCACTGGTAATCAAATCATCAATTTCTTGTAAAATACTAATCTCATCAAAAGCACGTACAGTTCCTGCAAATAAGATAATTTTTCGATCATTGTCGGATGTTATTTCTTCTATCCCTGTTGATGTTGCATTATCTCTGAGAAAGTAATATTTCTCAAAATGTGGTGCGCCAATTGAATAGATTATATCGCTAGGGATTTTTTGTATTAAATGGGCATGTTTTGCAGATTGTTCACCCCATACACCGATCAGAGTTGGTTTATGGTAGAGCAGCCCTTTACTTGAAAGATTATCCCATCCTGCAACTAAGAACAAGGTAGGAATATTAAGAATATCTGCAAGTTGCAGTACGTCATCAGTTATACTATCTAAAAGAGCAGAGGGTAATATAAAGAAAGCGGGTTTTTCTCTTTTAACTAACATTAAAAGATCGGGGTTTACTCCCATTTCCCTCTCAATTTTATCGCGATAGTTTTTATAATCTGTATTAAGATCTGAAGTAACTCGCATTTTATCATATGTTTTTTTATATTCAGGAGAATTTTTTATAATCTCGTTAAAACGAACCTCAAATGAAGGACTTAAATTTTGATAAATTGCACAGGACAAATTAAACAATTCTAACCATTGATTGAATCTTCCCTGATAGAATGGGATACTGATCACCGTTTTACCCATCGTTTGCATATTTAATGCAAGTTTATTCATACGAGGATCAGATTTAACAATAATAAAAATAATTTCTTGATTATTCTCAATTTCATCAAATGCTTTATTGGCTACGAAACGGGTGTACTGTTCAGGACAATCAATAAAGACAAATCCTTTCACAAAGTTCACCGTTTTGTCTTTTGAATAGTTTTTTGTATGTTTTCCATTATTGATTGACCATCTAGCGAATGATATTTCAGCACTTCCCACGGTCTTCCCCAAGCAGGCGAACCCCTAATTCCCATGATCTCAAACCGCTTGTTACAAGAAATGTTTGCATCAACCGCTTCTCGAATAAGAGTATTCGATAACCCACCGAATTGTGCGTGATCTTCGAGAATATATATCGACGGTATCTCCCCAATAACCGATTTGAGCCATGGACCATCTGTGATATTCAACCAAGGCATATTTACAACTTTAAGGGAGATACTTTCTCTCTCAAGGAGTTCCGCTGCGATTAATGCTTCGTGAAGCATGACCGGACCATAGGCAAAAATTATCGCATCGTTCCCCTCTTTAATGACTGTTCCCACACCTTTCTTTAATTGATAATCCGAAGGGAGCGTGATGATCCTGGGAGATGGGCCGATAATAAGCCGTATCATGCAAGTACTTTTTGCTTCGTTCAAACAATAGTCAACAATCTTACGGGTTTCAGCAGCATTGCAAGGTTGAAGGATTTCTATTTCCGGTAATGCTCCGAACAGAGAAATATCCCTAATGCTCTGATGAGACTGGCCAGGTCCGGCGGGAATTAAACCCGCATAATGGCATACATAGATAATTTTTGTTTTTTCACAATTATTATTATAAATTTGTTCATTTGCTCGTGAAGCAAGAAAGACTCCAAATGAATTAACAACCGGTAACAGTCCCTGAAGTGCGAGCCCACCAGCCATGGAAACCATATCTTGTTCTGCAATCCCATTTTCAATAAATTGGTCAGGAAGTGCTCGTTCGAAATTTCGTACCCTGCAATCCGCTGCAAGATCAGCATCAAGGACAATAATATCCTTTCTTTTTACGGCGATTTCTATCAGTGCATCCCCATATGCATCTGCCACGGATTCACTTGTGACGCCACTCCTGGTTTTTTCTTCAGGAGAAATCAATTCAAGGACTAACGAATTTAATCCGTGATTCTGTAATTTTTCATTTATTCTGCAAATAATTTCGTGAAATCCTTGTTGAAATGATGCGTCGTCTGGAGCGCCAGAATGCCATGGATAAAGTCCTTTGCCAACTTGCAGTGCTGCCGGGTGTTCCATAAAAGAAATACCTTTACCTTTGATAGTATCGGCAATCAGGATTTTGGGTTTATTTGTGACTTTATCGAAAGAACGGAAAATACGTTCGAGTTCTAAAAAATTATGTCCATCACATCGAGCTACATGCCATCCAAAAGCTTTGAACTTTGCTTCGATATCTCCCAAATCACAAACCTTACTGACTGGTTTATCGGTTTGTACTTTATTGTGATCAACTATCACTACGATGTTGTTAATTTTCTGATGTACTGCAGTAGCAAGGGCTTCATAATTTTGGCCTTCCTGAAGTTCCCCATCTCCCGTCATGACAAAGATGCGGCCCGAATTATTTTTATATTTCTTGGCAAATGCCATCCCTTTGGCTTTTGAGATTCCCATCCCAAGCGAACCGGAATTTGCTTCAATAAATGGGGTACCTACGTCAGGATGTCCGCAGGTGCCATCAAGCCTTCTTAAAAGCATGAGTTTTTCTTTAGACAGTATTCCCAGAGAATGGAGGACGGAATAATGCCCGGGAACATCGTGACCTTTTGATGAAAAATAGATGTCACGATTTGGATTCTCCTTGCCAAGAGATATTGTATTCATCTCTGAATAATAGAGCATCGTTACAATATCGAGAGAACTTAAGGATGAACCGAGATGTCCTGAACCCGCCTTTTTAATCGATACAAGAGTGTTTGCACGGCACATATCAGCAATAAGAGCAAGACGTTTTTCTTTTGGAAGCGGGGCGGCCCAAATACGGCTGAATTCTTCGGTGGGAATAATCTTAATTTCTGCCATAGATCACCAGAAAATTACCGACTACTGGGAATTAGATATTAGGGTATGCATATCATATATCGGAATCAGTACATTATATTCATACGCAATAAAACGATTATCGCTGAGAATATGCATTATTTTTAAAAACTCCATATGGTATTTTTTGGATAACTGGTAAATGTGCCTGATTCGTTCGAATAAGTTCTTCAGCGATCTTCCAATCATATGGATGATTTACATCAAAACCCTCATATCCCTCCGTAATGAATGGCACTATTACTTCACCCGCAATCGAACCTTTTTCAAGTGCAACAGAGGTCCAGGCAATTTCAAGACTTGCATTCTGAACATAAATGAGGGGAAGTGACTGGGTAGCACTACTGTGCCAGGGTTGTTGTTCAGTGCCAAAAGGCAGAAGCGGATACATTCGTTTTCCCCGGACAACCCACATTTTCCCGGGATGTTGACTGCATTTTTCTATTGCCCGTAACGAATCTACACCATCTTCTGATAGAAACATATCCCATGCTCGTTGTATCGTTTTTGATAACCGGAATGGACTTGTTGGACGGATAATACTGAAGCAATCAAATTCTTTCCCGAGTTCTTTGAGCCTTTTTAATGTATAGGTAATCCATTCGATATCCGGTGATAGATCTCCGGCATATTCTGACGGACGAATGAATGGAACTTCTGCTCCATAATACTTAGCAATATCTGCATAGTGCTGAGAATCTGTGGAGACAACAATTTCAGAAAAAACCCTGCTCTCTTTTGCAGCAGCGATAGAATATGCAATAAGCGGATGGTCAGTGAGGGGACGAATATTTTTATCCGGTATACGTTTTGATCCAGACCGGGCGGGAATCAATGCAATACATGTAGTTTTTTTTTGATGGGTCATAGTGATCAATTGAATCTACAATTGAGTTCACGGATTATTATTTTAATTGTTCTCAAGAAAACCATGTTTGCATGTTCCAAGTCATATCCTCTGAAATTCAGATATACTCCCATTTTATTGATGAATAATGGTACATGTCTGATATTAGAATTCTTTTTCATCGATCATGATATACACGTCCTTTAGTTCGGAATAAACGTCCAAAGCTTCCGTACCGGGTTCCCGGGAACCGTTTCCGGATTGTTTCATACCCCCAAATGGCATATGAGGTTCGCTGCCATAGGTTCCCCCGTTCACTACTGCAACACCGGATTGAATCCTCTGGGTAAATTCAACAGCCCGACTGATATTACGAGTATGAATGCATCCCGTTAGTCCATATGATGTATTATTTGCAAAACTGATTGCTTCCGAAAAATCTTTTACCCGATATAAACAGGCAATCGGTCCAAAAAGTTCCGTTGTTGAGATTTCATCAGAGAGTGAAACATTTTCAATAAGGGTTGGTGCCATGAAATAGCCGTGTTTATAGTTTTCGTCGGTAATCCGATGACCTCCGATGAGGATTTTTGCCCCCTGCTTTTTTGCTCTTTCGATAACGCCGAGCATCATATTGAGCTGTCCTTCATTGATTACCGGACCTAAATCATCGGTATCAGAAGTCCCAATCTTTAATTTTGATGTCTTTTTAATCAGCATTTCTTGGAATTTATTGTAAACCGATTCGAAAATGATTATCCTGCTTGCTGCGGCACACCGTTGCCCGGCATTACTGAAGGCCGAAAGCAGCACCCACTTGGCTGCATTCTCCAAATTCGCGTCATCACATACAATAAGCGGATTTTTGCCCCCAAGTTCAAGGGATACACGGGCGAGACGTTTCCCGCATGCTGTGGCAATATTTTTTCCCACTTCTGTCGAACCAGTAAAACTTATTACTCCTATTGCGGGATGCTCGACAATGGGAGAGCCCGCCTCTTCTCCACGACCTTCGATAATATTGAAAATACCCGGCGGAAGTCCGGCCTCATGTGCAATTTTTCCAACTATCCATGCAGTTGCCGGACTATCCTTAGCGGCTTTCAGGATTATCGCATTCCCGCAAATGAGTGCAGGAAATATTTTCCATGCTACGTTTGCAATTGGTGTATTTGCAGAAACAATCAGTCCTGCGATACCAATTGGCTGACGGATAGTCATGGCATATTTATTCGCAACACCACTTGTACATGTCCTTCCATAGAGCCTCTGCCCCTCTCCGGCATAGAACAGCGCCAGAGCAATTGCGCCTTCTGTCTCCCCAAGAGCATCCTTATAGGCTTTTCCTGTTTCCAGATGAACAATACGGGCAATCTCCTGACGATGCGTCTTCAGGCCCATTGCAACGTCATAAAGAATCTCACCTCGTCTGACCGGGGGGGTCTTTGACCATAGGTGTTGTGCTCCTTTTGCCGCATCTACAGCTTTTTGCACATCTGAAGGTCCGGATGCAGTAACCTCACACAGGACTGTCCCATTCGCCGGATTAATTTTTCTAAGGGTCTTTTTAGAATCGGCAAACTCCTCGTTACCATTGATCCAGTTGGGTATAAGGGGAGGTATCAGATTGGAATCATTCATAAGACCATCTCACAAAAACCGATCTTTAATTTAGTGATTTCAATTGATCGAATTACCATGCTGTCCATCCGCCATCAATAACAAGATTAGATCCAGTCATATACGATGATGCATCTGAAAGAAGAAACTGGACCGCTCCGTTGTATTCATCTTCACGTGCCATCCGTCCAAGCGGGACGTGAGTACAATATCCTTTCAGAAATTCAGTATCCTGGTTATTGAAGACTCCTGCAAATGTAAGTGTGTTTACCCGAACGTTTTTTTCTGCCCAGTACGTTGCGAGATACCGGGTGAGGTTCAGGAGAGCGGATTTTGAGACCGAATAGGCGACCGGTTTATAGAATGGCGACCCATTTTTTTGCCGATATTCATAGATCCGCTGATCAGGAGAAACGATCCCATAGATTGAGCAAATATTGATAATTGATCCCTTACCCTCTGTTGCCATTTGTCCACCAATCTCCTGACAGCAGAGAACAATTCCTTTGACATTTACCCTCATAATCCGGTCAAAGGATTGTTCCGGATAATTCTCGAATGGGCCATTTTCTTCAACCGGTGCATTGGGAGGTGCATCAATCGCTGCGTTATTGATTAGACCGAACGGCACACCCCATTTCTGATTAACCTGTTTGAGACCTTCTTTTATCGAACTACGACTCGTGATGTCAACAACAACCCCCATTACCCGATCTAACTGAATATATTTTTCAAAATAATGTTCAAATATTGGTTTTTCGATCTTTATGTCAAATACTGCTACTTTTGCACCTGTTTCACAAAGGGATTTGGTGAATTGACGACCAAGTTGTCCCATTCCCCCGGTAACAATAATTACCCGGTCTTTTACATCAAAAATGTACTTTTGCATCTTCTCTCCATTTTCCCGTGATACTAATCAGATTCTGGCCTGGATTTTCGTATTATTGTATCGAAGAGATCACAGATTTCTCTTACTGCCCCACATCCTCCCGGACGGTCTGTGCGATACCGGGCATATTGTACAACATCCGGATGAGAATCCTGAACTATAATAGGTAATCCCACTTGTTCAAGGCAGGGAATATCGTTAATATCATTCCCCACAAAAGCCACGTGATCTAAAGAAATTTTCTTTTTTGTTATAAATCCCCTCAAAGCTGCCAATTTGTTATCGCAACCTTGAATATATGGCAAACCGAGTTTCCGGCACCGGGCCGCAACAACAGAATTTTTTTCTGTTGAGATAACAAGCATATCAACCCCAAGTGCATTTAATTTCTGGAGTCCAAGCCCTTCTGAACGACTACACTTAACGGCTTCCCGTCCATCTTCGAATGTATATACCATATTATCGGTAAATACTCCATCAAAATCAAATGCAATAAGCTGGATACTCTGGATGATTTTTTCGATTTCTGGAGAAATGGAAGCAGATTTCATATAATCAAAAACTTCATTTTTTTAATATATCCCATGTTATCGGATCATCTTCTATCAGATTCCTAGTTACACATTGACCAAGCACATTATCAAATTCATATGGTGGTAACCCAACGTCTACAGGTGATTTGATAGCGATATCCTTAATTGTTAATACATGGCCCTCCTGGAGATCGTGGGCAGCAACAAGCTGTTTTCCCATTTTAATAAGGGGTTTAATCTCACCCGGGATCGGTTTTTTTACTCCATCACCAATTGCATACGTTGCACGTTTTAAATCACGACATAATTTTGATAGCCCGATGGGTTCGAGTGAGAATGAATGATCCGAGCCTTTCCAGCTGTGATTAAGCGTGAAATGTTTCTCAAAAACCCGTGATCCAAGCATATATGCCACAAGAGCCATCGATATTCCATTTTGATGATCTGATAGTCCGATAACAACATCCGGAAATGTTTCCCTGAACGTTGTGATTACTTTCAAATTCATGTCCTCCGGCTCTACAGGGTAACAGGCAGTGCACTGGAGAATGCAGAAATTCCGGTTCAATGGACGGATTGTATCATATGCCCTCTGAACATCTTCAAGAGTGCCACCCCCGGTACTGAGAACAATCGGTTTTCCGGTTTTCGCTATATATTTGAGAAGAGGGGTATTCTTGAGATCCCCGGATGCCACTTTATACCCATGAATTCCCACATCTTCAAGAAAATCTACGCTGGGAATATCGAAAGCGGTGCAGAGAAATGCGAGATTTAACTCTTCTGCATAGTTTTTTAATTCGATATATCCTTTTGAATCAAACTCAAGGAATTCACGATGCTCGCCATAGGTTGCACCATAGCTATTTTCATTATCGTATGGGGAATTGTATAGTTTTTTTGTGTAGAGTATTTTGTTTGTTCGTTTCTGAAGTTTTACCGCATTAGCACCGCATTGCTTTGCCGACAAGAACATCTTCTTACAGGTGTCGAGGTTTCCCTGATGGTTATGCCCAATTTCAGCTATGACATAACTTTGGGGACCATCTGTGATAATGTCTTTTCCAATCCGGAATTCACGGGTCATTTGAAATTGCCTCTTGTATGATAGATTTAAATTTGGTTATTATTCAGTATATCTTTTGTCCGCGGATTCAAGGGCAATTCATTTTTATATTTAAATAAAACACATTGGCCAGTTAATAAATGAAGAGGGAAAAAATTATTGGTTTTTATTAAAAAGTCATCAACAGCTTTTCGGGCGCCAGGACAACTATTGAATCCGTAATCATCCACTATTATACATCCTCCGACGTATAACCTATTATTAAAGAAATCTAGTGCATATATTGTTGGTTCGTAGATATCAACATCCAGATGTACAAAAAAGAATGATAAATCTTTTACATTATTTGCGTTATCTTGAAAACGTCCTTTTAATATTTCTACATTATTAAACTTACTAAGATATTGTTTTACACTTTCATAACTCGTATCATTAAATCCGCCTGATTCATGAGGGCCATCAAGTTGATCTCTGATATCATCTGATGAATGACCTTCAAATGTATCAAAGCAATGTAGGGTTACTTTATCACATAAGTCATATTTTTTCAACAACGTGCAAATAAAATAACTTGTTCCACCACGCCAAACACCAATTTCAGCGACATGCATTTTTGAATCGGATTTAAATTTGTTTTTTAAAGGTCGAAGCGCTTGGAATATTGTATATAAACGATCGAAGGAAAGGTACGTTCGTCTTTGTTTAATAACCTCATCTGCAACTTCACCAAATTCAGGAAGTTGCCGTATATCGATATGTTTATGAGCAGAAATTGAATAATATTCAGGGATTTCCTTTTGTTGATGGGAATGATGTAAAAAAAACAATTTTGAAAAAAATCTCTGTTGTATCGATTTATTGGAAGAGTTATCAAAATCAGGCATACTCATAACTTTGGTAGTTCTTCTGATAAAATATTAACCAACATATTTCGTCCATTTTCGTTAAGATGTTCAGTTGCAAGATCGTCATGAAAAAATAGATTTGGTGAAAATCTTGTACTCAAATCAATAAATTTAATATTTTCGCAATATTCAAACCGCGCCATAGCATTTGAAATAATTTTTAAATTATCATTAAAATAATTGAGGAACTCGCAACCAACAAATTTAATTCCCGCACGGAAATTTATTGGAGTTACATATAATATAATTTTAATATCTGTGTTACTTACTATATCACATATGTTTATTAATTGATTCAAACGAATATGAGAACCATTTAATTTATAAAGATAATGAAAAATAAAAATTACTTTTTTTCTATAATTAAATTCATCATTGTCGATTGGAAATTTATGTTCCCATTCAACAAATTCTTTAATTTTTTTAAAAGGTACTAGCGGATAATCAATGTTAATATTCAAGTATTTGTTGTAAGATCCCCTCATTTTTTTCGGAAAATATCTAAAAACTCTGGAATTGGGATTATCTAAAAATTTATTAATTAATTTTATTTCATAATCAAATTGCCACGAAGGTTCAAAAAACCATTGTGGTGAAAAACTTCTCATATTTATTGGCACAATCAAATATTTTGGAATATACTTATTTTTAACAAGGACCGAAATTAGGGGGTAATAAATACCCATATGATATGCAGAATGAGAAAGACATGCAATTTTATAGGAGTTTTTTTGTTTTGCTTCTAATAATTGATCAATCGTTCTTTGATCTTTGTCAAATTTTGAAATTCTCTCTATAACCGAATCCCCAAAATAAAAAATATAATCATCTTTTTTAAAATTCTGCGATAACGATTTTATTTTTGAAATATCTGAACAGAAATTTTGTATTTTTGGAAATAGCCAATTATATAGATTAATATGATCAAAGTCAGGAAACATATTATCCCTCTTAAATTATTTTATTTTCAAAAAAAGTTTGCCATAATAACAAAGGTCTCACAACGCCTTCAAGTCCCTGAGTATAATCTCCACGAGCAGAATTTCCAGTCATTGGATCGTATGTCTGGAATACAATAACATTAGCAATCTGACAATAATGTATTTTTGATCCTGACGATGAAAACACAGACAAATTAATACTGTAATCCCGTTCAGCTAAAAAATTTCTCGGAATCATCATTTCGGAATAATATTGACCTGCTTCCATTCGTAATGTTTCGCTTGGTTCAACCGATGCAAACGCACAGGTTGCACCACAATATAATGAAAGTGCAATCCTGAATTTTAATTGAGGAATTTGTGTAAGATATCTCACTCGAACAAGTACTGGTTTTTCAACATTTACAACTTTTAATGGAGTTCCATCTTCATTTATTATTTCAACTGATAGTAGTTTAAATCCATTTTTTCCGGGAGCTGACTCTAAATTGTCCCATTGATTCCTGCCATACATACCAAGTGAGGAATCTATATATTTTGAAACTGCGACATCGGCCTTGTCGTCAATAATAATCTGCCCATAATCAATCAACAATACCCGTTTGCATAACGTTGTTATGGCCGACATATTATGACTCACAAACAACACTGTCCTCCCTTCTTTTGCAACATCCCCCATTTTTCCTAGACACTTTTTTTGAAATGCCGCATCTCCCACAGCAAGTACTTCA